>Ga0307940_1001711_pt1 | contig 11938 bp, 8 predicted proteins | sample OrgLakmetagen124_FD_201835 | JGI IMG/M metagenome (GOLD analysis project Ga0307940, IMG submission 201835) | Saline water microbial communities from Organic Lake, Antarctica - #124 | ecosystem: Environmental > Aquatic > Non-marine Saline and Alkaline > Saline | place: Antarctica: Organic Lake... | reverse complement strand
TTTCATCCTCACCGATTCGGTGCCATTCAACCTCATCAAACCGCTTGGCCTGGTTGGGCGAATAACGCTCTGCCTGCACTGCGGCCGGCGACCACGCCATAGCATCGAAGCCATTTTCAGCGGCATACCGCACCATTCTCTTTGCGACCGTCGCATACCAGTCTTTCCCGAGTGGAAACTTATGCTCAGCATCTTCGGCTAGAGCGCGAGCCTTTTCCAGAAGGTATTCGGCCTCCGACAACTCTCTTTTCAAACCATCCTTGTCCGGGGCCAAGCTAAAAGAATCACCCACGAGGTAGTTGTAACGCTCTACCATCTCGAACGCTTCGTCCGAAAGATCGAAGAGGCTCAGACTGCCTTCGTGATAGTTTAAAACTGCTTCGTTATATCCTAGCTCGCGAATTTCCACGGCATTCTGTTCCATGCGGTCAGCGGTCTGCGTTAGCTCGCCCTGCAATCTAGCGATTTCCTTTTCGAGATCTTCGATGCTGCCGGTCGAGGCGGTTGCCTGGTCGAGTTTTAACGACGCATTCCGCCAATCTGACTGAATCTCTTCGATCAGCAATGTGCGGCGCCCAGCCTCATCTTCAACCGTTTGAAATCGCACATGCGCCAACACGTTTTGCAGATTCTCCCAGTGATCTGTCACGAAGGGATTTCCAGTACCGCTATCAAACACGCCGCCCCTGGCAATCATGACCAGCTCCCGATAATCCTCGCCGATAAGGGCATAGTTTTCGTAGAGCGTGCTCCCGCCTGGCTCCAGCTCTTGCTTTGTAATCTCATTGATCTCGTTGATACGCCCGACCAGATCTTCGAAAGAGAACCCTTCCGTCCTTTTCATCATATTGACCAGATCCGGAAACAGCTCAGGCGTTAGCTTGCCCTCTTCAAACATGAGACCGGTCCCTCTGGCTGCTCGTATCTCGCTTTGAGCTTTCGCGTAGTGGATACCAGACTCGTGTGCTTCCTCAATGAAATCGCGACACCATGCCTGAAGGTCTTTGAGCTTTTCCGCTGAACGGTACGACGTGCTTGCAATGATCTCCTCAATACTGACTGCATTACTCTCTACGACGCCCCTGAGAGTGCCGCGAGTAATGCCGGCATCCTGACCCCCGAGAAAGTCCAGGATACCTGCAGCACCCATCTCTGCCTGCTTTACGCCCGGCTGCTTTTTGAGAAAACCAAGCCATTGGTCAGAGCTGGCCTTATCGAAGGGCGCTGAGTCGATCACTTTCAACAGCTCAGAGTGGTACTGCTGTTGGGGCGCTTCAATTTTCGCGGCTACGGACGGGTCATTTGGGCTAGCCCCGGGTGCGAAGCCTTCAATGGTTTGTATAGCATGCTGTATCTCATGGAGCAGGGTAGGAATTACCTGTTTCTGTGTCTGTGGGAAAAGCACGATGGTCCGATTAAGAGAATCGCAAAATGCCGAACTGTTCGGCCACTGATCTGACTTCGGATGAAACGCCACCTTCCACTCGGCCAGCTCTGGATACGCTTCCATCAACGCTTGATGATCTACCAATCGATTGAGCGGAAGGTAGTTATAAGCGTCGTAAACAAAATCAGTGTCCAGGTGCCTTCCGTCTGGCTCATCTGTGTCGAAGTCGAACCATTCCAGATCGCCTTTGCCGAGCATAACGCTGGATGCTACTTCGGGAGGCAGGTTCATCATCAGGTAGGATCTGGAGACGCCCTTGAGCTCAACAATGTCACTCAGCCGAGTGGCATTTTCTGGGTACATGGTCAGGTCGAAGCCACCATTGGGGTTTGGCCGATGCACAATTTTGGCGATCCTGGGGCTTTCAAGTGTATTCCATGCCGGTTTGAGGATGGATAACGCATCTGTGTTAAGTGAGGTGGAATAGTCGTCAACCTCAAAGCGCCACATTTCGTCTACGCCTTTAAACCAACCAGTACTGGCCAGGATCTGGTCGCGGCCGGCGCCTTTCGTCTCCATCTCGTGCGCCAAACTCAAGCGACCGGCATTGGCGGTGTTGGCTTTCACACCAAGGAACATTGCCTGAGGAATGTCATCAAACTGGTGCACCACGAACTCGCCGGGCGTGGGGTTCGTTCCATAGGGCGCAATCTTTCTCCGCTGCCCCTCTGTCATTGCCATTCTGGCGGCTGATTCATTCGCTTCAATTTCACCAAAGGCTTTCGTGTATGCCTCCGGGTCACCAACCAGACGCAGCCTTTCAGACAGTTCATTCATTCTCTGTATGCTGGGGCTATCCTCCTCGAGGACTTCCATTTCGCGCTTAGTGAGCTCTGGATTGACGTGCGTAGACCCATCGAACAGCTCAGCATGAAGCTCCATATAGATCTGAACGTCTGGATCGCTCTCAAGCAGCTCATTGAGTTCGTTTTCCCACGATTCACGATAGCCATTCATGAACGGGGATAGGCCTTTAGCGAATCCTTCAATTCGCTGAACCAGATGCTGTGTTTCATGCACAAGAGTGTCTAGCAACAAGTCAGAGTCTTCGAGGTAACTAGACGGTATAACAATTCTTGGGGAGTTCGTTGTCACGACAGGGTATGGCGCGTCAGGATCAATAATGACGCGCATTTTTGTAAGTTCTGGGTAGGCCTCAAATAACGTCGGATGACTTAAATAGGCGGGCAGGGTGCCAGGCTCTGCCTCATCGAAGGCGCTATTAACGCGGTCGATTCGCTCCATGTAGAAATCCGTCTTCCGCGCCGCCTCAGGGCTCTCAATAATTCCATCCAGTCGCTGGCGGTCAACAGAAGAGAGCTGACCCTGAAGCCAGGCAATTTCCTCCATCGCCTGCAGGTTCGCCGTCGCGTCCTGATCCGATATCTCGAAGCGCCAGGCCCCGTCAGGCCCCTCGAACCAACCGGTGGCCATCCAAATCTCTCCTGAGGTCTTTCCGGCCATTTTGAGTTGCGTGGCTTGCTCAAAACTCTCAGTCCGCCCTAACTTTTCAGATGCCTGCTCACCGACGTACATGAAGCGAAACGGTGAATCGACCTCAATGCTGTTAGCTAGGGCTTCATCAATCACTTCTGGCGGTCTGCCAGGGCGAAGATTATCCATCAAAGTCCGGAGTGGACGGCTTTCCATACCCACAATTACATCAGTGTTTGGGGCGATCAGGCTGGCGGTCTTTTCTGTCAGCTCGTGAATGCGCACATTGCCGCCCTGATCAACCGTTACCCCGCTCTCACTCAGATACCGACTGAAGCTTTCAGCTAATGCCTCCGCAGACTCGTAATGCGCCAGTATTCCGCCCGTTTGACTATCCGAAGCACTCACAATATACGCATCAAAATCAGCCCATTGGCTTGGGGATTGAGCCTTGATCAGATGATTTAGAGTCGACAGACGCGGTGGGAGCTCTTCAGGGGAGCGCCTGTTCAAGTTGGCTTCCGGCCGGTAAGCAGCTGTTTCACGTAGGTAGTCCCGGCCTCGCTCAAGCAGAGCCCGGATGTCATCGTCCGTATACGCGATTTCTTCACCGGTTTGGCGAGAATATTCTTCCTTGGCCGAGAGCCGAATCTGATCATAAAGGCTCGGCTTTTCGCCAGGCTCGGCCAAAAGTGCAACAAGTTCCTCCGCCGCCAAGAGCTGGTTGATTTCGTAATCAAGATCCAGCTTGTAACGTTCGGCGATTTCCTCAAGCCTCGGGTCGCTGCTATAGGAGGCGTATACCTGCTGAAACACCGAATCCCGGTCGGTGCCAAGACTGGCCCTGACCCCCATGTGGCCAGTCACTTCGTGGCGATAAGCCATGATCACGTCATGGTCACTTTCCAATCTTGACGCAACTAGATAAACCCGGTTATCACGAGTGTCATAAACCCCTTTAGCGCCATCGTTTCGATAATTGAAACGGGCCATTTCAGACTGAATTTCGGCGGGAAGCATGGTGACGTCCTCAACCATGACGGTAGAAGTCCCGAAGTGCCTGTCGAGCCTTGCGATTGCCTGTTTTGAAACACTTTCTGGAGCGCAAAGGGTAGCGGCTTTGCCGAATTTTTCGGGGGTCATCGGTACACCTAATTGATCATGCTTTGTACTAATTTAGCATCAGGCCTTACTCCTTGACCATGTTTTATAATAGAATTATTTTGATTTTGGTAAATACCATCGAATTAACTTACTTTTACGGTGAATGGAATGCGAAAGGCGCTTTCAGAAGCAGCGACGAAAGACTTTGAGGATCAAGGCTTTTGCATTGCCACTCAACCTATAGTCCATGGTGATGTCACAGAGATTCCCACGGTCGCAGGCTACGAATTACTTGCAGGGAAGCGGGAAATTTGTGGCGCTGTGACTTACCCTGCCGACTTTATTCCAGAGATGGATATCAGACAGCTCGCTACTCTCGATGCATTTTCTTTTACTGAGGCGATTGAGCAATCAAAACTGATTACCGGCGGCGCCTACTCCTCATTCAATACATCGTTCCGCAGTCTCTCCCAGTACGATTTCAGAGATTACCTGCGCAAGCGCCTCTTGACCCTTTCAGCGGATGAGCGATCCAGATTGATGCTGGAGATCACTGACGCTCATATTGCGAACACAAAGCCGGGGCGAGGGCAGTGGAACACGATGCGCCATGATCTCCGCGAGATTGCAAACATGGGTGTAAAAATTGCGATAGATGAGTTTTACTATCGGAATACGCCTTTATTTGTGATTAGCGAAATCCCAGTGTCTGCAGTAAAGATTTCCATCAACTCCCTGAGGCAACCGGGATCCATGTTGGATGCTATGGATTACGAGGTGCTTCGCTCAGTTGGTAGAAGCATGTCCTATTGGGGGTGTGACGTTATTGCGATCGGAATTGAGACGGATGAGCAGTTGCGGCTTTCACGCGAGATGGGGGCAAACTACTTCCAGGGATTTATGTTTGGGCGGCCGCTTGTCGCCGCTGACTTGCCCGACCTGCCGGGCAGCAGCAAGTCAGGCAACAGCGAGCTTGCCGTTGGCTTTAAATAGCAGGGCATTACGTGATGCAAGGTCACATATCACATCTCCAGGGACCGGCCTACTCATGTAGAATCCTTGACCAAGCCCAACCCCGAGCCCTCTAACAGCTTCGAGATTCTGAAGCGTTTCTATGCCCTCAGCGATAATGGTCAACCCCGATCGCTTTGCAATGGTAGGGATGATAAACGCCATTGAATCCTCAACATTTTCAGGGGTAATGTGACTGATCAACGATTTGTCGATTTTAAGGTTCGTGATACTTGCGAATTGCACCCGGTTTAAATTGCTATAACCGGTTCCGAAGTCATCCACACTCACTTCCATTCCAAGCTTGCTGAAATGCTCAGTCATTGACTTGTATTGTGAATCACTAACATTTGAATCCTCAGTGACCTCCACACAAATTTTAAACCGACCATCATCAAGCGCCTCATGGCCGGCAAAGAAATCACTTGTTTTCATGTTCAGATTTTCAGGGAACAGATTAAAAGAGAGCTTAAATTGCTCCTTACCGTGCCACTCCATTCTTCGAAGGCCACTGTACGCCTTATCAAACATCATCTCGATAAACATTTGACGCATATTTGCAGATGCAATGATGGGCACAAATTCAGCGGGGGATAAAAAACCATAACGATCTTCAAGTCTTGCGAGCGCTTCGCACCCGATTATTCGGGCTGATCTGAGATCAACAATTGGTTGATAATCGACGTGGAAGCTTCTCTTACTCATCGCCGATAACGTCCGCGCTTTCGACGAGACTCGATGGCGGAGGTGTTTCCTAGCAACCGATCCGATGGTGAAGCTCATTAGAGCGAAGATTACAATTAACCCGAATACTCCGCCCACGTTATTGGCAAGGATATAGCTCCAAGTGTGCTGAATCGTGATGCAATACCCGAACCTTTCCGAGCATTCAGTTGCCGCCACTCCAGACAACGTGCGGTTCGACTCGGAGAATGCGTTGTGTAGCCCTTCTCGACCACCAACTGAACTGACCCCCTCTTCGTTTTTAACAACAATCTCAAACGATGCGCCCGGGACAGGAAATTTGTAAATATTCAAAGGTTCAATCAAAAACAGCAGATCAAGCGTCCGATAGGCAATTGCGGAATCAAGACCATCACCAGGCACAATATCCCTGCTTGGCCAAACGTATCGGCCTTCGCCAATCTTGACTCCATCTGGTGGATCCGCTGCCTCGTTGTCCAGCAGGCCACTCATAGCTGTACAGGCGACACCCGAATCACCGTATAGCCCAATGTCCGCCAGAGAATAGGACTCGAAAACAAACCCGCGAAGAATCCGCCTGCTCTGGAGGGAACAGTCAATATGAGTTCGTTTTCTGATTTGGCTAGCTGCTGAGGTCACTTGTGACGCAGCGTATTCGATGTCCTTTATCGTTTTTGATCCCTCATAAGCGTTCTGCATTTCCACTTCGTGAGCTGAGTAGTTATAACCTATCAGCGTGGTAATCATCGCCGACACGAGGATAGCCCCTGCAATAGCAACAGCATGCCTCGTTGCCTTCAGAAAAGATTCTGACATTAGCTAGGCTCAGTAGTAGTGGTATTTTCCTTCAACGCCAGCACCGACAACGCGAATAAATTTCTTCGATTTGCTCTGGCATGTTCTTCGTATCTGGTAGTTAGGGTCGTCTAAGCCACCTCGGCGAGGAAACCATTGCCTGCAGCTTTTGCCAGAGTGGTCGTAATGCGCCTTGATGTGTCTCTGATTTTCCTTGGGGCAGTATTTTCCCACTGGGTCTCCCCGGACAATTCTACGATAAGCCCACTCTCTGCAGACCATGTGCTGGGGCACCCAGACCGCTACACCTTGTTGCCCCTGGGGCAACGCATCATTGCCTTGACCACCTACACCTTCGGGACCGGATTCCATCTTGCACTTAGGGAAGCTCTTGCCTTTAGCAAGACGCTTAAACAGCTTTTTCAGAGGTGGCTTGCACTCGCTTGGCGTACCAGCGCTTGCAGCCAGGCACAGAAGAACCTCACAACCAAAGCTCGCCTTTGCCTGCGGCGCCGCGCCAAGGAGAAAAGCGGATAGCATGGTGAATATGACGATTTTCACAGTCCTAACCCTCGCGTTGTTTAGACATTAAGGCACTATGATAATATAATTTTTATTGGTCAACAATTAGAACGTTAATCTATCATTATCGCAATAGGTTACGTTCCTCCATAAAGGGCGATCTCTTGAAGCGCATTACTGACGGCACCATAACCGATGACCAAAAATCATTTATATCGACTGAGTTTGGCCAAAGTTTTGTGGCGGCCGGCTGGGATTGGTTCGATGTGGGTAACGGTATGATTCTGCCGTTTTTCCTGCATACGTTTGAAGACAGCAACTCTGAGCAATATGAGATCTATATTGGAATTCAGACAACACAAGCGCAGATCCCCATCTCTCGCGACGACAAGTGCCACCCTATCATTGCAACTGGAAGCGAGCATTTTTATAGCGTTCCCTCGCTGACTTTCCGCGTGGAAAGCCTTATGAACATTCCTGATGATTTTCTGGTTTGGTCATTGGTCTCAGAATCGGTAACTCAAAACCGGGGGTCCGATTATCTGATGGGTTTAGAGCAGGCAATGCGAGAGGTTCTGCTGTCAGAAGAAATGAGCGAGGCTGCGCCAGCGGACGTACAAGACCAGGTGTTAAACGCTTATAATTGTGAGAGACCCAATGCCTAGCCGGTACCTGCATAACTTGCTTCGAGGGATTTTGCTCGCAGTCTTCGCGATCCCAGGTGCTCAGGCGTCACCGTCATGGAGCGCCTACAATCTTTTGGCAAAAAATCCGGAAACATGGGTTTATCACGACGATTCGCGATTTGCCGGGGTTTCTGGCCCTCACGATTCGCGAACTTTTTTAATCGCAAGCGCCCAGTGTTCAGTAGGCGATGCCGACAAAATCAGGATCAGTTTTGGCAGCTTGGTATCAAGCGTCTACAGGCTTTACTTTGTACGTGAGCTGATTCCTGCCATTGCGGACGGAAGTGTGGAGCTCTCAGTTCGGGTAGATGACGGGAAACTTTACCCACTAGAGTCTGGCACTGCCACCATTGATCGCCTTAATCAGGTCGTTATCAACGGAACCCTGGACAGCGAACGGGGTATGGAGTCACAAGCCATCAACGAATTAATGTCGGGCAGCAAGACTAATTTCCAGATCAGGTACAACGGCAGCCTGATGTTGACTCAAACGTTCACTCTCAGTGAATCATCCGATGCAATAGGAAGCATTCGTTGCCCTGACCGAGCCCGGGCAGTGGCCGAAGCCAGCGCTTCCCCGCTGGCCAAAGCCGAACGACTTTAAACCACCGATCGGGCAGCGCCGCTAGCGTACCTTCGTTCTGTGTCTGCATCGATATATATCTCTTCCGTGAATGCCGCGCTCCCGTGACCCAGGTCTTCTGATACGTCCCGTATTGGGCGGCCGGCTTCAATATCCATGGATGCGCCGGTATGCCTCAGAATGTGCGTTTTCGTAGAGGCTTGCTTTAGCTCTTCTGCAAGCTGGACCTTACCCCTCTTTGCCAATCGATCGGCGGCCAATAAGAATGATTCTTCAACCACACTCTCAAGCGTTCGCTTGGAAGTGACGGGCTCCTCTGATTTAAGCTGCGCGATTATCGGAGACATGTCGTTGGCAGAGGGCAACGGTGTGAGGCCCCGATAAGTCCTGTACCTCTCAAGGTACGGCAAGTAAGCAGTGGGTAAGGGTATCCAGCGATCTTTCTCCCCTTTACCGGAAACATAGAGCTCCCAGTACACTTCGTCGCCAAACGGGGTTTTCCCGAAGTGCCCCATTACAGGCTCAACGCCATCCTCTCCCTCCAGGTCGCCATGATGGTAGCTCAACTCAAAAACCCGCAGATAGAGTGTTTTCATGGTGACGACAAGAAATAGGTTGCGCTCATACCGGGAGTCTTCGTCGGCAAGCTCCACTAGCGCGTCGTGTAGCGCAGACCACTGCAGTCCGGTTAACCGCGGTGCCTTTCGACGGGGCTTTGCTGGTGACTTTATTCCTTTTTTGTTGCCGCTGTTTTCGCTACGAGATGCTTGCTGAGAGCGCCTTGTGGCATCAATCATAGGAGACCGCGGCATATAGCCAGTTATCGTCATGCGCTTGAAAAAGATGCCGAGGACCCGCGTTACCAAATCCAGGGTAGCGGCTGTCATTCGGGTATGGTTGCCGAGTAGCGGCCGCCAGTTCGGATTTGGCATTCGGACGCCATTGCTGTTGATAAATGCTCGCTGTCGGCCTGTGCCTTTTTTGGAATCACTTTCACCCCCAGAACCTGTCATCCAGGAGGCTGGCCGCTTTTTCAGGAATTTGAAGTAGGCGTCAATGTCGTCACCGTTCACTTCACGCAAACCCTTATCCTGAATCAGCCAAAAAAACAGCATGGCTCTTTGGATTTCACCTCTAAACTTACTGTAGGTCTCAGCGGATGTAACGTGCTTATCCAGGAAATCGACTGCAGCCTTCCAGTCCTCCATCCAATGGGGGTGACCAGAGAGGAATTCGGACAGAGTAGGGTAGTCGTCCAAAGATTCCGCTTGCGCCTTCAGGAGCCGTTGGGTATCGAATAGCGGGTGTCCTTTAAATTGGCTACTCATTTGCGATCAGCCCTGTTTTCGATCTCTCCATTGCGAGCCATCTCAAGAAGCTCTTTAAATGTTACCGACTGGGCCCGCTCGAGCTGGTCTTCCAGTGGAGTCTTAGCGTCACCAAATACTTTCAGGCGTAGCCGCTCAATTGCCCTGATCTCTTTTCGGACGTTTTCCCGGGCGGCTTCGCCCTGACAATTAACGGCATCAAGCATTGCAATTCTGTCCTGTTTTGCCCACTCCAGAGTAAGGAAAAGGGTATCAACGTGAGAATTTAGGTTCATGGTTGCCTCACAGAGTACATGCGTTGAGTTCGTGCCGGCCGGGGTATCGGAGGCGCCGTATATCGTTGCAATTGATTTGAGTTGTACCTGAGATCGACTTCAGAACTTGGTCGACGTCAGAAGAAGCGAGGAATCCTGCAAGTCCCTCGGCCATCGTTTTTGTCATGGTTTTACCGCGTGCAGGGCCAATCACTTGTATATGGTTCTCAAACGCCCAGCGGTCACCTGGCAGACACTCTGGAGTTACGACGGCTGGATGCACACGGCCGGTTCTGTCGTCATTGGCCGAGATGCGCTTCAAAATCACGTAATACCCGGCGTCTACCAATCGTTGGCTCAGTCGGGAGCAGGGGAGAGACACACAAGCCGCCTTGCCATTTACTGCCGGAGTCCATTTAACTTTTCGGCTACCTCTCTCCCAATGGTGGGCATAAACCATCGGTGCCCAGTCGCCATTCGTCGGGGGATGATCTGTCAGGCTATCCCGTACCCGGAATTCTTCAAATTTACCAGTTCCGATCACCAGTCCGAGATCTTCAAAAGAGCAGGGAAGCTGGCGGTTCGCTTGAATAGCGGCGATCTCGGATTCCGAACTGGGCACATAGATTCGATCATCGTCGACCGGAAGCACATATTCCCGCGGAACAATCGTATCCGTTTCCGGCGGAGTCTCCGGATCTGTCGAAAGGGAAACCCGAACGGTAGCCTTTTGCTCAGCACCTTTGCGAAAACGGAAAATGACGTTCTCTTGCAGCACATTATCAGCACGAAAGACGTTGGAGCGCCGTTTATACCGAACCAGCCAGTCGATAGAGCCTTCGCTTTTCAGCCAGGCTCTGAACTGACGGAAATAATCTCCATTGCAGAAGCTGCGCGGCACAATCGCAACAAGTTGTCCGTCTTTCTTCAGGCACCGAACGGCCAGAAGTATGAATGCTGCATAGAGATTCGGAGCCGGCGCTGCTTTATCGCGCAGAAGTTTTGCCAGGGGAGACTGTTGATGCAATTTCTTGTAAGGCGGATTCAAGATAGCCACATCGAGAAAGGGCTCGAAATCTTTACCCAGTATGTTTGGGGCTTCAGGGACGAAATCGCCTTTCAGTGACGTGGTAGGGGCTGGCTGCCAAAGCTCCCGAGCCAAATCGGCAATCCGGGCAACATTCATGTGAAAAGCCTGGTGCAGGAGGTCATCGACCTCATAGGCCTGTAAGTGGAGATCAGAACACTGCTCGTTGGCAGAGCAATCAGCAACAGAGTGGCCGAGCACAGTGGCTCCGAGAATTCCCGCGCCAGCCCCGTAATCGCCAACTTTAGCTTTCGCTGGAACATCCAGCATGTCGGCCATCTGTTGAGCGACTGGCATGGGGGTGAAGTACTGGGCAAAGGCCTTCCGGTGCTTCTCCGAAACCTTTCGGCCGGCTTCGGCCGTCCTTTGTGCAATTTCATCCAGCGCGTCACCCAGGGCCTTTGCCGGGTTCGTTGATGGCAGTGAAGCCTGATCCATAAATGTCTTCCGATTTGTCCTAACCAGAAGCAATTATCTCTCACGAAAGACCGAAACACAAACTCATGTAATTAGGATTACATGAAACTGTTGATGATCAACCCGATTGGTGATAATTTAATCTCAACTTTTAATCAAGCTAGACCCCTGCCCCTCTTGTGGCGAATCGAAGCAACCAAGAAAAAGGATAACCATGACTCTCCGATACTTTGCACTCTTGATTTCAGCTCTGGCGGTTACGGCTGTTGCTGCGAATTCCGTTTACGCTCAAGGCTTGGACGATCCCGCCACCAGGGAGCACCTAGAAAGACTGGGTATTAATCTCGATCCGCTCAACCTGAATAATGACAACAAAAAAGCTCGAGCGAATAAGCCTGAGAGGTCCAGATACCCTGGAGAAACTGACGCTCACTACCTCAGCGATATCGCGGAAGGTGTTTTGAGCGAGACTTTCGCGAATGCTGCTCTTTTAAAGCATATTGAAGCGGCCGACTTTGCCCCTGGCCTCTTCAGCAACCCTTATATCGACGGTCTTTGGCAAAGT
>Ga0307940_1001710_pt1 | contig 11941 bp, 8 predicted proteins | sample OrgLakmetagen124_FD_201835 | JGI IMG/M metagenome (GOLD analysis project Ga0307940, IMG submission 201835) | Saline water microbial communities from Organic Lake, Antarctica - #124 | ecosystem: Environmental > Aquatic > Non-marine Saline and Alkaline > Saline | place: Antarctica: Organic Lake... | reverse complement strand
TCCGTGCACCGGTTCGGGCACGCGTTTGCGCAACTATTTGTGCACGTGCACGCGTGGCTCCGACTCCGGTCGCGGCTCAACCAGTGAAATCAACTAATTAGGGGATTTTGGCTCCGGCGGTAGGGGCTGGAGCCAACCAATAAAATCAATGACTTAGTGTGCGATCACGCTGCGATTATCCCGGAAGGTGTCACGACCTCGCTGCGAATTCAAGTCTCATTCTGTGCTCGCGGCGCGATATCGGTCCTGGCGCGCAGGAGAGAGCAGCCGGGGCTCTCGATAACATCGCCCAGACGCAGGCAACGGATGGAAAGCGCCGGGCCTCTGTAATTCACGTGGAAATGTCTCGGGCAGGTGGCCATCGATGGAATCTTGTCTCGGGATGCCTTGGCCAGGCCGTGGACACTGGTACTAAAAGCAAGCCAGCATTTGCCCAACGAGAATCCGCTTCATGGCGGATGTTTGTGCGACTGAAGCCTGAAATTCGGTGAGAATTCTACTCCGGATACGATGCAAATCGGGGTGATGCCATCGGTTTCACGCATAGCTCCCGTATGCCAAGCCGCCGATATTCACGACCTTGCCGCGCGATCCGTCACCAGCGATACTTGTTATCTGGATCAGGACAAAGGGCGAGCCAATGCGGAAAGTCTGGATTTGCGTGTGGGTCGGCGTCGTCATTTGCCCAGCCATCGCCACGGCGGACATGAAAACAGCAACCGAGCGCACCAATGCAGGTGCGTTCGATGTGAGGGGTTAGGTCGCCTGCGCACAGGAGGTTGGACAAGCGATGGACACCTGCGCAGCGGCGGTCGCCCGTGTCGGCGATATTGCGGCGGCGGTCGTTGTGACGTTCCCGAACGGATTCGCTCGGACGCTGCTATTCGAGGAGGGGGTTTTCGTGCGCGGAAATCCGACGATGTCAGGCGTCGGCACTGACACGGACTGGCACCTGTCCGACAGCATGTACTTCGTTCGCGTTGACGATCAGCGGTTCCAATTGCCCGAGGCGTTAGTCTTCGGGGAATAAGTCGCTCGACCTCTGCGGTGGGGCACCCGTTCTGGTGCGCGGAGTGTAGCCGGCGCTCGCGCAATAAGACAGATTGTTGATCCTGTCCTTGTAACAAGGTCAGTGCCGCTCGGATCGTCGCGTCTGTTACCGGATGAGGAATGCCCCGGCCCAAGCACGAGTTAGAAACGCAGGAGCACGATTTCCTCGGCGTCTCGTAAAAGTTCGTTGCTCTTTCGCCGCACGCCCCAACGTGGTGCATACAACGGCCTTGTTTGTCTGCATGACCGTTCAGCCAGTACCTGCAGCTATCTACGAATGTTGGTCAGATGACCAAACTAAGCCTTTGGGCAACAGCATGCAGCGAAAACGGTCGGTCGCCAAAGTGGCGCGTTCGCTTTGACCTCAGCGGACGGCGATCACACCCATCACGGACAAAGTGATCAGCGCGATGCCCCAGCCTTCGCGCACACTGATCCGTTCGCCAAAAAACCACACCGAGGCGAAGATTGAGAAGACAACCTCCACCTGACCGACGGCAAAGACCATCGCCGCATTCTCGAGCGTGAAGGCGGTGAACCAGCACAAGCTTCCGGCCATGCCGGTCAGACCGATCCAGACGGCGGCGCATCGCGCCGCGATCACTCGCGGGACCTGCCCCGGTTCACGCCACATCAGCCAGAACGACAGCGCGATGGTCTGCATCACGGTCACGATCGCCAGGGTCAAGCCGGCGCGCAACACCGGGTCGGCACTCTCGATCGCCAGTGTGGCACCGCGATACCCGACCGCTGACACGGCGAAGAGTAACCCCGAACCCAGCCCGAGCCTCACGGCGCGACCACTCAGATCGCGCCAACCCCGCCCCGCGACGCCAGGCGTTTCGGACAGAAGGAGCACACCGACCAGCCCCAGCAGGATCGCGCCCATCCCGAGCGCCGAGACCCGGTCGCCCAGGATCAACAGGCCCACGATCGCTGTCTGGACGACCTCGGTTTTCTTCAGGGTTATTCCGACAGCAAAGTTCCGCTCTGCGAAAAGTGCCACGACGCACCATGTTGCCAGGATTTGCGATAGCCCGCCGACCACGGCATAGCCCCAGAAAATCGGGGCATGACCCGGCCATGCCGTGTCTTTTACCGCCAGATAGAGCAGCATGAGCAGCACGACGAACGGCATGGAGTAGACAAAGCGCGCAAGCGTCGCGCCGCCCGCACTGAGCGCGCCCATGCTGAGATGCTTTTGCAGCATGAACCGCAAGGTCTGAAACGCCGCCGCAGCGATCGACAAGATGATCCATGGCTCCATGCTCTCTCATGCCGTGGAATGGGACGCTTGGCCAGCGAGACCTTTCCTCGCAGGACGAGGGAGGCGAGGCGCAAACCAAACAAAGGTCCTGCGGGGTCGCCATTGCGCAGCGAATGGCCGCCTCTTTGGATCAGTAGAGGGCCCCGAATGCCCAGCCTGAAACCATCGATCCGACCGCAGCCAACCCGAGGTAGAGAAGGAACGGCTTCAGTTTCAAGACCGGGAAGATCGCCAATGCGCCCCAGATACTGACGACGCCGCCCGAGACCAGAAAGGCCATGGCCGCACCGTTTGACATGCCGTGCTCGAGCAGAGCGCGGGTCAAGGGGAGTGCCGCATACCCGTCGATATAGGCAGGCCCGCCGAAGATGACTGCCAGAGGAATGGCAAATGCGCTGTCGTGGCCCACATATGCCGCGACGGCATTGGGCTCCAATAAGGTCTCTTCTCCGTTCAGGACCGGATCAGCCGTGAAATCGTGCGAACTCTCGCGGTAAAGCTCACGTCGTTCGAGCAGGATAGGAGCTTTGACAAACCAACCGATAGCCTGAATGCCTACGAGAAGGTCCTGAGAGGCAGGCAGCTTTTGAGCGATACCGAGTTCTCCGCCAATCTGGATGCGCGTGAGCTATTCAAGGAGGCAATCGATCTCGACCAGGCATACGCCGACGCCCATGTCGGGCTCGGGCTCACTCACATCGCTGATTTATACTGGGGCTGGGTCGAAGACCCTCTTGATGCTCTTGACGCATCGGAACGCCACGCCCTCCGGGCGCTTAACATAAACCCCGATCACGCCGGTGCGCGGGCTTTGTGGTCGGAGATATGGTGGTTCCAGGGCGATCTTGCTCGGGCCGAGGAGGAGATTTCGCGGGCGCTGGCGCTCAATCCCAATAAAAGTCACATGATCGACGGCCGGCTTCTGTTGTATAGTGGGAAGGTCATCGAAGCGATCAGGGCCCTTGAACTCGCCATTCGCATCGATCCCAATATTCGAGCCTTTGTTCCCCTCGCAACAGCCTATTATCTTGACCGGCAGTACGCGCGGGTATTCGGATGGCTTCGACGAGGCGCTGCGCGGCGCGGGGATCCGTCATGTCTGTTTGACAACTGGCGCATGTCGGCATGACGTAGGCAGCATCACCTTCTACATCATGGCCACAAGGGCCAATCGCAGCAAGCGACAGACCCGAACTCATCTGTCGAACAATCCGACCCGGAACGAACCGGGCCCACGTTGCCGCGCTCTTGCCCCACAAAGTTCTTTGGTTCATACCCTTATTGGTCATGGGCATTATCAACGCGAGAGTTATTCACCAATGGTAGATTTCAAGGGTCGCCTTCGCGGCAAGACCACTATGCGGCCTGTGGATCCAATCGATCTTTACAAGACACTGGACCGGACGCACGATAAGGGCCCTTTGCGCCCCTCCCAAGAGGCCGTCCTCCAACAATGGAACGATCGAAAAGCAAAGTCGGGCGACGTAATTGTTAAGCTACATACCGGCCAGGGAAAAACGTTGGTGGGCCTGCTGATGCTACAGTCAAGGCTCAATGATGGGAAGGGTCCGGTGATGTACCTCTGTCCCGACAATTACCTAATTGCCCAGACCTGCGAGCAGGCCCGGCAGTTTGGCATCCGCACCTGCACAGCTAAGGACGAGTTGCCGGAAGAATTTCTTAACTCGGACAGCATTCTTGTTACTTCAGTCCAAAAGCTTTTTAATGGGAAGACGAAATTCGGACTGAAAGGCGCATCAATTGATGTCGACACAGTCCTTATGGATGATGCGCATGCCTGCGCGGACCGCATTCGCGAAGCCTGTCGTATCAGAATTCCAAGCAGCGAGCCGGGCTATTCTGCATTGAAATCATTATTTTCCATTGACCTTGAGCAACAAGGCGCTGGTACATTTGCAGACATCGAAAACGGAAAACGCGAAGCGCTCTTGCCAGTTCCCTACTGGGCCTGGGTCCAACAAGAAGCCGAGATCGCAAAGATTCTCTCCGACCAAAGCGATCGGAAATCCGTTAGATTTGCATGGCCGCTTTTGAGAGACATACTCCCCAACTGCCAATGCGTTTTCTCTGGAAATTCAGTCGAGATCGAAGCCTATTTGGCTCCCTTAAATGTGTTTGGGTCCTATTCGAACGCCGCGCATCGTATTTTTATGTCCGCGACCGTGACTGATGACGCGTTTCTGGTGAAAGGGCTTCGCCTCCCACCAAAAGCGATTACCAATCCGCTAACCTACGAGGAGGAGACATGGTCCGGCGAAAAAATGGTTGTGATTCCGTCGCTCATTCACGAGGACCTACACCGTGATCGGATAATAAAGAGTATTGGCAAGCCAAAGCCCAAACAGAAATGGGGTTCCGTGGCGCTGGTTCCCAGCTCGGCCATGAGCCAAGCTTGGGGGGACAACGGGGCCGAGGTTGCCGACAGGAACACCATTGATGCCGCTGTTGAAAGGCTTCGCGACGGTGATTTCGAAAGGACTGTCGCTTTAGTCAATCGCTATGATGGAATCGATCTACCCGACGAGACCTGCCGGGTCTTGGTCTTTGACTCTCGACCCTACTCGGAGAGCCTGGTCGACCTCTACGCAGAGGCAGTGAGACCGCGAAGCGAGGCGACTCTCATGCGGACTGTGCGAACAGTCGAACAGGGCATGGGCCGTAGCGTTCGTGGCGAGAAGGACTACTCAGTCATTTTGATGATCGGTCCTGACCTCGTCAGATTGATACGTGAAAAGTCAACTCGCCGATTTCTTTCTCCACAGGTTGAGAAACAGATCCAAATTGGCCTCGAGGTGGCTGATATGGCTCGCCAAGATGTTGTGGACGGCGAGGATCCTGCCAAAGCATTTTCAACACTTGTGAGACAGTGTCTTCAGCGGGATCCGGATTGGAAAGCCTTCTACGCAGATCAAATGGACGGCATCCAACCGCGAGGTCCGAACGAGGATATTCTTAATCTTTATGCCGGAGAGCTTTCGGCCGAGGAAGCATATCTCTCCGGCGACTATGCGAGTGCATCAAGAATTATCCAAGAGTTACTCGACGGCGGTAAGGCGGATGAAAGTGACCGCGGATGGTACTTGCAGGAGCGGGCGAGATATGAGTGGGTGAGCAATCGGCCTGAAGCTCAAAAATTGCAGATCGCTGCGCACAAGAAGAACCGGCTACTGCTGAAGCCGCCCACCGGTGTGACGGTAACCAAACTTAAAGTAGTTAGCCAGGGCCGCTCGGAGCGCTTGGTCAAATGGTTATGCAAATTTGATAACTATGCAGACATGAACGTAACAATTTCCGCAATTCTTGATCGACTACGTTTTGGTGTGAAGGCAGATGATTTCGAGCAGGCGCTTGACGAGTTGAGCATAGCGCTGGGATTTGCAGGTGAGCGGCCAGACAAGGAATGGAAAGAAGGGCCAGACAACCTTTGGGCGCTTGATGATAGGCGCTATCTGCTTATCGAGTGCAAGAGCGAGGTAGACGTCACACGAGCGGAAATAAACAAACGCGAAACCGAGCAAATGAACCGCTCAGCAGCATGGTTTGATAAGCACTATAAGGGAATGGATGCCACTCGGTTGATCATTCATCCTGCAAAGCGCATACAAAGCGCTGCGGCTTTTACTCACCGAGTAGATGGCTTGACAGTATCGGACCTAAATCGATTTGTCCGGGCCTGTCGGGGCTTCTTCAAGTCTCTTGAAGGGCAAAATTTTTCTGATCTTTCGGTGTCGCATCTCGAAGGCCTGCTCGAAGCACATAAGCTAAAGGTTGAGGATATCGTTTCCAAATACTCCCGAAAACTCAAAGACGTAAAGTAGCTCAACTTCTTGGCGCCTACTTATTTTTGGCTTCTGGGGCGAAGTTTGCCCTACGCTGTTGATTGCCGCTGAGAATTGACCCGGCATTGGGCTGGAAAATTCCGGTCGCCTTCGAACGGAAGGTGGCTTAAACGAGCACTTGGGGCGGCACAATTACGCGACAGGTCCACGACATGGGGCGGCGCTCATTAAGAGCGTTCCATTAGCCGATGTCGGCAGATACATCAGACTCCACGGCCGTCTGATTGAGGGCTCGGAGTCGCTCAAGGAAGAGGTCCACATCCTGCTCGCCGAAGACACTATCGGGGCCATCGGGCGTGAGATCGGAAAAGGGGCTATCGTAGAGCAGCCCTGGGTCGATCACACCGTTCCGAGTCAGGTGCTCGATGACCATGCCGACGAACTCAATCTGGGCGGCCGAGGCACCATGAGCGATGAACTCGGCAAAATACTCCTGGACCGCCGCGCGATCCAATCCAACGATTGACCTCAGGAAAACGCCGAACCCTCCGACCTGTGCGGTCTCCGTTTTCCTTGCGATCTCGATGTCGGTATCCGATCCCACGCCTGCTTCGAGCAACATCCGTTCGAGTTCTTCAATGTCGAGGCGGGTAAGCGGCCGTCCGGATCGCAAGCGGCGCAGAGCGACGTGATCGCCGTGCCCTGAGAGAAACTCACGGGCCTTCTTCTTGAATGCGGCGAAATCTGCTGCCGGGTTGAGGGGAACGGAGGTTGCAGCCCCGAGATCATCTTCGAAATCGGTGTAGAGGATGCTTCGGGACGACTGGTCAATGAGATGCACGATATCGCGCAGTCTCAGGCGAGCCGGCTCGGCTATGGGCACCGACAGGTTTTCCCACCAAGCTTCGGTCAGGATTTCCTCGATGACTTCCGCGTGCCTTGCCACAGCGGGTATGTCCAGCTTCGTCGAGAGCGCGGTCGCGATCTCCATCACCTTCCGGCGGCAGGACTCCATTTTTGTCGACCGGCTCATCAGGCTGAGCTGGACCTCGAACATCACGAGGTCGAATCGCTTCGCCTCTTCCCCACCGAGATCGGCATTGCTCGGCAAGGCCGCCAGGCCTGTCAGCTCCTCTGTGGCCTCCTCCGACAACGCAGACCATGGCGCATCTTCTGCTTGCCACGCCTCGACGGCGCGCAGATGACCTCGGACGACGAAAGATGAAATGTCCAAGCCCATCACGAAACGGCGAACATCCTCGACAAGGTCCGTCCGGACTCCCTTCAGGCTTTCCACGATCTCATCGTCTTGCTCGCCGCCCGGGGCAGTCAGCGAATGGTCGAGACCCTGCGCCACCTTCAGCCTTGCCTCTATCAGTCGCTCGGTCAGGGATTTCGGGATCGAGGGGTCTTTCAACTCCGGGTTGGATCCGAAGAACTCCAGATTGCCGCAGACGTCGAAGATCCGGAACTCCGTCTTGTCCTGCCCGGGTCCGAATAGGGCCGGCCGCAGGCGCGTCCCCCGGCCGACCATCTGCCAGAACTTCGTTTTCGAGCGCACCTGCTTGAAGAACACCAGGTTGACGACGTCGGGTACGTCGACCCCAGTGTCCATCATGTCGACCGACAGGGCAATCTGGGGCTCCTTGCCCGGGATCTCGAATGCCTCGATCAAGCTTTGGGAATAGCTCTCGCCGTGGACGATCCGACGAGCTAAAGTGCCACCGTAGTTCGGCCACCCGGCATTGAAGCGCTCCTCGATAAACTTCGCATGCGACTTATTCGCGGCGAAGATGATCGTCTTGCCGATCTTGTCGCCGCCGGCGACCCGGATGCCGTGCTCCATGACGTGCCTGAGCACCTTGTCGACCGTATTTGCATTGAACAGATACGTGTTGAGTTCACCGGCCGGGATCTCGTCGCGGCGGCCGCCTTCGCCCCATTCGAGCTCGTCCCACTGATCTTTCTCGTCTTCCGACAGGTCGTCGTAACGGATGCCCTCACGCATGAACCGCGTCGGCAGCGAGATCGGATCGAACGGCACGAGAAACCCGTCTTCGATCGCTTCCTCGAGGCCGTAGAAATCCGTGGGATAGCCGGGGTCGAGGTCAAACAGCCGGTAGGTGTCCCGGTCCACCTCGTCGCGCGGCGTGGCCGTGAGGCCCACAAGGTAGCTGTCGAACCACTCGAAGATCGCGCGATAGCGCTTGTAGATCGAGCGGTGAGCCTCGTCGATGATCACCAGGTCGAAATGCCCGGGGCCGAAGCGTCGGCCGGAATGATCCGCCCGGTCGATGAGGTTCATCATGGTCGGGTAGGTCGAGACGTAGACGCGACCCGTGCCCGAGGGGTCGGTCACCAAATTCACCGGAGAGCTGTCGGGCAAATGCGCCGCAAAGGCGTTGCGCGCCTGCCGGACAAGGCTGATGCGGTCGCAGAGAAAGAGGGCACGCTTTACGAGCCCTGCGCGCACCATCATGTCCACGAGCGCGATCACAGTCCGCGTCTTACCCGTTCCGGTCGCCATAACCAGCAGCGCCTTCCGTGAGCCAGCATCGAAATGCTCGGCAATCCGCGTCAGGGCGCGGCTCTGGTAGGGGCGGCCGGCAATGGCCGCCTTGGGCTTCTGGTCCACAAGGGCCTTCGCCTCAGAGCGCCGCGCGATCATCTCGTCCAGCTCTTGCGCCGTCTTGAAGCCGCCAAGGCGACGCGGTGGGATGCTGCGGGCGTTGTCCCAGATCCAGTGCTCGTAGCCGTTGGTGTAAAAGATGACCGGGCGGCGGCCGTGCATCTGTTCCAGCGCGTCGGCGTATAGCTTCGCCTGTTGCTGCCCCTCGGATGGGGAGCGGCGGGTGCGCTTGGCCTCGACCACCGCCAGTGGCAGGCCGTCGGCGCCCCACAGGACGTAGTCGGCGAACCCATGGCCCTGCTCATTGGGCATCGGCTCCACCCGGTATTCCAGATCCCGGCCGTCTTTGAGGTCGGTCCAGCCGGATTCTGCCAGCAGCAGGTCGATCAGGCGGTCACGCGTCGTGGCCTCGTTGTAGTCGTGCGGGTCGACGGTCTGGGCGGCGCGGGCCTTGGCGACCTCGGCGCGCTTGGTCTTCAGTTCTTCGTCGAGGCTGGCGTATTGCGCACGCAGGCTTTTCAGTTCCTCGTCGCGTGCCTCCAGCGCCTCCTCGGTGCTCTGAACGCGTCCGCGGGCCTCGCGGATCAGGTCGAGCCGGGCGGTCAGCGGGGCCGGATCGAAGTTGTTCGGCTTGGGCGGCTTTTGGCGGCTTGCGTAGGTGCGGCCGAACCAGTGCAGGACGTGGTGCAGCTCCTCGACCACCTGGCGCGCGCCCTCGGGCTTCAGGTTAGACCCCTCGTGGGCAGACTTGTTGCGGACAAGGTTAATGAAGCGGGCCTTGGCGTGGACGGTCGCGCCCATGATCCCGCGCAGGTCGGGGTCGTTGATCAAACGGGAGGCGCCGGTGTGCGCCGGGGGCGTGAGGCCCGCGTCATGTGCGAAGGCCCAGCCGAGCGCCAGTTCCACCGCCTTGCCCGCCAGGATCGCCGCCGCCTCGGGCTCCGACATCGCCAGCCGCTCGGCCGAGGTTGCCGCCGCGTGGACGGCCGGGAAGTCGGGCTCGAGATGGGCGAAGTTGCTGGCGGTCATGGCGATTTTCCGGTATCAGAGCGCTCCGGCGAAAGCGCGAGATTGGAGGGAGGCGAAGAGGGCTTCGAGTTCCGCAAGATGCTCAGTGACCTTCGTTCGCATACCTCGGGCAATTCTCACCCTGCGAGAAAATTCTCGCTGCATTTCGATGGGCGGCTGACCCACTTCGATAGACAGAACCTTGTCCTTGGAAATATTCTTCATTGAACCACTCGATCCCGTCGCACGCCGGGACACTTCATCACGAAATTTCCGAGTGCCAAATAGATAATGCAAGAAAATCCGTTCAGCCTTTTCTTCGTCGACGAGGAATCGCCAGATCTTATCTGGCAGAACAATGTTGTCGGAGACGTCGTCAACCATGGCGGTCGCGCCAATCAACGCAGAAGTATTCGCCCGGCTGAATAGAAGATCGCCAGACTTCACGAAATGGGATGCTGGCGGCGAATACTCGGCAGGGAGTGGTTTCGACTCTGACTCTATGAATTCTCCCTTGGTAACCGCGCTGACCTTGAGCACCCGGTGCCGAGTTCCTTCCTCGTCCGAAGCCGGAGCGAGGTTCTTTCCGGTGTCGAAACCTGTGATGAGATTGCTCAGTGGTCCTCTCGGGAAGCGGTTCGAGGTCGTGAGAACTCCGAACATCTCCGCGAAGATCGCGCCCGGGAGGGTGTCGAGCAGGGCGAGGGCCTCGCGGCGGCGGCGGCGAAGGGCGTCGGCCGCATCCAGTATCCCCGCAATCTGCCGCTGCTCCTCGATGGGCGGGAGCGGAATGAGGGACTCCGCTACGATCTTGTCAGAAATCGCCGGATAGCTTGCTCCCGTTGCCTTCCTTACCATGTCCGCCACGAACGCCGGTGTCCGAACCCAGTGGTAGATATATCGAGATGTCGCTTTTTCCGCGACCACGCGGAGCACTGAAAATCCCGTCGAGGCTGTCGCCCCGTCAAGTTCGTCATCGACCACCGCGACTGCGTTGAGGTTCGGGCGAACCGTGGAAACCAGGATGTCTCCTGCATCGACCAACTGTCGTGCGCGCGATGGGGCTTCCGAGGGGACCGTCGGAGTGGGGGCGATGATCGCCTTTTCATCGCGGTCGACCGAACTGAGGTCAATGTAGTCGAAGGGGTCCGTCTTGACTGCTCGTTTCGGATTCCAAGTCTTGATCGGGGCCAAAACTTCGCCGAGTGGTGCCATCAGAAAGCTCATTCGGCTGCCTCCTGCCTCAAAGCCTGCGCCTGCTGCCAATCGTGGTAGGTCTGGCTCGCGCCCTTTACCTTCCACTCCGTCCGCCCGTTGCTGTTGCGGTCCAACACGACCGCGGCCGCCGCCGAGGGGCTGGTGAAGGACCAGGGCTTGGCGAAGCGCAGCTTGTCCGTTCCGGGCGGGCCGTCCTGCGGCACCAGCACGTCGTCGGCGATCAGCTTCTCCTTCAGCCCGCCATAACTCTGCTGAACATAGCCCGTCCCGGTTAGGGCCTCGGACCCTTCCAGCACGATGAATTCGCCCTCTTCCTCCACCGCCGTGGCCTTCACCCCGCTCTTGTGCCGGATCTCGAACTGCACCTCGCCCGTGGTACGCTCCTCGACCGACTGCGTCGTCTGGGTCACTGCCTTCGGCTGTGGCTTGAGCATGTCGAGCCCGATCACCGGCAGGATGATCCGCAGGTTGGCCAGGAACTGCTCCATGTTCGCCACGTCGGCCTCGGGCAGGCGCCGGCGCAGGGTGTCGGGCTGGGTGCCGTTGTCGAGTGACACGCGCCCCGCCTGCGACGCCACCTGGATCAGCCGCGCCTCGAGGTATTCGGCATGCCCCTTCGACAGGTCACCATCGCTGGTCGTCACCGCGATCGCAGTTTCCCAGAAGTCGCGTTTCTTGGCGCTCTGCTCGATCCGCTCGGCTACGGAATTGCCCGACCCGATATAGACGCGCGTGCGGCCGGGACTGTCAGGATCGGGACCGGAAAGGATGTAGACGCCGGTGCGGTCGACCTCATCCCGCGCGGTCAGGTCACCGAACGCCGAGGCGCCGGAGACGAAGAGGACGCCGGTCCAGCCGTGGATCGACGCCTTGCGCAGGCCGGTGGGTTTGCCATCCACCAGGAAGAGCTGGATGGTGCGGCCGAAGGACCCGCCGGTGCTCATTCGGCGGCCTCTTTCACGGTGCTGT
>Ga0307940_1001703_pt1 | contig 11960 bp, 9 predicted proteins | sample OrgLakmetagen124_FD_201835 | JGI IMG/M metagenome (GOLD analysis project Ga0307940, IMG submission 201835) | Saline water microbial communities from Organic Lake, Antarctica - #124 | ecosystem: Environmental > Aquatic > Non-marine Saline and Alkaline > Saline | place: Antarctica: Organic Lake... | reverse complement strand
GATGAAGTTGAAGAGTTACGCGGATGCGGTGCGTCTCTCGGAGAATCCCCCACATGCAACCGCCGCAAAACACGCGGGAATTTCGGCGAAAACCGCACAAGGGAAGTGAGACTGATCTGGGTGGCGGTGCGCCGGGCGGTGCTGACGGAACCGTCTCTGGTCCTGCAGGGCGTGCATTATGCCGACGACGTGCCGTTCTGCGCCGAGAGCAGGGCGATCAGTCTTGCATCGGCGCCCGATGCCGCCGGTGTGGATTTCGTCGCCGAAGTGCCGGGGCGCTGGCTTTTGCGGTCGATGCCCTGGACCACGGCGCGCCACGCGGTCCGCGCGATCAATGTCGCGGGTGCCGACGCGCAGGCGCTCGACCTCGCCGTGGGCACGGCCTGCCTTGAAATCCTGCGCAAGACCGAAATCGGCGGAAACTGGGTGACCTATGCCCGGTTACTCTATCCCGGAGAGGCATATCAGTTGGCAGCGGAATTCGCGCCAGGGGCCGAGGCGCGGACGGGTCACGACCGGGCCAAAGCCTAACCCGCCGCGGCCTGCGGACCTCTCGCCCGGCATGGTCCTGCGCAAGCACCATCGCGGGCCAGGGTCAAAGCCGAAGCGGTCTGTCGGGACGTTCTTTGCCACTCTCGAAATCCCGTCCCGCCGAGATAACTGAGTTGACAGCGGTCCGGGCAAAAGGCATTAATATGTATAGACATTTACTTGGCGAGCAGACGTGACCATGTCAGACATTCCCGCCCCGCCTTCGGATGTCCGGTTCGACTTTTCCGGCAAGCGGGTCGTTGTCACCGGCGCCAGCCGCGGCATCGGTCGGGAACTGGCCATGGGCTTCGCCCGGGCCGGGGCAGAGCTGTTCGTGACCGCCCGCAGCACCGAGGCGTTGTCAGGCGTCGTCAAAGACATCAGGCACCTTGGCGCCACGGTTCATCCGGCAGCCCTCGATCAGCAAGAAACCGACCGAATCGGCGATACCGTGGCGGGCATGGGCCAGATCGACGTGCTGGTGAACAATGCCGGGGTCGAGGATGTGCGCCCCGCGTCAGACATCGACGAGGCGCTGTGGGACAAGATCATCGACACCAACCTCAAGGGCGCGTTCTTCGTCGCACAGGCGGCGGCGCGATCGATGGGGCAGGGCGGCGCGATCGTCAATCTTGCCTCTCTCACCTCTTTTGTCGGGGTGCCGACGGCCGTTCCCTATGGCGCGTCGAAGACCGGCATTCTCGGCGTCACCCGTGCGCTCGCGGCCGAATGGGGCGCCCGTGGCATCCGGGTCAACGCCATCGCACCGGGATATTTCCACACCGACCTGACCGACGTCTTCTATCAGGACACCGACTGGGTGGCGGCGATGACCGCGCAGGTGCCGCTAGGCCGCCTTGGCCAGTTGGAGGACCTTGTGGGGACGGTGCTCTTTCTGTCGTCCGGGGCCTCGGCCTATCTTACCGGCCAGTGCATTGTCGTGGACGGGGGCTATCTTGCGTCGATCTGATACCGCGTCCCGGCCCGCAGCGCCAAACAAGTATTTACAAATGGCTGCGCGCCGTCTAGATTTCGCGCATCGGCGCAGCCACAGGGACTTGCTCCACAGCCCATGACCCCGACAGAGGTATCAAAGCAGCGCGAGGCTGTCGATATCGCGGTCCGTGCCCGCGACGTCAGCATGGATTTCGGCGCCGGCAGCCTTGCCGTCGACCGCGCCAGCTTCGAGCTGGAGGCGGGCCGGTTCCTGACCATCCTTGGGCCGTCAGGCTCCGGCAAGACCACGCTGCTGCGAATGATTGCGGGCTTTGAAAAGCCCACCGGCGGCCAGATCACGATCAATGGCAAATCGGTGGAGGCCGCGCCGCCCCATCGGCGGTCCATCGGAATGGTGTTTCAGCGTCTGGCGCTGTTTCCGCACATGACAGCCGCCGAAAACGTGGCCTTCCCGCTCAAGATGCGGCGGTTCAACCCGGCCACGATCCCCGACCGCGTCGCGCGATACCTCGATCTCGTAAAGCTCGACAGTCTGGGAAACCGACGCATCAACGAACTGTCCGGCGGCCAGCAGCAGCGGGTCGCCATCGCACGGGCCCTCGTCTTTGAACCAGAACTGCTTTTGCTGGACGAACCTCTCGCCGCGCTGGACGTAAAGCTCCGCGAGGAAATGCAGCTCGAATTCCGTCGCATCCAGCGTGAGCTTGGGGTCACCACGATCAACGTCACCCACGACCAGCGTGAGGCGCTCGTGGTTTCGGACGACATCATCGTCATGGACGGCGGCCGCATCCAGCAGCACGCCAAGCCGGTCGATCTGTATCGTGCGCCGGACAACGCTTTTGTCGCGCGGTTCCTCGGGCTGTCGACCTCGCTGTCGGGGCACGCCGCAAAGGGCGGGCTGGCCCTCGGCGACATCGTCCTGCGCGGCACCCATGCCGGCCCGCTGGCAGACGGTGCACCGGCCGAGGCTACTGTCCGCGCCGAACAGATCCGTATCGCGGCGCCGGTTGGCGATATGGACGGCTGCGACACCGTGCTCGACGGCACCGTCCGCGACACCATCTTCGAGGGTGAGCGGCAGCTTTACATCGTGGCCTCCGACGCCGTGCCGGGGGCAGATTTTCGCATCTACCACCACGATCCCACCGGCTTTGGCCGTCACGAAATCGGCGCAAAGGTCAGCATCGGCTGGGCCGACCGCGACATGAAAATATTCGGAACCGGGACATGACCAGAAAACCCGGACACTCAGCAGAGGAGACAACGATGAAACGCACTCTTACACGCCGCAATCTCATGCGGGCCGGACTCGCCACAAGCGTCGCGGCGCTTGCCTCGGCCTTCCCCGCCGGGCGGCTTCTTGCACAGGAGCCAGAGAAACCAGACGAGATCATCGTGCGCGCCTGGGGCGGCGAATGGGTCGCCTCGCTTCAGGCCGGCGTCTCCGACAAGTTCACCGAGATGACCGGGATCGCGGTGCGCCACGACCTGACCGAAGACAACGAGATCCAGCCGCGCGTCTGGGCGGCCGTCGATCAGGGCCGGGTGCCGCCCATTCACATCAACTGGGACACCAGCGTGAACGCCACGAAATCGGCGTTGCGCGGCGTGACCGAGGATCTCGGCGATCTGACGAACCTTGCCAACACCACCGACCTTGCAAGGCCCGTGGGCCTCGAAGGCTTCCCGATCGTCAACACCTACGGCTATGTCTATGTGCTGGCCTATCGCCCCGACGCCTTCCCGGACGGCCCGCCCGCCTCCTGGCGCGACCTGCTGGACCCGAAATTCAAGGGCCGGATCGCGCTTTACAACGACGGGATCGGCTTCCACTTCCCGGCGCAGATCGCCGGGGGCGGCACACTCGACGGTATCCCCGACGACATGGAACCCTGCTGGGACTTCGTGCGCGAGATGCGCGAGCAGGAACCGCTGCTGGGCGAAGACCCCGATTTCACCACCTGGTTCCAGAACGGTGAGATCGACGCGGCCTGCACGATCTCCACCAACGCCCTCGGCGCGCGTCGCAACGGCATCCCGGTGGAATGGACCGTGCCGGTCGAAGGCTGCAAGTTCGACACCGATTGCATGTGGATTCCCAAGGGCCTGCCAGAGAATGAACTGTACTGGGCCAAGGAATACATCAACCTTGCCCTGTCGATGGAGGCCCAGCAGGTCTGGCTCGACGGGCTTGGCCTGCCGGGGGTGATCCCGGGTCTGACGCCGCCAGAAGGGCTCGAGGGCGACCCGTCCTATCCGACCGCGCCCGAGGATTTCGAAAAGCTGATCCGCATCTCCACCGCGATCCAGGTGCAGAACGAAAGCGACTGGTTCGCCGAGTTCAAGGCGATCATGCAGGCCTGACCCGGCCCAAAGCGGCGCCGCCCACCCCGGTGGCGCCGCACCACCCCGCCGACGCCCCCATCCGAAAGACGCCCGCGTGCCGCAGGACGACCCAGGGACCTTCCGCTACCCGCTCAAATGGCGGGTGATGGACGCGCTGGAACGCGCGCTAGACCTGGTGTGGCCCCGCCGGTTCGCGCGGTTTTCGGGCTGGGCGATGCTGGCGCCTGCGCTTCTGCTCGTGGGGATCCTCGTGCTCGGCCTTGTGGAGATTGCAGACAGTTCGCTGCGCGTTCTCGACCGGGCGACGTTTCGCCAGTCTGAGGATTACTCGCTTGAGAACTATGCCAAAGTTGCAGCGAGCGAAACCTACTGGCGGATCACATGGCGGTCGCTGCTTGGCGCGGGGCTCGCGGTCTTCTTCACCCTGGCGCTGGCGATTCCCTATTCCTACATGCTTGTCCGCACGTCGAGCGCGTTCACCAGAAAGGCGCTGCTTGTCCTGCTGTTCCTGCCGTTCTTCATCGGCCAGGTGGTGCGGGCCTATGGGCTTTTGATCCTTCTGGGCACCTCGGGTGCGGTCAACGACCTGCTCGGCCTGTTCGGCATCGGCCCCTACCGGCTGCTGTTCAACTATCCGGCGGTCATCTTTGGCCTTGTGCAATACATGCTGCCCTTCGCCGTGCTGCTGCTCGCGCCCGCCTTCACCGCGATCCCGCGCGACACCGAAGCCGCGGCCAGTTCGCTGGGCGCCAACTGGATCCGCGCCTTCTGGCACGTGGTCCTGCCCATGGCCAAGCCGGGGCTGGTCGGCGCGGCAATCGTTGTCGGCACCCTGTCGCTGACCGATTTCGCGATGCCCGCGATCCTTGGCGGCGGCCGGCAGGACTTCGTGGCGAATGCCATCTATGACCAGTTCTTCCGCACCTCGGATCAGGGCCTTGGCGCGGCGATCACGCTGTTGCTCGTGGCCCTCGGATCGGTCATCGCGGGCGTCTTCATCGCGATCTTCGGCACTGGAACGCTGGGCACGGGGCGCGACAAGCGATGATGGCGCGCAGCCAGAAAATCGTGTTCTGGGGTCTGGTCTGGTTCTCCATCGCGATCCTGTCCCTGCCCACCGTGATCGTCGTGGGCGCGTCCTTTACCTCGGGCAACATCATCGAATTCCCGCCCGACGGCTTTTCGCTGAAATGGTACGGCGAAATCGCACTGGCCCGGGATCTCCGGCAGGCGTTCTGGCGGTCGATCCTGGTCTCTACGATCTGCGTGCTGCTGTCGGTGCCCATCGGCACGCTTGCAGGCATCGCACTGGCGCGGTTCAGGCTGCGGTTCGCGGGCGCGGTGCAGGTCTATCTGCTGTTGCCCTTCACGATCCCGCTGATCGGGTCGGGCATCGGCATGATGCTGATCTTCGGAAGCTGGGGCATCCTTGGCAGCGTCTGGCCAGTGGGCGTCGCACTCACCGTCATCAACCTGCCCTTTATCATCTGGTCCGTGACCTCGTCGGCCGCGGCGCTGGATCCCGACCTCGAACTGGCCGCGGCAAGCTGCGGGGCAGGGCGGGTGGAAACCTTTCTGCATGTCACCCTTCCCGGTGTCATGCCCGGCGTCATCACCGGCGGACTTCTGATGTTCGTGCTGGCGATGACAGAGTTTCTGGTAAGCCTGCTGCTCACCGATGCGCGCACCGTCACCCTGCCGGTCCAGATCTACAACAACATCCGGTCGATCATCACCCCCGACCTCACGGCGATCTCTTCGGTTTTCGTCGTGATCGCGTTGCTGGCGGTCTGGCTGCTCGACCGGCTCGTGGGGCTGGAGATCTTCCTCAAATCGAAATGACGTCGGCCCGACCGGGACGACCCCGACACAGGAACTTACCACCATGAGCGATGTGAATGTGCAGGTTCTGAAGGATCTGAGCGCCACGGACCGGGCAGCCCTGACCCGGCGGTCAGAGGCCGATCTGACCTTCTTCCTCGAAAAATGCGCCCCTATCCTGCAGGCCGTGCGGACAGAGGGCGACGCCGCGCTCGTCCGCTTCGGGCAAGAGTTCGACAAGGCCGAGGGGTTGACGGAAGCCACGCTGAAAGCCTCCGAGGCAGAATTCGACGCCGCCTTCGACGCGGTCGATCCAGAGGTGATCGGCGCCATCCGCCACGGCATCGAGAACATCCGCAGCTTTCATGAGGAACAGCTGCCAGAGCCGATGTGGCTGAAGGAAATCCGCCCCGGCGCCTTCGCGGGCGACAGGTTCCTGCCGATCAATTCGGTGGCGCTTTATGTGCCGCGGGGCAAGGGCGCGTTTCCGTCGGTGACCATGATGACCTCGGTTCCGGCCGTCGTCGCGGGCGTGCCGAACCTCGCAATCTTCACACCGCCCGGCCCGGATGGCGGAGTGGATGCGGCAACGCTCGTCGCGGCCCGGATCGCCGGTGTCGAGACGGTCTACAAATGCGGCGGCGCTCAGGGCGTGGCCGCGGCGGCCTACGGCACGCAGACCATCACCAAGGCACAAAAGATCGTCGGCCCCGGCAGCCCCTGGGTGGTCGCCGCGAAACGGCTCTTGTCCGACATCATTGACCCCGGACTGCCCGCCGGCCCGTCCGAGGTCGTGATCCTCGCCGACGACAGCGTCTCGGGCAAGCTTGCGGCCATGGACCTGCTGATCGAGGCGGAACACGGCCCCGACAGCTCTGCCTGGCTTGTCACGCCCTCTGAACGTGTGATGCAAGAGGCGCTGGCCACCTTCCCAGAGCTTTGGGCCCGGATGACCGAGCAAAGGGTAGAATTCTCGCGCAAGGTCCTCGCCGGTCCCGCAGGCGGCATCGTGCTGGCCCGCGACATGGACGACGCCATCGCCTTCGTGAATGCCTATGCGCCCGAGCATCTGGAGATCCTGTCGGCGACCCCCTTCGACTATCTGGGCGAGATCACCGAAGCCGCCGAGATCCTGCTGGGCACCCGCACGCCGGTCTCCATCGGCAATTTCGCCCTCGGCCCGAACGCCGTGCTGCCCACCTCGAAAGGCGCCAACACCTATGGGCCGCTTTCGGTCACCGATTTCATGCGGCGCAGCTCCATCGGATATGTCACCGAAAAGGGCTATCCGGAGATGGCGCGGAACGCGCGCATCCTTGCCGACTACGAGGGCTTTTCATCCCACGCCAATGCCGTGTCCGAGCTTCGGCTCGACTATCTGAAGGGCTGAGGGATGCAGGCTGTCCGGCTTCACGGCAAGGCCGATCTGCGGGTCGAACAGGTCGACGCACCACTGCCCCCTCGGCCCGGAGAGGTCAGCCTTGCCGTCACCGCCGCCGGCATCTGCGGCTCTGATCTGCACAACTACCGCACCGGCGCATGGATCACCCGCGCGCCCTCTGTTGCCGGTCACGAATTCACCGGGCATGTGACCGCGCTTGGCGACGACGTGCGCCATGTGGCGATAGGCGACCGGGTCATCGTCGACAGCCGCCATGTCTGCGGCACCTGCCCGGCCTGCCGCGACCGATTGGCCCAGGTCTGCGCGCATCTGGGCTTTCTGGGTGAGGCCATCGACGGCGGCTTTGCCGAGGCCGTGACGCTTCCGGCGCGGAACGTGCTGAAAGCGCCCGATGGCGTTCCCGACCGGCACCTCGCGATGGCAGAACCGCTCGCCGTTGCGCTGCACGCCCTGACCCGCCTTGCCGCGCCCGAAGGGGCAGAGATCGTGGTTGCCGGTTGCGGCCCCATTGGCGCCTTCGCAGCCCTTCTGGCGGCCGAGGCCGGTCACCCGGTGCAGCTTCTGGACCGCAACCCGGCGCGTGTCGCCCGTGTCGCGCAGGAAACGGCGGCGCAGACAACCGACCTCGATGCGCTCGCCCGCCGCAGGTTCCGCCACGCCGTCGACACCACCGGCAACGGGGCGGTCATCGCGGGCCTTGCCGGATGCATCGCCGGGGCCGGGCGGCTTGCGCTCGTCGGGATCGGCGCACCGGCCAGCGTTCTGGACCCGGTGCACCTTGTGGAGCGGGAACTTGCGGTTCTGGGCTGCCACGCCTTTACCGACACGGCCCTTGCAGAGATTGGCGAACGGCTCCCGGACCTCAGCCCGCGGCTCGATCCCTTCATCGCCGAGACCATCCCCCTGCGCCATGTCCCCGGCCGCTACGACAGCCTGATCGCGGGTGATACGACCGGCATCAAGACGATCATCGATTGTACCGCGCGTGATGGCTAAGGCGATGTCCCGCACCGCCCATATCCGCGCGGTCGCCAAGGCCGACCCCGCGCAGGCCGACCCTCTGCTGACCGCCCTGATCGCCGACCTCTTCGGGATCGGGGTCGAGCGGCTGACCATCAACACCGACCGCTATTCGCTCAATTCGCTCAACGGGTTCTTTTCGTCCGACGGTGAGGATTTCTTTTTCAAGTTCCACCAGGAGGACGGCGAAGAGGCCATGACGGGCGAATACTACCGTGCCGACATTCTGGCGCGGGCGGGGCTTCCGGTGGACCAGCCGGTCCATGTCTCGACCCTGCCGGGAGAGCAACTGCTGGTCTATCGCCGCCGCGCCGACCCGCGATTCTCTGACGTGCTGTTCGACCTCGACCTCGCCCCCGATGCCGAGGCCACAGACCGCGCCGCAGCCGCCGAGGCTGCGCTGAACGACCGGCTTCTCACCGTTGCCCGCGAAACGCTGTCACCGATCACGCGGGAAGAGGCCACCGCAGAGCCGATCCACCGGCTGTTCCACGACCGCCTCGTCGACATGCCGGGGCGGCACTATCCGGGCGGGCGGCTGACAGCCTTCTATGTCGGCCAGAGCTTTGCCCTGCCGGGCGGCGTCGAGCTGCCGTGGGAGGCGGTCGCCAACGCCCGGCCCTGCCTGAACGGACGCGCCCATTCCCTTGGTCTGCAGGCGCTTTTCGACCGCGCCCACGATCGGCTCGTGCCCCGCAGGATGGGCGATGCGGGCGGCACCGTTGCCCATGGCGACGCCCACAATGCCAATGTCTGGTACACCCCTGCCGACCCAGTCGACCTGCTGAGTTTCTTCGACCCAGCCTTCGCGGGCGACAAGGTCCCGAGCCTGATGGGAGAGGTCAAATCGACCTTTCACAACGTCTTTGCCCACCCATTCTGGCTCTATCATCCCGATATCGCGACCGAGCGGTTCACGGCCACGGTCCACCTCGACGGCGAAAGCCTGATGATCGACACCGACTGGCAGGTTTCTCCCCTCCGCGCCCGGCTCCTCGAAGCCAAGGCGCTTCATTTCTGGAAGCCTTGGCTTGCCACTCTCAAGGGTCGGGACCTGCTGCCAGAGGATTGGGAAGAGGTCATGCGCCTGGCCTTCTTCCTGTGCCCGACGCTGGTGATGAACCTGCGCGCCGGTGTGCCCGGCGGCGCCCATACGCCCGTCTCCTCGGCCATCGCGCTGTCGGTGGCGCTCGCGGCAGGCTCCCGCCCCGTGGAAGGCCGCGATGCCTTCACCGATTTCTTCGACGCGATCCGCCCTGACTGAGGGCCCGGCCCAAGACCCCGGACTGACAGAGTGTGCCCGCAGCCCGGTCCGGGCCGTCTGCCCCCGCCGCGGGCCCCGCGCGGACCGGACGGCAGCTGACCCCGGCCAAATCGTGCGGACCGCGGCTGGGTGGGCAGGCCGCATGCTGGATACCCCAAGCCAAGGCGCCTAAGGCAAATTATGTTAACTCCGGTCACCGCAGACAACGATGGCCGCGATCCTGCCTCGTACCTGCGCCAAACCGGCATCCCACATTAGAACGGATCGGACCCCAGCAGGTCCATGGCGCCCGACCCTTCGACCAGAAGCTGGTGACCGCTGGCGAATTCGATCAGAATGCCGCCACCGGGCGCAGGCAAGTATCGGTCCACCGCACCCGAAAGGATCAGCCGGTCAAGACCCGGGTCGAAATCGGCAATCACGTCGACCTCATCAGCGGCGCCTTCACGGATCACGAAGGTATCCGGACCCGGCCCGCCAATGAGCACATCGTCACCCGGTCCGCCGACCAGACGGTCAGCCCCGACACCGCCATCAACCGTATCGTCGCCCCGGCCGCCGCGAATCCGGTCAGCCCCTCCGCCGCCAAAGGCGATATCGTTGCCTTGCCCGCCAAAGACCACATCGGCCCCCCGGCCGCCGTGCAACTCGTCCGGGCCGCGCCCACCCAAAAGCCGGTCGGCCCCGCGGTTGCCGAACAACAGGTCAGCCCCGGCGCGCCCGACCAGCAGATCGTCGCCCGACCTACCGACCAGCAGGTCCTGTCCCATGCGGCCGAACAGGCTGTCATCACCCGGCCCGCCGAACAGGCTGTCATTGCCACGCCCGCCACCGATGCTGTCGTCACCCGGCCCGCCGCGGATCGTGTCGTCGCCCCTTCGCCCACCAAGCGCATCGTCGCCCGGCCCGCCGCGAACCGCATCGTCGTTGGCGCCGCTCTGGATGTTGTCGTCGCCCGGCCCGCCAGACAAATCATCGTCACCCGGTCCGCCCGTTATGGTGTCGTTGCCGCCGCCGCCAGAACTGTCATCGTCGCCTGTGCCGCCGGTCAGGTCGTCATCGCCGCTGGTGCCCATCTGGGTTTCGTCACCCTCGGGACCGGTGATCGGGGTCTGGCTGCCGCCGGTTCCCGGCCTGTCTGGGCCATCCGTCGGGCCAGCCGGGTCACCGCCGGTGCCCGACCCTTCACCACCATCACCGACCGTGCCGCCGGTGCCAGTGCCCGACCCGGACCCCGACCCGGGCTCGACATCTGGCCCGCTCGGTCCACCGGGTCCACCAAAGCCCCCCGGCGGGTCCTCACTCCCGGGTGCGGCCGGTCCGTTCGGCGCGACCGGCCCAGGCCCGTCGCCGGCACCATCTGGTCCGCTTGGCGAGGGACCGGCGATCTGGCTGCCGATCATGTCCAGCGCGATCTCTGCAGTCGCGCTCAGGGCCCCGTCCGACACGGTATAGGTCAGCACATCGCTCGCCCCGCCACCCACATAGGTGATGTTGCCATCGGGACCGAGCGTCGCGGTTCCAATCGTCCCGCCGCTGATCGAAGTGATGGTCAGATCATCGCCGTCAGGGTCGCTGTCGTTGCCGAGAAGGCTCGCCGCTGTCAGCACCGTGGTTCCGGTGCCGCTGAGAACGAAGGCATCGCGCTGGGGCGTCGGCGCGCGGTTCGGCTGGACCACCGCAAAGCTCGCTCGGCCAGTGGCCGTCGCCACACCGTCGGTCACGGTGTAGCTGAAGCCATCAGGCCCGACCCCACTGCCGTCCGAGGTGAACAGGACATCGCCGCCCGCGGTCAGCGCGACGCTGCCCAGAAAGGCGCCGCCGACCCCGGTGATCCGCAGACCGTCGCCATCGGCGTCGGTGTCGTTGCTCAGCAGCGCGGCGGCGGCGATCAGGGTGCTCTGGCCAACCGCGATGTCGGGCAGGCCGTCCGCCACGGCGACAGGCGCAAAGTTCCGGTCCGTCACCGTCAGCGTGAACGGATCGGCGGTGATCGCCGCGCCGTCATTGGCCAGCAATTGCAACGCTACCGGCGTCTCGGCGTTCAGCACCGGCGCGGTGCCCGTCAGCCGGCTTCCATCAAACCGGAGCCAGTCAGGCAGGGCGCTGCCGTCGGCCCGCGTGACGGCAAGCGCCAGCGGATCGCCCTCGGGGTCGGCAAAGCCGCCGGCGGGCACGGAAATGCTGATCGCCGCCCCTTCGGCGACGCGCTGGTCGGGGAAGGGCGTCACGATCCGGGGCGCATCGTTGACCGGCTGCACCGTGAGGCGGAATACGTCAGAGCTGACCGCCTGCCCGTCGCTTGCCGCGATCCGCAGATCGAGCACACCATTGTAATCCGCCGGCGCCTGCCCGGTCATCCGCAACGCATCGGTATCGGCTGTCAGCCAGGATGGCAGCGCAGAGCCGTCGGCCCGCGTGATGTCAAAACTAAGCGGGTCGCCGTCGTCGTCGACGAACAGCCCCTGTTGCAGCAGGATGTCGAACGCCAGAGCTTGGATTCAAACATCAAGTGCAACGGTTGATTTGAAGGCCGCGATTTCGTCGGCCAGGGCTTCAGCGGGTGTTCTCCATCCGAGGGTTTTTCTCGGACGGTTGTTCATCAGGTTTGCAACG
>Ga0307940_1001694_pt1 | contig 12003 bp, 10 predicted proteins | sample OrgLakmetagen124_FD_201835 | JGI IMG/M metagenome (GOLD analysis project Ga0307940, IMG submission 201835) | Saline water microbial communities from Organic Lake, Antarctica - #124 | ecosystem: Environmental > Aquatic > Non-marine Saline and Alkaline > Saline | place: Antarctica: Organic Lake... | reverse complement strand
CTTCTGGGAAAAGAATTGTTTTTTGGTGTTCATTGACTTCTACCACAGCCTCCAAAATTTTAAAATCGTAGTTGATATCCTTTCCCGATTTGTGAAGTGCCTTTACATCCTTTGGAAAACAAGACCCACCATATCCAATACCTGGAAAGAGAAATCGTTTTCCAATTCTAGAATCGGTTCCCATACCTATTCTTACCTTATCAACATCTGCACCAACCTTTTGACAATAGTTCGCGATTTCGTTCATAAAAGTAATTTTGGTCGCTAAAAAGGAATTCGAAGCATATTTAGTTAATTCTGCTGACTTCTCATCCATGATGATAATGGGGTTACCAGACCTTACGAAAGGCTGGTAGAGCCTTTGCATAACTTCAATAGCTCTTTCACTACTAGAGCCTATAACAATACGTTCTGGCTTAAGAAAATCATCGACGGCAAAACCTTCCCTTAGAAATTCTGGATTAGAAACCACATCAAATTCAGTTTTGCAGGCTTTAGCGATAGTAGCGTGAACAAGCTCTGCAGTCCCAACGGGGACCGTACTTTTATCGACAATAACTTTGTAGGAAGTAATATACTCACCGATCTCTTTAGCCACGCCTAAGACGTACTTTAAGTCTGCAGAGCCATCTTCATCTTCTGGGGTCGGTAAAGCTAGAAAGATCACCTCGCCAAAATCTAAACCTTCTTTTAAGTCAGTTGTAAAGTTCAACCGGCCAGCTTCAATATTCCTTTCGAATAAAACATCTAAGTGCGGTTCATAGATAGGCACCACACCCGCTTTCATTTGCTCGACTTTATTTTTGTCGATGTCCACACACAGGACTTCATTTCCGTTTTCTGCTAAACATGTTCCTGTAACCAGGCCTACGTAGCCTGTTCCTATGACTGCTATTTTCATGAGGTGGATTTAGTAATTCGAAATTGGTTGCAAAATTAAAGTTTTTTTATGTTTTATCTTCAATTTTTCTTTTCAATAATTTCTAATTCGCCTTTATTTTTTTTAAAAAATTTATCATAACCAACTTAAATTTACTTTTCATAATTATTAAAGCAATTTTCTTCTTTTTTTAAAAATGACTGCTTTACAATGTTTTTTTTTATTTTACTTTAATAAAAACATCAATAAAGCTAGAATTTATAGGTGTGATTTTATTGTAATTTACAGGAGGTCTATTTCCAATTATTGTACAACTTAAAGATTTCTTTTTCAAACTCTGCTTCAAAACGTTTTTCCGAAAATCTTAAGGAGTTTTTTCTTATATCTTCAAAATTAAAAGCGATTTTTTCAAATTCTTTTAAAGCATTAATAATTGAATCTGAGGTCTGTTCATCAAAAAGGAATCCAGTTTTGGAATGAATGACTGTTTCCTTAAGCCCACCTCTATTATAGCCTATAACTGGAGTTCCGCAAGCTTGAGCCTCTATTGGGGCTATTCCAAAATCCTCAATGCCGGCATGAATGAACCCTTTAGCTTTGCTAATATGTTTAAACACTTCTCTAGATTCTAAAAACCCTAAAAATTCAATATTTTCCTTTCCTAATTTCTTAAGTTCTTTAAATTGACTACCATCCCCAATTACTATCAATTTATTTCCTGTTTTATTAAAAGCTTTAATAATCAAATCAAATCTCTTGTACGGTTCTAAACGACCAACAGTAACATAGTAATCCATTTTTTTTGTCTCAATGTTAAAACTAGACAAATCTACAGGAGGATAGATCACTGTTGAATCTCTATTATATGTTTTTTTTACCCAATTTTTTACATAATATGAATTTGAAATAATAAAATCTGGTTTTTGAGCTTGATAAATATCAATTTTTCTCAACATATAAATTATAGGGAATAGTAAAAACCCTCCTAAATTTCCAAAATATAAATTATAATCAGACCAAATATACTTGAAATTTCTAGCCTGGAAATATGAAACATGTAACTGATTAATACTACTTTTATTAACGCCCTTTGCAATAGAATGAGAGGAAGAGATGATTAAATCAATATTTTTATCAATTTTAATTCTATTAATAAGAAAATGAAAGGTTATAAAAGCCCATCTAAATTTTGACTTTAGATATTTTAGCTGAGTTTCTTGAATATTTGTATTGCCTTCAAAAAAGATTTTTTCCTGATTACTTTCACTCATCCTATTTATTAGAGTATAACATGTATCAAAACAAAAAACTTTGTAGAGAGATTTAACAACTCTTTCAGCTCCTCCGTAGGCATCTAACCAATCAACTACGATTACTTTTTTCATTATATTTTTTCTAAATTTTATGTGATTTTTTCAAATTCTGCTCAGAATATTTTTGTACAAAAAAGAAATTGTTGAAAAAAGAAAACACCATTACACCTATCTCTCTTTCGAATAAGCTTTCAGTTAACAATGCAATAGAAAATAGCAAAATGAAACTTTTTTGTAATAAATCTCCTTTATAAAAAGAATAGCCTAAATAAAAAAACAAAAATAATAATCCAAAAACACCATAAGATATCCATGCATTTAGATATTGATTATGGGTGTTGTACTGGCGATTTTTAAAATCATCATAACCCCTATAATTAAAATTATCATAACAATGATCTAACTTATCTTGAACTGACCCAAGGCCAACACCCATCAACCAATTTTCTTTTATTACATTTTTTGCACAATAATAAATACCGTATCTAAAATTTACTTCGTGCGACTTTTGGGTCGAATCAGGTAATTTTAACTCTGTATTACTAAAACCAATAATCCTCCTTTTAATGGGTGGTAACAGTCCTAAACTAACACCAATAAAAATTGCTATTAATAAAAAAATTATCTTTTTTCTATTACTTTTTACTTTATAAAATGAGTAAAATAAAAATGAAATAAAAGTACTTAATATCGCCATCCGTGCTGAAAAAATGAACATCGATAGTAACAAGACAAAAACACCAAAAACAAGTAAAGCCTTAATCTTATTTACCCAGTTTTTAGTTATTAAGAAATTAACTAATATTATTATTGAAAAACCAAATAATAGACCTAAGTATGGTAAATGGATATCGGTATTACTTTTAAAAATTTCTCTAAATAGTGGATGATAATAGGTGTCATTTTCAAATAAATCAAAGATTCCTTTATTGAAAATCAAAGTCCAAATATACAATGCTAAAAAAATATTAGAAATAGAAAAACTTAAGAGGGTATTCTTTAATAGTTTTTTATTGAGTTTAGTTCTGCACAAATAAAAGAAAATTGGGAATATTAAAAAAGAAGCTTTAGTTTCTAGATCTTTAGATGCTTCATACATGTTTTCTGAAACAAAGAGAAAAGAGATTATTGCCATTAAATAATAACCTATTAGAAAAATAAATGATTTCCTATCTTTAAAAAAATTAAGATAGAGTTTTTCCCTAATTCCTATAAATGATGAAAATATACACCATAAGATAATGAAAATAATAGTTATTTTCATTCCTAACAAAGGGAACATTGCAATAACGATAAGTAAGTAATTAAATATATTGGTAGCTTTCATATTATAATGATAATTCATTTTTTAAGATATCTATATAGCTATTAGATTTTAAAAAATTCTGAGCATTATCAATTATCTTAACGATTTGATTAGGATCAGATTTTAAAGCATTAATAAGTGCTGTTCTAAATTCTGATGGCGTATTCGCAAGAAAAAACATTTTTTCGTCAATTAAACCTATACCTTCAGACCCTGTAGTGGTAGCAATTAAAAGCAAGCCATTTACAATTGCATTGATGGATTTTAATTTAACTCCTGCTCCATTTTGCATTGGATTTACAAAAAATGAGGCCATTGAATATACACTTTCAATATCCTTCACATTAAAATAAGTTTGTATCCTTTCATATTTGCCTAACCTTTTACTATATAACTCTTCACTATTATCACCAGTACTTCCACAAATAATAAGGTTGTAATCTTTAAAAACTTCACAAATGTAACTGTGAACATTATCTAAATACCATTTTATGGCTTCAAAATTATTATCCATATATAAAGATCCTACAAATAATACATTTTTATTATCTGGCTTTTTAGATATGAAATCGTCATTTATTGGAGGAGGAACGTGCAAAGAATTTTTCCTTTTAGTTCTGAGTCTATATTTTTTTTCTTCATCAGCGGATATATACCAAAGCCTGTCAAATTCATTAAAAATTTTTCTAGAAAAATGAAAAAATTTCACTCCTTCAATGTAATAAAATATTTTTTTAAAAACATGAGGCGAACTCTTACTTAAATTTTTAAAATAATTGTGTTCATCATTATGAACTCTAAGAATTCTTTTTTTAGCCTTCAGGGTTTTATTTTTAAGAACTGATGCAACACTTTCAGATTCAAAAATTACTTCATCATAAGTTTTTTTTAGATAAACTTTTATCAACTTATTTCTAGAAATTACTTGCAAGGGTTTTAATCCAAAAAGATGATACCATTTATTTTTTCTTTGAACTCCATACACCTCATTCACAAAACCTTTTACATATTCTAAATCGTCATCATCTGGTAAAGACTTATTAGCATATAACAAGTCTATTTCACAGCCAAGTTGACTTAAACCTTTAATTCTTTCCCAGGTATCAAAAACACCGCCAAATGTTGTTGGATATGGAAAAAAAGGACATACAACAAGAATTTTTTTTTTCATAAGATGTAATTTCAAATTTGTTTTTTTTCTAAATAGTCAGTTAAGGCAAGAAATATCCATACCTCATATTTTACATGATATGTTATATAAATCATCCCAGATAAAACAATGAAAAGGAGTATGATTTTAGGAATATTCTCGGAATTATTTTTATTCATTTTTTTATACCTCAAATAAAAAAATGAATAAAAAAACAATAAAAAGCCTAAACCACCAAATACTAATTGGTCAAAGAAGTAAGTTTTTGTTGATAAGGCCTTTGTGGTATTTAAGTAATGACTAATTTCATTTAAATTAAACATGTTCATCCATCCTGTATCTATGACTGCTTTTATACTTTCTGTGTAGTAAAACATATAAGGTCCCAAACCGACTCCAAATGGATGAAGAAAAAACGCCCTTAAACTTGCGAAATAACTAGAAAAACGAGTTCCAAAAGTAATACTACTATAAAATTGCTTTGTAACGTTATCATATAAGTTAACAAAAACAAAACCAGATATAATTATTCCAGCAATAATTATTGGAATTATATATTTTTTATATTGACTCCTTTTTAAGACTTTATATAAATTAGGAAGAATTGAAATTATGAATAAAAGAAGATATCCCTTTGACTCACTTAAGATAGTATAGAGTATTAGAAAAGAAAAAGAAGACACGTACACAAGTCCTTTATTATATCTTAATAGACCCTTATTAATAAAATAAACAGGCAGTAGAGAAAAAACTATTGCTACACTACCAGACCAGCTAGACTCCATAGTTAACAACCTAATCCTCCAATATAATTCTTCGGAAGAATGCAAAAATTGAAAACTAGTAAAGCCGTCTGAATTTTGGAGACATTCAACTATCATTATAGTTAGAAGTATTAACTGAATAACATATATCTGCTTAGTTAGAATGAATATGGAAAACTTACTTCTATTCAAATAGTTAAATATAAAAAGATAAAGAATATAACTAACAATTGGATACATTGTCATTTTAAATGTCTTTAGAATGACATTTTCGTCAAAAATAAAAAAAGAATCATTCCTTAAATAAAAAAATAAAACAAAGATTAAAGAAACGCCAATTAAATAAACTATATAAAGAAAAAAAGTTTTTCCATAACTACTTAAATATATTTTTTTGTGAAGAAATATATAAACTAGCATTATAGGTGCGAGAAAGACCACTGGAGATCTTGCAATTTCTCCGAAATATTTGACAAGCGGAAAGTCCTGATAAACAGATGACAATAAGACTATAAATATAAATAATGTGATTAATCTTATCATTTACTGATTTAATTAATTTGTTTAATAATGCTCTCTTTTACATTTTTATTAGACGCAAAACTAAATTTTTGAAATCTATGATTAATGTTTATTGAAAACCTTTCCTTGTATTTCTTATGATTTGAAATAACTTCTATGACATGCTCCCATGAGAAACAAATAGGACCTATATCAAGATTTTCATAATTATAATAAAATGAACCTGTGGCACTAACATATTCTTCAAAATCGTGATTCATGAAAATTATAAGTCTATCAGTTAACAAAAAATCGAAGAAGACACTTGAATAGTCGGTTACTAATATATCTGTAAACTTTAACAAGGGATAAGCATCAACGTGAGGATAGACAGTAATAAAATCAAACACTTTAGTAATGTTTTTTAATTCGTTATAATCTAAAAAATGTGGCTTAATAACAAACAAATAATTTTGGGATTCAAGAAAATTATTTAAACCTTCCAAATTTAAATTTGAGTCTGATATTACATCAATGATTGTTTTTCCTAATTGGGCTCTGTGAGTTGGCAACCAGGATATTATTTTATCAAATTTATTACTGAAAGAGTTGAGTAAATTAATTTCAGGAAAAAATTCACTAGTTAACAAGAAGTCTTTATCAAAACAAAAAGTTCTAGCTTGTCTGACTAAAAGAATATTTTCACTAATTTTTGAGTTCCTAAATGATTTAGAAAAGGATTCTAAGTAAGTTTTTTTAGCTTCTTTAGAAGGAGCAAATAGGATATCACATTTCATGTAATATGAGTAAGGAAACCATTTGAAAACGAAACTTTTTAATTTACCTGCAAAATTAGAATCATTCCAGTCTCCTCCATACCCAATTTTTTTTAGAGGCATTCCATGCCATAATTGAATAATTTGAGCACCACCCATAAGCGCGCCATTAATGTCATCTAACTGATGCGAAATATATGCCCTAGAAGCTCTTAATACAATGTATAAACCTTTGGCAGAATATAAATATTCTGATGGATAACCTTTTTCCTTTAAGTTATTTACGATTAATTTACTTTTAGAAATCCAAACAAGGTTAGATGAAAAATGATTGCGGCGATAATAGTCTATGTAAAAGTACTTAGGATTATCTGCAAAATGAAGACCTAGGGACGATCCTATAATTGACAGATTTTTCTTTTTAGGGAAAATTTTTGAAAGATAATAAACTGGTAAATCAGCAATGACTTTAATATATTTAAACAAAATAATTATTTTTTTATATCCCAAATAGATAAATCTATATCTAGTAATTTTTCAAGTTTAACCCTGTCCTCTTTAAATTTTTTTGAAAGTTTTAATTTAGTCTCATAAGAAATTTGAAATTCTTTAAATGTATTTTTTCTTTTAATGAAATTTTTAACTGAATTTGGTAATTTCCTTTCTACGAATTTTTTAATAGGGTTATCCCAAGTAATTAATTTTTGAAATAATATACTTTTTGGTACGTAAGTAGAATTATGTTTTTGATTTAGAGTGTTAATCTTAATTGGTTCAACTTCTAAAAAAGAATATATTTCGTAAATAAACTTATTATTATTTCTAATAAAATCATCAAAAATAAGAACTTTTACATTTTTAAAGTTTTCCATAAAATCTTTAACTCCTTCATAGTAAAAACCAGCATTTTTATAATGCCAAATCATAGCATAATTTTTTACAATTCTCTCCTTCTCAAACGCTAACGCATCTTCAAAACTCATGTGTTCTCTCAAATCTCTCCTCATATGTTTATAAGCTGAAATAGCTCTATGGACAGGATTTCTCAAAATTAATATTATTTTAACATCTTCTCCTAAAAATGCTTTTATTTGAGGAATTGATTCCTTGTGATAATATAAATAATCTGGACTAAAATCACCGACCGCCTTAAAACCTTTGCTTTTAGCATAAAGGTTCTTATACTCATTAAAAGTTTTAGGTGTATTTTTTTCTTTATTTAGGTCACCTTTACCAGATTGAGGATGATTGTTTAAAGTAGTAAAAGAAAAAAAACTAGGTTCTTTTAATTTCAAAGGAAAGACTTCCTTGCTTTTAATCAGGTGCTCGTATAGAGTGGTGGTTCCAGCCTTAGCCGTACCTGCAACTATGAAGTTAGGTAGGTTTGTATCTTTTTTACTCATTTAAGGGTATGGTTTTCAGAGTTATAAATGTACTTATCCCAGTAGTTTTCTTAACATAAATAGTAGAAATAGTATTCCATGTAATCAACGAAATCATACTTGCTATAGCAGCGCCAATGGCACCATAAACTGGAATTAATATTAAATTGAGTGTTATATTTAGTATTAAAGAAAGTAATATAATTTTTTGGTAAACTTTTTCCTTTCCTATCATTTGCATTAATAATCCAACAGAACCACATAGTGAATTGATTAACTGTCCGAAAGTTAATATAATAAGAACATAAGAGGCACTTAAAAATTCTTCTCCTAAAAAGCCTAATATATATTTTGGAAAAAAACAAAATATAATTAAAAGGGGAATAGAAGTAGCAAAGATTAATCTTGTAGTTTGCTGCACAATTTTTTGCAATTCCAACTTATTATTATTTGCATGCAATTCTGCAAACTTAGGTGCGATTATCGTATTGAATGAAAACAAAACAACGCTTGTTAATGTTGCTATTTTAAAAGCAGCTATATACACTCCCACCTCTTCTTCACTTCTCATTACACCCAGTATAATTATATCTGACCAATTCATCAACATTGTAAATGAACTAGCAAACAATAAAGGCAATGTTATATTCAATAACTTTGAGAATGAATATTTGGTTTTATTTGTCTCTACCTTTAGTTTATTTAATCCTTTAATAAAACGCATTAAAGCAATACAAAAAACAATAAGTACAGTAGCAAAATAAAGATATAAAAGTGAAATATTAATATTTAATAAAAATGAAGTCACTAATAGCAATAGAAAAAGGATCGAAATTAATGCTGAATTAAAAAGAACATACGGAATAGTTTTTTTCATCCCCCTAAAAAATGCGGCGAATACTCCTAGGACAGAAAAAAAAGGCAAAATTAATCCGATAATTTTCAAAGGTTTCTCCATATTTGATTTTCCAAATATAAAAGTCGATATATTTTTGGATTGAAAATATAGAATAAATCCAAATAAAAAAGCAATTGAAAATGTTAGAAAGGCACTTTTAAAAATTAATTCAGGAAGTTCTTTTGATTTATTAAATGCTGTAAGTTCAGCTACAACTTTAAGAATTGCATTTTCGAACCCAAACTTTGGTATAATTGATAATATATTTAAAACTGTAATTGAAAGTGTAAATATTCCCAATTCGTAAGCGCCAAATTTATTTGAAATAATATAGATGTATAAATACACTGATATCATCCCAATAATTTTACCCAAGAGAGCAATTACACTACCTTTTAAGACCTCTTCGAGATGCTTATTTTCTTTAAAATAAGCGATAAACTTATTTAAAATATTTTTCACGTATTTCAATTATTATATAGCTGTTAATCTTTCATTCTCATTATCAAAATACTTAGAATTAAATCTTAAGTAACAATTACGACTTCCCGGATTTTAAAATGATCTTGAATTAAATTATTGTTTTTATTTTAGTAGTTGAAATACCAGGAGTCCTTGGCAGATATATCACTTCACAATGTTCTTTTAGAAAATCAAATTTACCTTGCCAATCATCACCCATAACGAATATATCAACTTCGTTATTTTTCACATCTTCCATTTTTTGCTCCCAATGTGTTTCTGGGATTACTAAATCTACGTAGCCAATCGACTCAAGAAGTTCTTTGCGTTTTAAATAATCTAACTTGCTTTTCTTTCCTTTAATCTTATTAAATTCATCTGATGAAATCCCAACAATTAGACGATCACCTAATTCCCTTGCTCTTCTCAAAACCTCTAAATGCCCGTAATGCAATAAGTCAAAAGTGCCATAAGTAATTACTGTTTTCATTTTTTTATCTACAAGAGAATCAAAACGAATATTAAAACTTGAAGATTTTTGAGAAAAGAAATTATCAATATCATTAAATAGTGGAAGCCTGTCAATTATGTTTTGACTAATAGAATTTCTTATAATTTTTAATGTTTTTAAACCTTCTAAGACTACGCTATTTTTTTCTATGTTGGATTCATAAAAGCCTTTCCCAATTAACAACCCTAAAGTTCTGTTTCTGCTTAAATCATTCAAAGAAGTAAGCCCTAAATCACCGTATCCACATGATAAGAACAAACTATCTTTCCTGCCTCCAAGCTCTTGAAGTAAAATGCTGATCTCAGAAAAAGCCTTAGTCAATATCATAAATCTAGTGTTAGCAGAATTATATTTGGCATCAACTACACCTATTAGTATTGCGTAAATGTTTTTTAAGGCACTTAGGATTTCAACGCCAACAATATCAGTTGTGCAATCAATATGAATATTAGTATTGGAGATTATTTTCTCGATGACACTATATTGGTTTTTTGTAGTAAAGCCTAAAGTAAATATAGAATGATCAAAATTAATTAATTCAGAAGCAAATGTTGGCCCCTTCATAGTTACTACATTCTCAGTCCTCAAAGATTTCATTAAACTACTTACTATTGTTTCCCCGTTTTTCGAAATACCTTTTGACAAGTTAACTATTAATGCCTCATTATTTATGAAATCATAAAACTGTTTAATTTCATTTTCAATTTGAGAAGAAGGAATAGTAATAAAAATCACATCACCATTAAGGAGCTGTTTAACATCCGAAGTTGCTTTTAAGTTTTTATCTAATATTTTATTTTGAAAATAAGTCTTGTTTGTGTTGAAATTATTTATTTCATCTTCTTGTTTTTTTCCTCTTGTAAGTAAACAGACCTCATTATTCCCATTATTAACTAACTGATTCCCAACAGCTGTTCCAAATGATCCTGCACCAATAATAAATATTTTCATTATTTAATAAATAGTAATTAACACTAATTTTCCTCAAAAATTCACCTTCTATTATAGTCGTCTTTAATTCTTACTATGTCATCCTCCCCAAAATAAGTCCCCAATTGTACTTCGATAAAAACACAATCTTCATTTTCAGAAGGGTTTTCAATGCGATGTTTCACCCCCTGAGCTATTTTAATAACTTCCCCAGGATTATAATTCTTAACCTCTCCATCTAATGTAATTTTAGCAACTCCAGAGACGATTGTCCATACTTCAGAGCGTTTATAATGGTATTGATAGGATAGTCTGCCGTGAGGCTTAACTTCAATTCGTTTAACTTTGTGGGTGTCTTTATCCTCTAAAACAAAGAACTCTCCCCAGGGTCTGATGTCGTGTTCCATAATTAGTTATTATTTAAAAGCCAGCTGCTGGATTGAATTTTGTCACCTAAACCATCAACTAAATTCACACCAAGTTGGTTGCAAATTTCTGCTTCCGGTATGCTTTGATTATTTTGGTCTCCTCCATTAGCAAACGTGAAATTATATATCTCCCCATATTCATTAACCAAGTACTCAATTGTTTTACATACAGTGCGATCCTGATCTATGGATAATATAGCCCTGTAAACCGGATTGATGTTTTGTACAATGATTAATCTTTCTCCTTCGTCCTGAAAAGGCTTGCTCCCTTTTAATTGCCTTTGATGATCATTGTTAACGATCACAAAAAGAACACCCCTTAAAGCTTTTGCTTCATGAAAGTACTCAATATGTCCTTTATGGATAGGGTTAAAATAACCAGACACTATTATAGCCTTTTGTTTTTTCTGCATCAGATTGATACCAATTTAAGTAATTATTCTCTTCCAGCTTCTTCTCTTTCCCTCAAAAACTGACCAAGGCCAAGTAGTATAAATACCAAGAAAGTAAGAGCGAATAAAGCCAAAGGAACTGTATAATAATATTTATCGGTCCATTCTCTTATGTCGTATCCAGAAGAAGGAAAACCAGAGATCACACTGATCACATCTTTTTCTTCAACCAGTTTTCGCATAGCTTCGCGTTTATCTTCTTGAAGCCTTAACTGTTCTTTTAGTAATTGCCCCTCATTAATTGCGGATT
>Ga0307940_1001680_pt1 | contig 12091 bp, 13 predicted proteins | sample OrgLakmetagen124_FD_201835 | JGI IMG/M metagenome (GOLD analysis project Ga0307940, IMG submission 201835) | Saline water microbial communities from Organic Lake, Antarctica - #124 | ecosystem: Environmental > Aquatic > Non-marine Saline and Alkaline > Saline | place: Antarctica: Organic Lake... | reverse complement strand
TAGACCACACCACAGGGGGTGAAAAGATAACATCTATTACAAGAACTATAATCAATGAACATTGATTTTAAAACTCCGAAATGGGCAGAAGAACTACTAAAACCAAAAAGGTATAAGGGTGCAAAAGGTGGAAGAGGTTCGGGAAAATCGCACTTCTTTGGTGAAATGGCAGTTGAAGCAATGATTTTAAACCCAGATGTTTCAATAGTATGTATCAGAGAAGTTCAAAAGTCTTTAAAGTTTTCAGCAAAGAAATTAATCGAAGAAAAAATATCAAAATATAAACTTCAAGATTATTTTGATATTACACAAAATGAAATAAGAGCAAAAGAAGGTGATGGAATAATGATTTTTCAGGGTATGCAAGACCATACAGCAGATAGTATTAAATCATTAGAAGGCTTCAATATTGCATGGGTTGAAGAAGCGCAAAGCCTATCTAAACGCTCATTACAATTGTTAAAACCAACAATAAGAGATGAAGGGTCAGAGATTTGGTTCAGCTGGAATCCCGACAAGTCAACAGACCCAGTAGATGCGTTTTTCTCAAATCTAACTGATGACATGGTTTTGGTCCATATCAATTCAGAAAACAATCCATTTCTAACTGAAACACTAAAAAAAGAGCGTGAAAATGATAGGTTAAGAATGACACCCGAAGATTATAGCCACGTATGGGAAGGGCAATACAACACTAAATCAGAAGCTTTAATCTTTAAAAACAAATATGAAGTAAACTATTTTGAGCCACAAACAGACTGGACACGACTACAAGGCTTAGACTGGGGTTTTTCAAATCACCCTACTACTGCAAACGTGATATTTATAGATGATGAAAACCTTTACATAAGGCATGAAGCAAATCAAGTAGGTTTAGAACTAGATGATACTGCAAATTTTATATTAAAAAAAATACCTAACTTTGACAAATATATAACAAGGGCAGATAACGCAAGACCCGAAAGTATATCATACGTGAAAAGAATGGGATTACCTTTGTTGAAAGGTTGCAAGAAGTGGTCTGGAAGTGTTGAAGATGGAGTGGAACACATGAAAACGTATCATAAAATAATCATTCACCCAGACTGCAAGGAAACGATTAAAGAATTTGGTTTGTATTCTTATAAAGTTGATAAACGAAGTGGTGAAGTTACTACAAATATTGAGGATTCACATAACCATCATATTGACGATATACGCTATGCGCTTGAACCAATGATTAAGAAGAAAAAAGAAATATTTTTTGTAAATATGTAAAATTATGAGTTGGATAAGTAATATAGTAGACAAGTTTGGTTTTGGTTTAAATAAATATTATGCCAACACATTACTGCAAGTAGGAAATATTCCTATACCTTATGACTTTACAAAAACGTGGGCAATTGAAACAGCATTTGCAAAGAATCCAGATGTCTATGCGATTATAGCACAAATGGCAAATAAATCAGCTTCAATACCTTTTTTTATTAAGAAAATACAAGATGAAAGCAGTTTAAAAAACTATTACTCTACTAGACAATTTATAACCAAAAAAAGTTTAAAATATAAGGCAAAAGCATTTAATGATGAATATTTACCATTACCATTAGCACAGCCTAATTCATTGTATAAATGGAAACACTTTATGCAATTATTTGCAACTTATTTAAACACAACAGGAGATTGCTTTATTTATAGGCAAAAAAATGAATTAGAAGAGATAGTCGGTTACTACGTTTTGCCTAGTCATTATATGCAGATTTATGTTAAGAATAAAACAGCACAATTAGAGCAAGAAAGTCCGATTTTAGGTTACGACCTAATTTTCAAAACAGGTGAAAATATTCCTTTTGCAGCAGATGAAGTAATACACGTTAAGCTGCCAAATCCAGAGTTTGGATTAAATGGTGAAAACTTATACGGATTTAGTCCATTGAAAGCAGCATATTACAATGTAGAAAACGTTATACAAGCAAATGAACATCTATACAAAATGTTTAAAAGTAGTGGAGCGTTTGGGTTTATCTTCGCTAAGGGTGAAACATTAGACCCCAATCAGGCTGAACAATTCACACAAAGAATTAAAGAAATGGATGCATCTAAAGATAAGATGGCACGTATTTCGGGAATGAGTACTGAAATAGGTTTTCAGAGAGTAGCATTGTCAAATAAAGATATGCAGCCTTGGGATAGTTTAAACTTTGACAGAAAAACGATTTGTAACGTATTGGGTTGGCGTGATGAACTATTAAACAATGATGGTAAAAGTAGTTTAGGAGGTTCAAATGAAAATGCAGAAGCACGTAAAAGCGTTTTACTAGATACCATCATGCCACAAATGGAGTTGCTTGAAGAAGAACTAAACGAAGATTTTAAAACCTTTAAAGGCTATGAAAACACTAAGTTTATTTTTGATGTTACTGAAATGCCAGAGCTTCAAGATGACATTAATCAAATTGTTGAATGGGCAAACAAGTCACCTATAACAACAAATGAATTTAGGGAGCTTTTAAATTACGAGCCTTTAGATAACGATGTAAGCGACAAGATACTTATACCTATTGGCAAAATGACCTTAGATGAATTAGAGGCAAGGGGGTTGGACATAGAAAACTTAGGAAATGAACCAAACAACGCTTAGAAAATTATATCAAAAACAATTTGAAGCAAATAGCAAATTAAGTGCTGTTGCTTTTAGGCGTGCAATTAGGAAAGATGTAAAAGAGTTAAACCCTAAAAACATTGGAGAATTAAATTTGCTTTCAGTTGACAATTTAAGGAAAGCAATGATTGAACGATACGAAAAAAACGGTATTAAATTCGGAAACACAATGTACAATGGTTATTCAGCACAATTAAACCAAAAGCGGTTTAATCCTGTATTCAGTCGTAGTTGGGCAAGATTTGTAAGAACCATTTACGCCACACAATTATTGAGCGAAATAGTAAGCATTAGGGGTACTATTGTTGAAGAAGTTGCAAGGGAAGTAAATAACGCAATAACAGAAGGAGAGGACATAGTAACACTTTCAAAAGCAATTGAAACAGTAGTTAATTCAAATGCATTTTATAGATGGCAAGCTGAACGTATTGCAAGGACAGAAGTAGGTGCAGCAATGAATAGAGCTAACGAATTAGCAGTTGATGAATTAGGTATTGATGTAGATAAACGTTGGGTAAGTGGATTAGATGGAAGGGAAAGGGCAAGTCATAGAAATATAAACGGTCAAGTAGTTGGCAAGGATGAAACCTTTGCAAATGGCTTAAAAATACCACACGAAGCAGGCGCACCAGCAAGTGAAGTAATTAACTGCCGTTGTGTATTACAATACCTACCAAAAAATAGTAACAATTAAATAACTATATTTGCGTATTATGAGCAAGATAACAAAGAATTTAAACGCAGACGTTGCAGATGTAAATGAAAAAGGAATAGTTGTTATTCAGACAACTCAATTTGACAAATACGATAGCGACAATGACCGAGTATTAAAAGGTGCTTTAACTAAGACTTGGAACGAAGGGAAGCAAGTTCACCTTGTAGACCACACAATGGGAATAGGCACTTATGTAGGTTTGCCAGTAAAAAAAGACCCAATAACAGGAATTATAGAAAGCCAAATCAACTTAGATAAGCAAGTCGGAAAAGACTTACTTGCAGATTATAAATTTAGTTTGGCACATGGTAGAAGCTTGCAACATAGTCATGGTTTTATGCCAGTAAAAGGAAAATATACAGAAAATGAAAAAGGCGGTTTGGATTTTTCTGAAATAAACCAATTAGAGTATAGTACTGTTTTATTTGGAGCAGTTGAAAACACTCCTTTGCATAGCATCAAATCAAAAACAGATGTAAAAGAATTGATTACCTTATTAGAGTTGAAATGTAGAACTATGAATATTTCTGATGAATATGGTATTAAAATACAAGAACATATTAAACAATTAAAAACCTTATTGAAGTTTGAGCCGTTGAAAGACACTCAAAATGAAGCCGTTTTAAACACTTCTAAAGGTATATTATTATTTGTATAACAGTTAAAAACAAAAAAAATGTTTAAAAAATTTTTAGAAAGTAAAAATCTAACACTAGAGCAGTTTAAGGCTTTAGAAATAGAAAAACAAGCAGATATTCAACGAGAATATTTAGGCGGTTTAGAAAGCCAAATTAAAGATAAAGCAAGTGTTGAAGATATTGCTAGCTCTTTAAAATCTTTCAAAAAAGAAAATGAAATAGAAACCTTTAAAGGTTTAATTTCTAACATTGAAGCTGATTTACTTGTAGAACGTAATCGCATCAATAAATTAGCAGAAAAGAAAAAGGAAATTGTACCTTCTGAAAATGTGAGTTACAAGAAGTCTATTTTGAATATGCTAAACGAGCAAAAAGAAGGCTTGCACAAAATGAAAACAGGACAAGGTCAAGTAACAATGATTACAAAAGTTCCTGTTGATGTTGGTTTATCGAATACCATTTTTTCAAGTGGTTCAGACAGTCAAGTTGAGGTTACTCAAAATACTGGCATTATTTCAACAATCAGAAGTCGTGTCTTGACTTACTTACAAAATGTAAGCGTAGCAATTACGACTGGCACAAAGATTATGTGGGTAGAAGAAACCGACGAACAAGGTGCAGTTATTCCAGTTGCTGAAATGGCAACCAAGCCAAATATTTCTGTAATTTATGTGGAGAAAGACCAAGAAATGAAGAAATATCCTGCATTTACTAAGGTATCTACTGAAATGATTGATGATGCACCGCAATTAGTTGCAGCGGTTCAAAACAACGTTATTAAGCGTTTGAATTTGAAAGTTGAAAAAGACTTGTTTATGGCTGATGGTACTTCAAACAGTATCACAGGTATAAACACTTATGCGACTGCTTTCACAGGTGGTTCATTGGCTGATTCAGTTCAAGACCCAAACAATTATGATGTAGTTAAGGGTATTGCTTTACAGGTGTTTGAAGCACATGGAAATGCAAGTGCTATTTTCTTAACGCCAGCTAAATTAGCTGAAATGGAAGTATCTAAAGCAACGGATGGGCAGTATATTATGCCTCCATTCAGAACCGCAGATGGTACACAAGTTTCTGGAGTTCGTTTGATTCCTACAACTGCATTGATTGGTGAAGATATCGACTTTGTAGGAGGTGATTTAAGCGTAGTAAACGTAAGAATTAGACAAGATGTAAGAACTGAAATGAATCGTTCAGGAGACGACATGATAAACAACAAAATGACTATTTTAGTTGAAACTAGATTAGGACAATTTGTAAGTGCTAACGATACAGCATTGCTTGTTAAGGGAACTTTTGAAGCAGCTAAGGCTTTGTTAGACTCAGCAGTATAATACCAACAGTCTAGGTAGGTTTGCGCTTACCTAGACAACAATATTAATTTTAAAATTTATAAAGATGAAAGTTAGATTTGTAAAAAATGCAAGAAACGCTAAAGACAAAGGCAAGGACTTTGTAATAAATAGCGTTCATGAATTAAGTAATGAAAGAGCAGAAAGCGCAATCAAACGAGGTTTAGCAATTGAAGTTGAAACGGAAAAAGAACCAACAAAAAGCACACAAGAAAAAAAGGCTAAAAAGACTATAAAAAAATAAATGATTACCTACCTTGACATCATAACGATTGAAGAAGCTAAGAAATATCTAAGAATATCAGACACTAATTTTGATAATCAAATTATAAGATATATTCAAAGTTCCTGTATTTCGTTTGAACAAAAAACAAGGCATTTTTTAGCGACTAAAGAAAACGTTAATTACAAGAAAAATGTACGTTACTATGACTTTCCTATATCTGATGAAAGCAATGTAAATATTTGTTCGTTGTATTTCATTCCTAATGAAGATGTAACACTAACTTTAGGTTATACAGATAGGGAAGAAGTGCCAGAGAATATTCGACAAGCCTTGTTTAAAATGATTGAAGGTATGTACTATGCAGAAGAAAACAACGAGTATTTCACAATGAATAGTTTTACAGCTAATGTGATTCATCAATATAAAAGATTTTGGATATAGTTAATGCAAAACAGTTAAATAGATTAGCAACAATACAAAAGGCTATTAATACGCCTAATATGTACGGTGGGTTTGACACTACTTTTGAAGATGTTTGCGACATTTATGTATATCTATCAGACAAAAAGTTTTCTGTTTTAAATTCTGCTGGTCAACGTATATTTACTAAGCAAAAAAAGATAGTTGCTAGGTTTGTTGAAATTGAAACAGGCAGCAGAATAGTAATTGATGGTAAAATTTACAGCGTTTTAAGTTGGTCGGAATCTTATAAGGGAACGCAAATAGAAATAATGATTCAAGATATAGAATGAAAGTAAGAGGATTAAAAGCGTTGCAAAATAGAATTACAGGAGCGAGCAAATCTATAAATAATGAATTAGACATTGCAGTAAAAAGTGGAGTATTGACCGCTAGAAATACAGCTATACAACAAGCACCAAAAGACAAAGGGCAATTAAGGCAAGGGATTAATTTTAGAAGATTAGGTAAAAGACATTATGAATTAAATAGTCAAATGCCGTATTCTATATTTCAAGAATTTGGCACAGGTTTTAGCATAAATGTTCCAACAAACACAAGTCCACAACTTAGAAAAGTAGGATTGAATTATAAGTATGGAAGTAGGCTAAAGAGCAAAGGAATTAGACCAAAGTTATTTATGACAAAAGCGTTTTGGGTTGCAAAATCTTATGTAGCAGAAAGAGCCTTTAGAATAGTAAATAAGAAAAGATGAATATTGATAGCGAAATAAGAAAGTTCTTTTTTACTGCATTAAGCGGTCAATATTCGGTATACAACAATCTGCAAGGCATTAATAAAGATAATAATTGCTATATCATAACTCAACAAAACAGAACAATAGATGAAGCTAATAAATGCGGTTATGCTTATGATTGTGCTATTGAGATTGAATGTATAGATAGGAAAGGAGTAAGTTCAAACGCAGTTAATGGGTTAATACTTGAACAAATGGAAAGTTTTGTGGAAACTGCTTATCATTCTTTAAATTTACCTAACTTTGTCATAAGTAATAAAACGTATAATGTAAACTATATAACTGCTGAAATAGCAGCAGACAACAATAAAAGAGCAATTATATTAATTAATTTTAAAATAGGTAATTATGAGTGATACTAAGCCAATTAATGGGCAAAATGGGATGCTTTACAGATGGACAGTTGAAGAAGCTGAGCCAGCATGGAAGCCAATCGGATGTTTTACATCAAACGAATATAGCGCAGATACTGCTATAAACGAGCAATCTTCAACCAAGTGTAATCCAAATGAAAGCAGAAAAACAGAAGGAACTAAAAACTTTAGTTTGAGCGGTGATGCAGAGGTGTACGATTCGGTAGATGGAGACCCAAAGGAAAGTTATAGAGATTTGCATGCTATTATGTTAGCAGGTGGTGTGCAAGACTATCAATACAACACAAATACAGATGATGTAGATTCTTTAAAAGTATTTGTAAAAGGTTTTTTAACAAGCCTTGTATTGAGCCAAGAAAATGAGCAATTCAGCACATTTACGTTAAGTATTGATGTAGATGGCACACCATTAACAGTAGACCCATTCGTATAATATGGCTAAACAAGTAGAGTTATTCGGTGTTAAAGTTCGTTTTGGTTTATATTTTTTAAATGAATTTCAGAAGGAAGCGAAAGCAGACAACTTACAAGATTTGTTTCAAAAACTGAAAAACGATGTGATTGGCTTAATACCAATTGCATTATTGGTCGCACATAATATAAGCAGCAACAAAAAAATAAACTTTGAGCAGGCTTGTGATTTAATCGACGATAATGGTGGTATATTAGGTGAAGAGGTTAAGAAGTTTCAAGAAGAAATGACCTCATCTTTAGGTACAAGTCTTGAAAATGAGATTGCATCAAAAAAGCCTAGTAAAAAAAAATAAACTGGGATATTGATATTTGGAGCGTATGCCTTTATGAATTAGGTTGTAAGGACTTAGAAGAAGCATATCAATTAAGTTGGCGTGAATTTCAACTTAAACTACACGGTTTTAAAAGAGTTCAAAAAGAGCAATGGCATCATAGTAGATTAATTGCTTACAACAGCCTAATAGGTTCGCATTTTAACCCAAAGAAGCTGCCAAAATCGTTAGACCACTTCATGCCTTTAGATGGTACACCACAAAGCACGGAAGAAGAAAGAGAAAGCAGAAAACAAGCATTTATTCGTGAAATGAAAAAATATAAAAACAAATGAGTTTAGAATTTGACATTACAGCGAATATTTCCAAAATGCAGGCTTCGCTTAATAAGGCGCAAGCTAAATTAAATGACTTCGCAAAAAATGGTTCAAGCTCGTTAGATAAGTTTCAAAAGAAAACGGAGCAGATAGGGAAAGGATTAAGTGTATCACTTACTTTGCCTATATTAGCTTTAGGAGCTGCAACAATAAAAGCTGCAAGTGATGCCGAAGAAACTGCAAGTAAATTTGAAACAGTTTTTAGGGATATTTCAGAATCGGCAAATAAGTCATCAAAAGAGTTAAGAGATTCCTATGGACTTTCGACAACTGCAAGTAAAAAGCTTTTATCCGACACAGGGGATTTACTAACAGGCTTTGGCTTTACTCAAAAAAGCGCATTAGACTTATCAACGGAAGTAAATAAGTTAGCGGTTGATTTAGCTTCGTTTACTAACTTTAGTGGTGGAGCAGAGGGCGCAAGTGCTGCGTTAACTAAGGCTTTACTTGGTGAGCGTGAAAGCGTGAAAAGTTTAGGTATTTCTATACTAGAAGCTGATGTAAAAGCTAAAGTATTAGAAAACACGAAAAAAGGATTAACTTTTGAAAGCGAAAGGCAAGCCAAAGCATTTGCAACCTTACAAATTGCACAAGCACAAAGCGCAAACGCAATCGGAGACTATGCAAGAACATCACAAGGTTTTGCAAATCAAACACGACTTTTAGGACAAAGAATAAACGATTTAGCAGTAGAGTTTGGAATCATACTACTGCCATACGTTACTAAATTAACAAGTTTTGTTACAAGGTTAGTTGATAGGTTTTCAAAATTAGATGAGCGCACTAAAAAAATCATTTTAGTTGTTGCTGGACTTATTGCAGTTGCTGGACCATTACTATTAGCATTATCAGGAATTGCAGCAATTTTGCCAGCTATTGCAGGTGGTATTGCCTTACTTATGGGACCACTAGGATTAGTTGTATTAGGTATTGCAGCACTAACGTATGCGGTTATAGAGAATTGGGATACTATAAGGCAATGGGCGCAGGACATAGTAAATTACTTCATAGACCTTTACAATGAAAGTGTAGTCGCTAGAGTTGCTTTTGAAACGTTTTCAATGCAGTTAAAAAACACGTGGGAGGTTGCTAAATTTGTTGCAAACAGTATTTACGAAATATTTAAAACTAACTTTAAAAACTTAATCAGTATTGTAAAAGGTTTTGGAGGTTCTTTAAAAGCTCTGTTAACACTCGATTTTGCTGGACTTAAAAAATCGATAAATGAAACACTTAAATCACTAGCAGTAAATAACGCAAAGGCACTTGCGAGGATTAGTAATGACGCAGACAAACTTTGGGAGCAATTAAAAGAAAACGGAAAAAAAGCCTTAGATAAAATTCTAAACCCAAAAACAAAAAACAAAGTAGAGTTTGTTGTTGGTGAAGAATCAAAAGCAAAAGTAAAAGAAGATGTTGCTAAGGCAGTTGCTGAGGGAGTTAATGAAGGTATTGCAGGCAGACCACAACAGCAATATGTAAACGCACTTGAACCAAAAGGACCACAACTTGGACCACCGCTTTGTCCTCCTCCTGTTTCAAGTGACTGTTTTGATGACACAATTGAAGAGTTTAATCAATTTGACGAAGACTTGAAAAACGTAATTAACGGAAGCATAGCCAATACACTTAGCCAATTAGGTACAAATATAGGTGAAGCGTTGGCAAATGGCGGAAGTGTTTTGGGAGCAATCGGAACTACTTTAATTCAGGGATTTGGGCAGTTTCTTTCAAATATGGGTGATATGTTAATAAAATATGGTCTTTTAGCGAAAGCAAAAGGAGCAATAGATTCAGCACTTGTAGCAGGTGGTCCCGCTTCTATAGCTGCTGGAATTGCAGCGGTTGCAATAGGAGTTGCTTTAAAAGCTGCTGGAGGTGCAATAGGTAGTTTTGCAAATGGTGGAGGTGGTGGAGGAGGTACAGGAGGTGGTACTCCAAGCGGTGCAACCACAACTTTTAGCCAAAGTGCAACCCAACAAAATAACTTTAGATTTGTTATTGAAGGAACGGATTTAGTGACCGTAGTAGACAGAGCGAGAAACCAATTAGACGTAATCGGAGGATAAAATGGCTTTAGAAATTTATCAATTATTATATTACAATGATTATCGAAATAAGTTTGATACGTTCCGTATTGAAATATTAAAAAAAACAACAGATACAATTCCAAATTTTAAAATAGATGCAGCTGCTAGTTTAAAATATAAGGAAACGGATGACTATTTAAACCCTATACGTAGTGCATCTTTAAGCATTCAAATAAATGCAAATGAAACACAACCTTTTGCAGAGTTTAGGGATTTTCAAGAACGAGATTACAAGGTTATATTTTACAGAAATGAAGTAAAAACATTTGAAGGCTTTGTTATTCCAGAAGGCATAAAAGAAAGTTTTGTAAACCCAAACTGGGTAATTTCAATAATTGCAACAGATGGTTTAGCAGGTTTAAAAAATCAAACTTTTAAATACAATAATGAGTTACCTTCTGAATTTGTTTTCCTAGATGTCTTGCTAAAAAACACAGGGATAAAACTACCTATTGCAATATTTGATGACATTAATGCAGAAAGTTTTATAAATCCACAAGGAGGGGTTTTGGATGACTTAAATGAACGCATTATAGAACCTAGAGTTTTTTTAAATGACAATGATAGGAACATAAGCGCAGCAGATGTATTAAATGACATCTTACAGAAATACAACTTTTGTCTTTGCCAGCACTTTGTAAATGCGAAACAATTTAATTTTTTGAGTGGTCAATTAATAAGCGAAACAAAAATACTTTGTTGGGTTATTTATAGACCTAGATTGGTTGCATTAACATCAACTTTGTTGTGGGGTAGAGTTTGGGAATTTGGGGAATATACGTTACAAGACAAAGCACCATTTGAACAGGTGTTAATACCATCTTTAACTAGGTTAGGTTTCTTTAATTGTGGGTTGCAAACGATTAGAAGTAACGAAGGTTCAGAAGGGTTACCAACTCACGTAAATGCGAATCAAAATATAAGATACAAGGGAGCTTTGCAAAACTTTAGATTTGAGCAATTTTGGAAGTTTAAAGATACTGTTTTACCTTATTTAGCAAGTAATTTTACAAGAATTGGAAACGGTTTTTATCAGTATAGTATAGAAGATGAACAGATTATATTTGATGCTGCTTCATACTTAGGTGTTTCTAGTAATATAGACCCTACACAGCCATTGTCTACATTTTCACAGGCTTTTTTATTATTAAAACAAGTTACTTTTGAAGTACCGCCAACAAACACAGTAATTAATATTAATGGTAGTGGTGTCTTAAGTGTTGGAACATCTGCAAATCTTTACGCTGGATTATTTTATATAATTATACATATTGATACTAATGGAAACAGAAGGTATTTAATACAACCCCCTTCATTTAATGGAACATTTACTATTAATCAATTATTTACATCTTCAAGCACTTTTGCAAGTGCTGAATGGGTGTTGGATTCCGATATAGTTCCAGATAGTTCAAATAATTTAACCGCTCAAAATATTTCAAACACTTTGTTTTCAGTATTGACAAATCAAAACAGTAACATAAATTTTGATATTAGATTACCTCCAACAGTAGAAGAAGGGGGAACGTTTGAATTTTATTTAAGTCCTTTAATCGTTAGAACAAGCCTTTTAAGTCAAGCTACTGAAGCATCTTTTGCAGATTGGGAGTTTACACTAGAAAACTTAAACTTTGCACCACAACCGATTGATTTAGGTATAGGAGAGTTTCACGATACAAAAAGGAATGCTTTAATTTCAACTAATTTAGTTGA
>Ga0307940_1001674_pt1 | contig 12139 bp, 12 predicted proteins | sample OrgLakmetagen124_FD_201835 | JGI IMG/M metagenome (GOLD analysis project Ga0307940, IMG submission 201835) | Saline water microbial communities from Organic Lake, Antarctica - #124 | ecosystem: Environmental > Aquatic > Non-marine Saline and Alkaline > Saline | place: Antarctica: Organic Lake... | reverse complement strand
CGATGGAGCCCCAGCCCTATTGGGAACCTGCCGAGGACAGCTATATCACGCATTACACCAAGACCTACGTCAGTGCCTTTGGCGACGACGAGGGCTGGGACACCGAACTGGGCCTGCGCACCGAGATCGTGCCGCTGAGCAAGCCTTTCGGTCTGTGGGAAGGCAACGTCTTTCAGGGCATGGTCATGCTGGAAGGCGAAGCGGTGCCCTATGCCGAGGTCGAGGTCGAGTATTACAACGAAGACGGCGACGCCGAGGTGCCCAGCGACCTGATGATCACACAGACCATCAAGGCCGACGCCAACGGCGTCTTTACCTACGCCACGCCGACCGACGGCTGGTGGGGCTTTGGCGCGCTCAACACAGCACCCGAGACACTGGACTATGAAGGCGAGGAAAAGGAAATTGAGCTGGGCGCCGTGATCTGGGTCCACTTCGAAGAGTGGGACGACTGATGCGCCGTCTTTTCGCAACCCTCGCGGTGGTGGCTTTGGCCACCGCCGCACATGCCCACCAGTTGAACGTCTTTGCCTTCGTGAAGGATGACGAGGTCATCGTCGAAACCAAGTTTTCCTCGGGCAAGATACCGGTCTCGGGCGAGGTGCGGGTCTTGGATGGCGCGGGGCAGGTTCTGTCGACCCTGTCGCTTGAAACCGATGGCACCGTGCGCTTTCCGCTGGACCCGAACATCGCGTCCGAGGGGCTGACGATCGAGGTTTCGACGGGCGACGGTCATGATGACTACTGGATCCTGACGCCCAGCGACATCGCCAACGGATCAGGGAGCTAACCTCATGTCATCGCTTTCGCTTTCACGCCGCATGGTTATGGGGCTCGCCCTGTCCGTAGCGGCATTTCCACTATCCGCACAGGATCACCCGACTGTGGCGGCGACCAGCTACCCCTTGGCCTACTTTGCCGAGCGACTGGGTGCTGGGGCTGTGGATGTGATCTTTCCGGTGCCCGCAGGGATCGACCCGTCCTTCTGGCGTCCCGGCGTGTCTGACATCACCGCCATTCAGGGTGCCAATGTGATTGCGCTCAACGGGGCCGGGTTCGCCACCTGGCCCACCAAGGCATCGCTGCCCCGCTCGCGGACGGTCGATACATCTGCCGGGTTTTCCGACCGCCTGATCCGCACAGAGACCGTGACCCATTCGCACGGTGAAGACGGAGAACATTCGCACACGGCAACGGCCAGCTACACATGGCTCGACTTTTTGCTGGCGTCGGAACAGGCGGACACCTTGGCAGACGCGATGATCCGCCAGATACCGGAACGGACCGCCGAGATCGAACGCGAACGGGACGCGCTGCTTGCAGACCTGTCTGCGCTGGATGATCGCGCCCGCTCGGTCACCGACGATGCCGCGTTCGGCCCCGTCATCACGTCGCATCCAAGGTATCAGTATTTTGCCAGAGCCTATGACCTGACGTTTCATTCCGTTGATTGGGACGCCCGCGAAGAGCCATCCGAAGACCAATGGGCGGCATTGAAAGCCATGATCGCCGACACGGCCGCGACCGCCTTCATATGGGAGGCCGCGCCTTCCCAAGCCGCGCACGACAGGATCATTGAATTTGGACTGGCCAGCGTGGTCTTTCCTCCGCTTGCGAACGTGCCCGAGGATGGGGATTTCCTGAATGAAATGCACTCTTCACTCGATCAGATCGAAGCGGCATCAGGTGAAAATCAATAGCTGTCGTAGCACCTGTCGAATGATGCCTGACCAACTCGAACCGCGTTGAAACTGGCAATTGAACGGCATGACTTGCTGGGCGGGTCGATCAGGCGGCAACGTCATCGGGTCTCATCGCGCCGGTCATCAACGCCACGGCATCGGACATCGTGACATCTGCCGGGTTTACCACGCACAGTCTTTTGCCAAGGCGGTGGATGTGAATGCGGTCGGCCAGCTCGAAAACGTGAGGCATATTATGGCTGATCAAGATGATCGGGATGCCACGTGATTTGACGTCCTGAATCAGTTCCAGAACCTTGCCGCTTTCTTTCACACCCAGGGCCGCAGTAGGTTCGTCAAGGATGATGACCTTTGATCCAAAGGCAGCAGCACGCGCCACGGCAACACCCTGGCGTTGCCCGCCCGAGAGAGTCTCGACTGCCTGATTGATGTTCTGGATCGTCATCAAACCCAGTTCACTGAGTTTTTCGCGGGCAAGACGCTGCATTTTTGGCTTGTCGAGCATTCGCAAATATTTTCCGGCAAAACCGGAACGGCGGATCTCCCGACCCATGAACATGTTGTCAGCGATGGACAATGCCGGACTCATCGCCAACTGCTGGTAGACGGTTTCAATTCCCGCCTTCCGTGCTTCGTTCGGCGAGTTGAAAGACACCTTTTTACCCTCCAGCCAAACCTCGCCTTCATCAGGGATCGTCGCACCGGACACCGCCTTGATCAGGCTTGATTTACCTGCACCGTTGTCTCCGATCACAGCCAGAATTTCAGCCGGCATCAGGTCAAAGTCACAGTGATCAATCGCGGTCACACGCCCATAGCGCTTGACCAGATTTCGCGCCTCGAGAATGGGTTTTGTCATGCCGAAGCCCTTCTGATCCATTGGTCAACGCCGACAGCTGCAATGATCAGCACACCAATCAACAGATTGGTCCATTGCGGGTCTGCGCCTGCAAGCCGAAGCCCCAAAGTAAACACCCCGACAATCAACGCACCGAACAAGGCCCCAAGGATTGATCCCCGACCGCCGAACAGTGAAATACCACCGATCACCACCGCTGTGATGCTTTCGATATTGGAAAGCTGACCGGAGGTGGGCGAAACCGAGCCGATACGTCCGATCAGCGCCCATCCTGCGAACGCACAGATGACACCGGCAAGAACATAGACCGAAATCAGCGTTGCTTTGACATTTACACCAGATAGCTCTGCGGCTTCCGGATCATCCCCGACAGCGTAGACATGCCGTCCCCACGCCGTCGAGCGCAGCGCGTAGGCCAGCAGCAAAGCAAGCAGGATCATGAAGATCACCCCGTAGGTGAAAATCGCGCCGCCGATCTCAAGCCTTTCGCCAAAGAACTGGAGAATACCGGCTTCGTTTTCAATGTCTTGGCTTCTTATGGTTTCATTGCGAGAGTATAGGAAATTGGTCGCAAGAACGATCTGCCACATGCCCAAGGTCACAATGAACGGAGGCAGTTTGGCGATCGCCACAAGGCATCCAGAGATCAAACCACAAAGCGCACCGCACATGATCCCGCAGACGATCGCAAGTTCCGGGGGGAAGCCATACCGAAAAGTAAACTGCCCCATCACAACCGATGAAAGCACCATGACCGCACCGACGGACAGGTCGATACCTGCAGTCAGAATGACAAGAGACTGCGCCAAGGCAACAATGCCCACGATCTGAACCTGTTGCAGAATAAGTGTCAGGGCAAAGGGCGACAGGAAACGCTCGCCCAGAAGCAAGGCAAACACGACAACGGCTGCCATCAGCACCATCAAGGGCACAAGTGAAGGTGTCACATGAAGCGTGTGCTGGACACGATTGGCAAAGGTCCGTGACCCATTATCGAAATCCGCCACGGACTCTGCCTCGTTGGCCGGACTTTCAGAACTGTCGGACATGGGGCTCTCCACAACTTCAGAATAGATCTGCCCGATACACCGGGCAGATCTGTTTTCAGTGTCTTACAGGTGCATCAGCCCCAGCAAAGCTCCAAGCCTTCGGCAGATGTGATCGACGGCACACCATCGACAGGCTCATCGGTGATCAGCGAAACGCCTGTGTTGAAGAAGTCCAGACCAGGCGAATTCTCGGGCAGACTGCCGTCGGTCGCATAGCTGACGATTGCATCCATACCCAGACTCGCCATGTCCAGCGGATACTGTTGGGCAGTTGCGCCGATGACCCCTTCAGCCACATTAGTGACCCCGGGGCAGCCGCCATCGACAGACACGATCAGCACATCATTTTCGCGGCCAATCGAACGCAACGCCTCGTATGCACCGGCGGCGGCCGGCTCGTTGATTGTGTAGACCACATTGATCATCGGATCCTGTGCAAGCAGGCTTTCCATGCCCGTGCGACCACCCTCTTCGGCACCGTCGGTAACGTCGTTGCCAACAATGCGGGGGTCATCCTCGTCGCCCCAACGTGACGCATCGCCCAAGTCGATCCCAAATCCTTGCAGGAAACCCTGATTTCGCAACACACCAACACTTGGCTGGCTGACATTGATGTTGAGCAAGCCGATCTTGGCGTCTGCTGCAGCGTCACCCATCTGGCTCGCAGCCCAAGCGCCGATCAAGCGACCGGCTTCAAAGTTGTCGGTTGCAAAGGTCGCATCCGCTGAATCAGCAGGATCAAGGGGTGTATCAAGCGCAATGATAAGCAACCCCGCGTCGCGCGCCTGCTCTACGGCCGAGGTGATCGACGATGTGTCCGAAGCGGTCAGCAGAATGCCCGATGCGCCCGACGCAATGCAGGTTTCAATCGCGGCCACCTGTGTTTCGTGGTCGCCATCAAACTGGCCTGCAAACGTCATCAGCTCAACGCCAAGCTCTTCGGCGGCGGCGGTCGCGCCTTCGCGCATTTTAACAAAGAACGGATTGGTGTCAGTCTTTGTAATCAGGCACGCCGATACGTCACCATGACCGCCTGCAAAGGCAGCACCGCTGCCTGCAACGGCGATTGCACCGCCCAAAAGCACTGATTTTGTAGATTTGAACATGTTTTCCTCCCATGAACCCAGATTTATTTTCCTCACAAGCAGTGAGATGCAATATCTCCTCGAGTGAGTCAATAAGTAACTTCCAGAGAGTTATTTACTATGCTACTGCTACATTGCAGTCAGAATGCCAGAGGTGTGGCAAAGCATGGAAAGCGATTCAGACCCCCAGCCGAACGACCAACAGGTTGCGGCAATCGGGCTTGGCACCAATCAGGGGGGCATGCGCAACCATAACGAACGCGTTGTCCTGACGTTGCTGCGGCGACATGCAAATTTGGCCAAAGCCGACATCGCACGTCGCACCGGCCTGTCGGCGCAGACCGTTGCCCGCCTGATCGGATCGCTCGAGGCTGATGGGCTGATCATACGTGGAACACCGGTGCGTGGACGTATTGGACAACCCTCGGTGCCTTTGTCCCTTGATCCTTCAGGAGTTGTCTTTCTGGGCATGAAAGTTGGCCGACGTTCGGTCGAAATGGTGGCCATCGATTTCCTTGGAAAAATCATTGATCGCGAAAAGCAGGTTTATGACTATCCAGATTTCAATCAGGTCCTGCAGTTCGCCAAATCCTCTTCGGAAGAGCTGCGGAGGCGGTTGTCGCCGCATCAGAAATCCAGAATTGCAGGTCTTGGTATCGCAATGCCCTTCTTCTTGTGGAACTGGGCCGCACATCTGGGTGTCGACGCAAAACTGATGGCGAACTGGGAGCACCGAAACCTCCAGTCAGAGATCGCGAACGAGCTTGGTATGCCTGTTTTTCTGCAAAATGATGCAACCTCTACCTGCAGCGCCGAGATGGTTTTTGGAGAAAAACCGCTTCCCACTGACGCGCTGTGCGTTTTCATCGCCTTTTTCATCGGAGGCGGTCTGACGCTTGGGAACTCGCTTCACACCGGAGCAAACGGCAATGCGGCGGGTCTTGGCACGTTGCGCGTTCCCGACATCAATGGTGTATCTCGTCCGTTGATCGAACTTGCGTCCCTGGCGACTTTGGAAAGAACCCTGCTGCAAGACGGCTTTGACCCACGGCAAATGTGGATTGATCCCGAAAACTGGGACCTCCCTGATCATCTGGTCGCGGCGTGGACCGAACAATGCGCACATGCGCTTGCCCATGCCGTTCAGTCTGTGCAGTCAATCCTTGACCTGCAACTTGTCCTCATCGACGGCTGGATGCCGCGTGCGCTTTGCAAGAAACTGACGGAACGCATCGCGGAAATCTTTGTGGATCTTGATATGACAGGTATGCAGCGCCCTGCGATTGCAACCGGAACTCTTGGCGCAGATGCCCGCGTTATCGGCGCCGCAAGCCTCCCTCTCAGTCATCGCTATCTTGTCCAGTAAACCTGGGGCAGGTCACGCTTCCACGTCAGTCAGGCAGAGGCAACGGCGCAGGCAAACGGGTTGACGTAAAGCTTGTCGTGACTTTCGACTCCCACATCGAAGACGCAATCCTCGTTCGGGCGGGCCACACAGAGCAAGACATAGCCTTCCTGTGACTGACGCCTGTTCAATGCAGTGCCCTTTGGCTGACGGACCGAGCCTGAAATCATCTTGGCCGCGCAGGTAATGCAGCCGCCGTAGCGGCAGCCGATCGGCAAGACATGACCAGCGGCCTCGATCACGTCGATGATCGGTTCGTCCTCGCCAACGTCGAAAGACAGCCCGCCACGATTTCGAAGCGTCACCTTGTAAGTGCGCATCTTTCCTCCTTGCAGTTGGGTCCCGGCCCTGCGGGGCCGGGAGTCCTTGGGTATCGGTCAGACCCAGATATCGGACGAACAGTCGCCGCCGGGATAGCGTGTTTCATGCGCTCGCGCGGGCCCGTGGGGTTCGTCGTTGAAATCGATCATGAAGTTGTCACGGATCGTCATGCCGCCATTTTCATTGTCGCAATCAACGATCAGCATGATCCCACCCTTGTCCTTCATCGACGGATAGAACTGGTTGTCCCAGGTCGAGAAAAGCGACGTCGTGACATAGAGCCGCTTGCCGTCGAGTGACAGCTGGATCATCTGCGGCGCGCCATCGACGGTGCGGCCGTTCACCTCGTGCGCCTTGCCCAGAAGCCCGCCGATCCAGACCTGACCGGTCAGCTTGGGGTTGGCCGGATCGGTGATGTCATACTGCCTCAGATCCCCGTGCAGCCAGTTCGAGAAGTAGAGATACCTGTCGTCCATCGACACAAGAATGTCGGTGATCAGGCTTGGCATCGGCACCGGGAAGCCTTCGACATCAACAGGAGGCACGTCGATGACCTTGTTGATCTCAACTTTGCCGTTGTCCTTGTGGTAGTGAAAGATGTTCGACGCGAGGGCGGCCCCGACGAAACCGTGGGTGCTGTCGGGATCGTGGTGGAACCGGGCCTCTAGCGGGATCATTCCTTCCTCGCCCAGATCAATGGACTGTTCCACCTTGCGGTTCTTGAAGTCCCAGAAATGAACGTGCTGGCCGTATTTCCCCCGTGACACGTCTTCAAGGTCAAAACCCGGCATGAAGGTATTCGGAGAGGCCCATTCGGTCGAGATCATCATGTTGTGGCGCGGCTGATACCAGAAGTCGTAGTTGTACTTCATGTCGCCGAGGTCGTTTTCCCAGCGCCCGATGATGTTGAAATCCTTGTCCAGATGCAGGAACCCGCCGGGCCCGTTGCCGTCAGCATCGCCCAGCATCGACACGATGATGTCGGCGCCGAGACAATGCACGGTGTGCGGGGCAGACAGATTGGTCTTGGCCTTGATTTCGTCTCCGTCGATGGTCTTGAACAGCGTCGGCTTGCGCGGATCGGTGGCGGTATCGACGATGTAGAAATTCGTGGTGCGAACACCGGGGATGATCAGGTATTTGCGCTCCATGCTGCCGTCGGTGTTGCACGAGGAACAGGCGTTCCAGCCCATGTGGTGCAACTCGTCTCCGACGACCGGCATCTCCGTCCGGTGGATCACCTTGCCGTAGGTCGGGCTGTCCTCATCAACGTCGATGGTGGCCAGGTAATCGGGTTTCTCGATCCCGGTCCCTGTATAGATGCAGATCGTGTAGACAACCGTTTCGCGCGGCGCCTTGATCGCCTCTTGTGGTGACGCATAGCCCGGTCCCGCACAGCAGCTTCCATTGTTATCGGTCATGTCATTCCTCCCTTAGTGTTGTCGTGGTGATCGTCTTTCGTCCTGTCGCGCTGCCGCGAGCAGCAGGATGTCGGTTTCCTGTATCTGCGCCACGTTGCTCAGTTGTATCGCGGCGCTGATCTTGGCTGCGATCTGCTTCAGTTCCTCGCCAATCTCCTTGCGGCGGGCCGCCTTGAAGCGGCGGACGGGACCGACCGCGCCGACACTGAACGATGCACCGATATGGCTGATCAGCACCGGCGCAGCGACGCTGGAGACACCCATGTCGATTTCCTGGTCGCATTCGGCATAGCCATGTTCCGCGATCCGTTCGAATTCGGCCTTGAGGCGCGCCTTCGTGGATTTCGTATACGTCGTGTAGGCGCTGAGCGTGCCGCTGAGGATCTCCTCCCGAAAGCTCTCCTCGGCAAACGCTGCAATGGCCTTGGAACAGGAACAGGCATGCATCGGGCGCGCGCCAAGGCCGGGGTGAATGAAACCGCGTGCGGGGTCGTTCGGCGGTTCGACGTGGATGATTTCGACCTGGCGGCTGCGAAAGCGAGCCAGGAACACTGTGTCGCCGAACTTGACCGCTGCCGCCCTGAGTGCTGGCGCACAGGCACGGCGCACGTCCATGTCTGATTTCCCCAGAAGCGCGATCCGGATCAGACGCTCTCCGATCACAAATTGGGCGTGGCCGTCGGCATCGTCGATCAGCCGGTGCTTCAACAGGGTTTGCATCAGCCGGTAGCAGGTGGGTCGCGGCAATCCGGTTGCCTTCTGGACCTCTGCCACAGTCAGCCCACGACCGGCGATGGCAACGATTTCCAAAATTGAGATGAGGCGATCCAGATGCACAGCGAGTCTCACCATTCGAGCGTTCGCCTCATGTCATGGACCTCACAGAACGTTGACGCAAGGGAAGATTCAATCCAAATCGGGGATCAAGTTCTCAAGCTGTCCCGGGTTCGAACCTTCAGTTCCACTATGCGAAGCGTCGACCGAATGTCTTTCGCAGGCGCAAGTCGATGCCGCGAATGCGATCTATGCCGGACCATCTTTGGTGGACGGCACCTCGGTCTACGGGCGCAGATGCCGGGGGCGGAAGCAGGCGGCGGCGGCTGGCGTGCGTGGTTGCTTGGAACGGGGTCGGATGCATTATCGCTAGGTCGACAGGGCGTCTTCCAGCACGACTGGCTGCGCTATCTCGCCTTTCCCGATCCACGTCCGGGCATGGTGCCGCTCGAAGATTTCGACCGCGACCGCGATTGGCAGTCACTTCAGGCCTCGTCCGAGATCTGGGGCGCGCGCAGCACGGATTACGACGCATTCCGTGAACGTGGGGGGCGCATGATCGTCTGGCACGGAACCGGAGACCCTACATTCTCGGGACATCAGCTGACAGATTGGTATGACGAACTGGGCGAGGCTTACGGCGACGAACGGATGGACTTTGCCCGGCTGTTCTTCATTCCGGGTGTGTATCATTGCGCCGGCTTCCCCGGGCTTGGCAGCTTCGACGCGCTTCAGGCGTAAGCGGTGTCTGGAAGGCACTGGGGTTTCAGCTTGACGGCTGGAAGTTCCAGGGGAGCAACTCGTCGATGCGGTGTTGCGGATGTCCGGCCGCGATGGCTTCGAGCGTAGCCTTGAGATAGGCGAACGGTTCGACGTTGTTGATCTTGGCCGTCTCAATCAAGGATGCGATGCGGCCCCATGCTCTGCCACCCTCGTCATGACCGGCGAACAAGGCATTTTTTCTGTTCAGAGCAATCGGCCTGACCAAGTTCTCGACTTTGTTGGAATCGATTTCGACACGCCCGTCCTCCAGGAAGGTCTGCAATCCGTCCCAGTGGCGGTGGATGTAGACCAGCTTCTCGCCGAGGCGTGATTTGGCTGAGATGCGCAGGCGTTGTGCTTGCAGCCAAGTGCCGAAGGCTTCGACCAGAGGGGCGGATCGCGCTTGGCGAGCTGACAGACGCTGGCCCGGGGACGTGCCGCGGATGTCTTTCTCGACGGCATAGATTTCGGCGATCCGGCGCAGGCCCTCAGCTGCGATCTCGGAGCCGTCGCGGTCGAAGATTTCCTTGAGCTTGCGGCGCGCGTGTGCCCAGCAATGCGCGACAATGATCGGATCACCGCCCTTTCGGTCCGGACGCGTCAGCCGGTTGTAGCCCTGATAGCCATCGAGTTGCAGTGTGCCGTTGAACCCGGTCAGGAATTTCTCGGCATTCTCCCCGCGGCGATCGGGAGCATAGAAGTAGACGACCCCGGGGGGGTCATCGCCGCCCCATGATCGGTCATCGCGTGCCAAGGCCCAGAGATAACCGGTTTTCGTGCGCCCACGGCCCGGATCGAGGACCGGCGCCGTGGTTTCGTCCATGAACAGCTTCGTGGAGGTCTTCAGGTGCTCGGCCAGCCGGTCGACCACCGGACCCAAATGGAAGGCCGCCACGCCGACCCAATCCGCCAGCGTCGAGCGGTGGATGTTGATACCGGAACGGGCCAGGATCTGGCTTTGGCGATACAACGGAAGGTGGTCCGCGTATTTGCTGACCAGCACGTGCGCGATGGCGCCTTCGGTTGGGAGCCCGCCCTCGATCAGCCACGCGGGCGTCGGTGCTTGTGTGACCCCGTCGGTGCACGTGCGGCAGGCGTATTTGGGGCGGACCGTCACGATCACACGGCACTGCGCGGGTATGATGTCGAGCCGCTCGTTGCGGTCCTCGCCGATCCTGTGCATCTGCCCGCAGCCGCATGGGCACATCAGGCTTTTGGGTTCGAACACCTGCTCGATGCGCGGCAGCCCCTCCGGCAGGTTGCCACGACTGCGTCTGGCGATCCGTTTGCGCTTGGGCGCGTCATCATCTGGCGCCTGCACCTGCTTTTGTTCGCGGACCTCGGCGACGGCAACCTCAAGGTCCTCGAAGGCCAGCTGGCGATCATCTTCACTGAGCTTCTCGGACTTCTTGCCGTGGACCACATGGTTCAGCTCGGCCACCAGATGCTCAAGACGCTTGACGATGTCCTCCAGCTCGGCTGCCCGCACCGCGGTGGCCTGCAAGGCCTCGAAAGCCACGCGGTATTCCGGTGGCAGGACGGAAAGATCGAGGTCTTTGGCAGCGGCGCTCATGGCCAGATTTATACACAGCAAGCACGGCCATGGCCGCTGCAATTGATGACCTGAGTCACTCCGCCGCAGCCGGTGGCCGAGTGTCCAGCGCCTTGACCTTCCGCCAGTCCAGCCCGGAAAACAGTGCCTCGAATTGCGCGTGGTTCAGCGCCATCATTCCGTTCGTGATGGCAGGCCAGGTGAAGCTCGTATCCTCGAGCCGCTTGTAGGCCATCACCAGGCCGGTGCCGTCCCAGTAGAGCAGCTTCAATCTATCCAAGCGCTTCGAGCGGAACACGAACACCGTCCCGGTGAACGGGTCCTTGTGCAGCACCGACTGGACCAGCGCGGTGAGGCCGTCGTGACCCTTCCGGTTATGCTGAGCTCAGCATAACCGTAATTATGCCGAGTCCATGATTATGCAGAGCTGCAGATCGGCAGGCCCATTTTTATTGTCCTATTCAACTGGTCGCATGACTTCCAATGTCGTAGGGCTCCACATAATTTGGCTTACTCCTCCGGCGCGTCTCTGCGCTCAATGAGAAGAATGCCAATGACCAATGTCGATGAACACCTGCCAGTTCGGACCGGATATATGGAGGCTGGCGAGCTTGCCGAGCCGATTACCGCTTATGCGGCTCACCTGTCTGGCCTCGGCTACACCGCGCTGACGATCAAGGGATATACCGACTCAGCCCGTCATCTCGGGGCATGGCTCGCGCTCGCGGGCCTGGCCATCTCGGCGTTCGACGAGCATGCGCTGGAACGCTTTGCGCGGCATAAGTGCCGGTGCGGCGGCAATCGGTCATCTGATCGGCTCTCTTCCAAGTATATGAGGCGAGTCCACCGCTTCACATACTACCTTGGCGACTGCGGCATCATCCCGAAGGTCGCGCCTGCAGCGTTGGTTGTCGATCCTTCCGTAGCACGCTTCGGTGAATGGCTGCGGCGTCATCGTGGCCTCTCAGAGCGGACCATCGACCGGCATGTCCGTATGGTCTCTCGGCTTTTGCCGGCTTTGGGCGTCGATCCTGACGCATATGATGCGTCACGGGTCCGCGCGGTCATCCTCGATGAAGGGGCGCGCTGCTCCGCTGCCTACGTCAAGACGATGGCGATGGCGCTGCGTGGTTATCTTCGGTTCCTGGCCACGCGTGGCGAGTGCCGCCCCGGTCTCGATCATGCCGTGCCGCCGACGCCAGACTGGA
>Ga0307940_1001659_pt1 | contig 12215 bp, 12 predicted proteins | sample OrgLakmetagen124_FD_201835 | JGI IMG/M metagenome (GOLD analysis project Ga0307940, IMG submission 201835) | Saline water microbial communities from Organic Lake, Antarctica - #124 | ecosystem: Environmental > Aquatic > Non-marine Saline and Alkaline > Saline | place: Antarctica: Organic Lake... | reverse complement strand
GGAAAAAGTTTCAAAAAACTCTAATCGCACGCGCCAGGGCCGGGGTGCGCGTTTACTTCCTGTTTGATGAAATCGGCTCAAATAAATTATCCACGACTTATCTCGATGAACTGCGTGAGGCAGGAGTCGAGTGCCAGTCATTCGGCACCAATCGTTTTTGGTGGTCTCGCTTGCAGCTGAATTTTCGAAATCACCGCAAGATCGTGGTGGTCGACGGGCGTGACGCATTCCTTGGCGGCTTGAATGTCGGTGATGAATATCTCGGGCGTAGCGAGCGCTTTGGCAAATGGCGCGACACGCACCTACAAATCAATGGTCCTGCAGTTCAAGCGCTGCAGTTGGTATTTCTAGAGGATTGGTTCTGGGCATGTGATCAGGTTCCCAAATTATCTTGGGAGGCGAATGAACAGCAAGAGGACCAAGTCGCAGCGATCATACCCACCGGGCCTGCTGACCCGACAGATTCATGGCAAATGCTCGTCACCGAGGCCGCGAACTCCGCACGGAAAACCCTATGGATCACCAGTCCGTATTTTGTACCGGACGATGGCGTGATCAAATCGCTTCAGCTGGCAGCCATGCGCGGGGTGGATGTCAGAGTTATGCTGCCAAACCGAGCAGATCACATACTCGTCTGGCTCTCGGGTTACTCTTACTACGAGCAATCCATTCCTTTCGGCGTGAAGCTATACCGATTCCAAGAAGGGTTCCTGCATCAGAAAGTCATGTTGATCGATGATCGGATAGCAACCGTCGGAACGGCGAATTTAGACAATCGTTCTTTCCGCCTAAACTTTGAAGTCACCGCCTTTATCTCAGACAAGACCTTCATCCAACAGGTCCGAAATATGCTGGAAACCGATTTCTCAAAATGTAAGGAAGTTAGCGTAGAGGACTTCACGGAAAAACCGTTTCTCTTCCGGGCGGCCTGCCGAGCAGCCGGACTAATGTCACCACTTCAATAGCGAACCGAAGCATCCGAAAAACGCTCCAGATCTACCTCAACGAGATACGAGATATTTCAACTCCGGGCGCTGCCGAGTTATATTTGCAAGCATCTGGCGGCAATGCGAAAACTTCGTGCGGCCACTTAAAATCTCAGCACTACGTTTAAAAGAACCCCAGCGAACCACGCTGATTTCAACATTGCGACGTCCCCAGCGATTCATCATCGCGCGGCTTGGCTTATACATGTCGATCGTCCCCGTGCCAGTGAGCGCTGAGCCGTAATCATCGACCACAAAAAGCTGCCGCATGCCTTTGATACGGAACAAAGTGCCAACTGGATAAAAGGACCAATCGGCCGCCGTGCTGCGAACCTTATCGGAAAACTGCAACTTGGTTCCGGTCGCATTCATATTGCCATATTGAAGATGATCGTCCTCAGAGCAGGTATAAGCCGTTGTTCTGACCAGCCGATTGCGTTCGCGGAAATTATAGACCGGCATCGAATGCTTATCCTTTGGCTTCCCGACTGCGGATAAAATTACCCGGCTCGATGGTTCACCGACCGCAATAGCGGTTTTGGTAGACCTCGAATTATCCAAAAATTTGATATCATTTTTTGCGAGGGTCTCCAGTTGCGAGCCACAACTTGTAAAAAGCGATGCTACGGAAATAAATACAGCGACTTGCAAAATGGGATATTTCATAGGCAGTGATGACAAATAAATGAAAAAACCCAGCTTCGCGATGCGTAGTGAAAGGCTAATTTCGTATTGCGGAAGCTTCTTGTCTACCCTGATCAGTATATCCAAACAACCCTAAAATAGGTGATGGCAAATGGTCTCTACGAGGAGCTACGTCCTTACCTAGCTTCTTAAAGCTACTTAATCGATCGAAGCAGCCACTTTATCCCGAAGCTTGCAGAATTCTAATTCGTCAATAACCGGCTTTAAACCATCAAGGATCCCGACTGGAGGCTCCGGTAATTCAAACCATGAACGACAACCTCCGAAGCGTTTCTCGTAGTCGACGATCCATGGTTCCTTCAATTTGGAAACTTCCACAAAAGCCATGTGTATGCTCCCAGAACTCATTCCCTTGCCACTCCAATCAAAGCGATCCCTAATCGTTTGCTCCGAGTAAATGTGGTAAGGCATTACAGCTTCCACTTGAGTCCAGTCTTCCAAGGTCACGGCGAACAAAGCCCTTACATGGTGGGTGATTTCAATCGCATCACCGACTTCCCATTCTTTTTCTGGTGTAAACTCCCCTTCCCTTACTTGATCCAATTGGGCGTGAAATTTTGTTGGGAACAAATAAAATGAATCATGCGCAAATGAAAATCCATCGCGTCCCTCATGGATTCCTCCCTTTCGTAGAATAATCGCTTGGCGCCCGCTGGCCAATGCATCGCAGACAACCTGCCATTCTTTGAATCCTTGAGCCATGAGCTGGAATTGAAACGCGATAAACTAGGCAAGATCCTCGGCTGTCACCGAACGTTGCTCGCGACTTCCTAACAGCATCGCCTGCTTCCGGACGGCTTCTGGAGCTGGATCAAAGCGAAAACTATGGCAGTTCGGGCAAAGTGCCGTAGAGCGACCAACAATAGAATCACAGCCTTCGCAAACTTTGAAATTGCTTGGGTTGGATGCGATCTTAGCGGCGGTTTCCGCGCGATTTGGTGTTTGATCCTGCATGATATAAAAAAAGCGGCACCGGTAGGCCGGCCCGCTTTTTGAAAGTAATTAGCTAGCGGGCTTTAGCTAAGAGCAGCAATCGCTTTTGCAGTCTTGCTTTTGATGTTTGCTGCTTTGTTAGGATGAATGAGGTTGCGTTTTGCAGCCTTATCGAGAACGGAAGCAAACTTTGAACTAGCAGCTACTGCGTCATCTTTTTTGCCAGATTCGATAGCAGCGAGAGTCTTCTTGCGAAGGTCTTTCATGCGGCTCTTTTCAGCGCGATTACGGTCGGTGCGCGTTACGGTTTGGCGGTTGCGCTTGATTGCAGATTTGGTATTGGCCATGTCTTTAAAGGATGTGAAATCGGTGATTTCTATTGCGAGGGGCGGGAAACTAGCTGCTCCGCCACTGTTCTGTCAAGCTCATGTGTGTAATTTATCAGCGTTTCTTAAGAGCGATTCCATGAAACTTCGTTTTTGTGAGTCACACGGCGGTTCCGCCGAATAACATCGTCGATTGGCCCAGGGATTACAAAAACATCTGCTCCATTGCCCACACGGTCGTAGAGGTCGACGACATCCTTGAGTCCCATGCGTATGCAGCCGTAGGACGCGGGGGTGCCGAGGCGGTATATTTCCGGAGTTCCGTGAATGTAGATATATCTATGAAAGGCATTACGATTGCGCCTTTCGGTCCCCTTCAACCATAGAATCCGGCTGACGATCGGGTCCCGCCCAGGCGCGTTGGGTTTCAAAACCTCACCAGTGGGGCGTCTACTCTTAAAAACTGCGCCAGTCGGCTCGCCACAGCCGATCTTTCTAGCAATTTTCATTTTTCCCAGCGGAGTCCTGTTCGATCTAGGCTTATCTCCGAGACCAAATTTCGATGTTGAAATGCGGTAGGTCTTGATGGGCTTTCCGTCATTGAGAAGCACCATCTTCTGATCCTTCACGCTCACAACCATCTGGTTCTGTTGATCGAATCCAGAGCCACAGCTTGTGGCTAGCACGATTACCAGTCCGAGAACGGTATAAAGTGACTTCGACCTAGCCATAATGAAGAATCACTTTTCTTTATTCGCTTCGATCGCAACAGCATTTTTAGAGCTTGGGAGCGACGGCATCATCCGCGCTAGGGAAGCAATTGACGTGTAGAAGAAGCCAACCGGGAATGGAAGGAGAAGGATTGCGGAAACAATACGGCCGTCCATCGCTGCCTCAACGACGACGAAGAGGAAGAAGCTACCAAACAAGAATTCAACGAAGGGAGTCAACGATTTCATCGCCTTGTAGCTGCTCTTCTTCCAATCTGAATTTTTCTTTTCAATACCGTATTTCGGCGTGCGGATGAAGGCCGTTTGATGATTGAAAATGGCTTCCATGACCGCTTTTGCATTAGTAATCGACATCCCAATTCCCAAAGCGAGCAGCAGTGGAAGGTATGGAACCTCTTTCCACCAGGTCTTTGGGCGGAGTGCTTTCTGTGACGTCAAGTAGAAGAGAATTACAGAAACTGACGCGAAAAAGAAAATTGGAACATTGATAATCCATTGGGTCATTTTCCCAAAGTCAGGCTGTGCATGTTGGTTCGGGTAAATAAGAAAGCACAGGCAGATCAGAAGCAAGTAAGCGAAGTTCGAGGTAAGGTGCGCGGTTGCTTCCAATTTTACAAACAACGGAATTTTACTCCTCCAGATCGCTGGTAATACTTTTTTACAAACTTGGATGGATCCTTTAGTCCAGCGGTGCTGTTGATTTTTGAATCCGTCCATGTCGACCGGAAGCTCGGCGGGAGTTTCCACGTCATTGAGGAAGATGAAGCGCCAACCTTTCAACTGTGCACGATAGCTCAGGTCCATGTCTTCTGTCAGAGTGTCGTGCTCCCAACCGCCAGCATCAGCGATGCAAGACTTCCGCCAGATCCCGGCAGTTCCATTGAAAGTAAAGAATCGCCCAGAACGATTACGTGCGGTTTGCTCGAGTTCAAGGTGACCGTCGAGGAACATCGCCTGAATGCGGGTCAGAACATTAAACGTGCGGTTGAGATGTCCCCAACGCGTCTGAATCATACCGATTTTGTCATCGGTGAAATACTGAATCGTCTTCTGGAGGACATCCGAGTTTGGCACAAAGTCAGCATCGAGAATGAAAAGATACTCTCCTTTGGCGTAAAGCGTACCATTTTCCAAAGCTCCGGCCTTGTAGCCAGTGCGGTCAACCCGATGAATGTGCTCAGCGTCGAATCCCTTGGCAACCATGCGCTCGATACCTGCCTTACAAATCCCGACGGTCTCATCGGTGGAATCATCCAAAAGCTGGATTTGCAGTTTATCACGAGGGTAATCGATTTTAGCAACCGAATCCAGCAGCCTGTCGACCACGTGAAGTTCGTTGAAAACCGGCAATTGAATTGTCACTAATGGGAGCTCATCGAACTGCGTGAGCGGCTCAGGACGTTTCCTAGAATGCTTGAGATAGAGGAAAATGATCGTCAGGCGATGGGATCCGTAGCCAGCAAGGCCAAGTAACACGGTAACGTAAGCAAAGTACCAAAGAGGAGATGTAATATCCATAGGAATCAGATGTAAGGGTCTTAAGATGATTAAGGTGCAAAATGCGTCTCTGCAAAAACGGAAACGGCTCAGAAGAAAAACCAAAGCCCTTTTTAGCCTTCCCAGAAAAAAGTCTAAGGGAACAAGAACTTCGCGAGCGAAGCTGCGCAGGACGGAAATCACCTGTCAAGCTCAGATTCCGAGTCGGATATTAAGAATCTGAGCTATTTCAACCGTCTGAAGCCAATGTGCTTGCTCATGTTTCAGGCGTAATTCAGTCCTTTTGATTTTACCGTGAAACAAACTCGCAACCCTTCGTAATCCGACCTACAACTCATAGAAATGGCTATTGAACCCTATGAAGAATTTTCTCCAGAAATCTCTCCTTCAGCGTTTATTGCGCAAAGTGCCGACCTGATCGGACGGGTTACGATACATGAAGAAGCGAGCATTTGGTATAATTCGACACTCAGGGGTGACATCAATGAGATCGAAATTGGCGCCCGATCCAACATTCAGGATAACGTTGTGGTGCACTTGTCGGACGATTTCGGCTGCTACGTGGGTGAACTTGTCACCGTGGGGCATTCAGCCATTCTTCACGCTTGCCGTATCGAAAACGAAGTCCTGATCGGAATGGGTGCTATCATTCTCGACGGCTCGGTAATCGGCGAAAAATCAATCATCGGAGCCGGGGCGTTAGTTACTGGCGGAACTGTAATTCCTCCCGGTTCGCTGGTTTTGGGCTCACCTGCAAAAGTCGTCAAAACACTCAGCCCGGAAGAGCAGGACAAAGTTAAGGACTGGGCCTTGAAATATGTGAGACAATCGCGAAAATTCATGCAGCGGGAGGATTTCCGCAGATGATTCGTGTTGAAATCGCAGCACTCATTCCCACTCAAGCGGGCTGTGCTGTTTTTCTGGGTGACAGTTCGAAGGTCATCTTGTTCTACATCGACCCATCGGTAGCACTTTCGATCAATACCGCGATCAATGGTCATAAAATGCCACGCCCCCTCACCCACGATCTATATGCGCTTACGCTGGAGGCATTCGGCGCAGAAGTCTCACGCGTAGTCATCAATGCGGTCGATGGAGATATTTTCTATGCCCGACTATTTCTCACCGCAGAAAACGAGATCATGGAACGGAAAATTATCGAGCTGGATGCTAGACCTTCTGACTGCCTTGCGATAGCGGCACGCGCAGGGGCGCCGATATATATCGCTCCGAATGTTTGGGCGGGACTAGAGGATAGGACTCCTCTACTCAAGCAAATGCGCTCCAGTCAAGACGACACAGAGGACTTCCACTTCGACGAATGATTTTACTGAAATCCCCCCTTGCGATGCTGGAACAAGGTTTTATGTTCAAATAACATGGCCCCAACAGCACTTAAACAACTGCCGGATTATCTCTCCCCAGAAATTCTTCTTCACCCTGAAAACAGAAAGTTCCCAGATTTCGATTTGGTGCGACTACTGCATACAGTATTTGAGCCAACTAAAGGTTGCAAAGTTTGCGTCTTGATCGACTTCGATGAGCCTCAAGATTTAATCAAAGACTTCAATTTTCTCTCCGAGGAAGGGTTTCCAGTTCAAAAAAACGCTCACAAACATTTCTACGAGGGGCTTCATGGTCACGCGATGGAAGAACTCGGGATGAACGGCGGAGAAATGTTCGCATACCGCTGCACCAAAGGCTCCAACCTCGATCTCGATGATGAGGTTTGGAACACAGATGGAGAGTTACTCTCCCTGGATAAAGACATCTATTCCAACTACGACCTCATCCTTTGCATCTCCACTTTCTCAGCAACTGCGCCCCTGACAGCAAAAGCCAAGGAGTTTGGTTTCCGAGGCGCTACGCTGCACGGCCTCAACGACGTCATTCTAAATTCCGGGCTTGCCGTTGACTACAGAGAGGTTTCCCGCGACGCGGAAAAACTCCGTAACGCTCTGACCAAAGCTGATTCCATCGAAATCGACTTTAGCTTGGAAGACGGGCGTGTTCTCACAGCGACTCTCCAACTCGGCAAACAGGAAGCCCAAAAATCCCATGGTCTTTGCCTAGGAGAAAAACCGGACATCGCCAACCTTCCTGCTGGCGAAGTTTACTTTGTTCCTGTTGATGCGAATGGTCAGTTCCCGATGAAATACGAGGACGGAACCCTTGGAGTGCTCGACGTTAAAGATAGGAATATTTATCGCTCAACATTGATTGAAGGTAATCAAGCAACCATCGATGCACACAACAGAAGACTGGAGGATGATCCGATGACTGGAACTTTGGGTGAACTTGGTTTCGGAACGCAAGTGCTACCTGTTTCATACGCAGACATTCAAGACGAGAAAGTTCTAGGAACATGCCACCTTGCGACAGGCCGCGATGACCACCTCGGTGGCGACATTTTGCCAGACATGTTCAAGAAACATGAGAATGCAACTCACGACGATATCTTGTTCGCTCCTCATAAAACACCGAATTTCAACATCAGCCAAGTTCGTATGAATCGCGGAGATGAACAACAGATCCTGATTGAAGATTTTCGTCCGAGCCAATATCTCATGGACGCTCTCGCTCGATAGAAAAAATCCTCTACGGAAGTGATAACATCATTTCCCCGCAATAAATCTTACGAATTCGATCTTCGTGAGATTGTAAACTTCATCTATACCTCATGCGCGAAATCCTCATTGTTATCGGCCTATTTGTTTTGGCAGTGGCATTGAGGTCATCTCGCAAAAATGTAGCCCGAAAGTTGGGTGCCGCTACATTCCTCCTCGCGAGTTATTCACTATTCTTTTTCGTGAGTGGCAGCGTAGTGATAGGAATACTCGGTGCGAGTATTTGGTTCTTATTGCCTTGGTTTGAACTCTTAACGAACACCCGGCACATACGTAATCCGATCAATAACCGAATGAGCCACCGAGAGCTTCCGAATCCATCGTTTTTCCCGAACGCTGTGGAAGCTGCCGCTGGAATGGAAGAAGCGGGCTTTGAACATACATCCAATTGCGGATGGCAATGGTCTGGAATGCACCAGCACTTCCAGCTTTTTTGGAATCCTGAGGAACGTGCTGTTGCATCAGTCTGCCTTTGTGAACAAGAAGATGTCGCGTTTGCGTTCATCTCAATCACTTCCACCGACACTTCAGGTAAACGCTGGCGCACTACCAATTTCCCCTTCGCACCCAGACTCCGCTGCACACCAGACCTCAAGTGGAATCATGTGCCTTGTGAAAAGTCATGTTTTCATCAAGTCCTTAAAGATCACAAAGGCTTCTTGAAACGTATCCGAATCGATCCAGATGACTTGATGGTTCCTGATCCCGAATCATTAGAGGATTCGATAGAAGCCGAAATGAAAGACCATATAAGTTACAATCTAGACTCCGGCCTTATCCACATGTCTGAAGACGGGAGACACTTTCAATATTCTGTCCGGGGCCTGTTTTTCCTGTGGGGACAGGCTATCAAGGATATGATTCGTTTGTGTTGATATCCCTATGGATCAACTACCCAGCCATCGGCGACGTGCTCTTCGATTATCACCTGAGAGCCCGACATAACCGTTTCTGGAAATCGAATTCTCAATGTCTTTGCAACTGCTGCAGAAGACTTTTTAGAACGTAATTTGCGATCCAATGGCGAATTTCGTTTCACATACCCATATAAAAAATCTTCCCTATCTGGAGGTATCAGACTGTAGCAGCGCCACTTATCGTCATCCGAGAATCTGAAATTATAGTAGTCCACTTCTTTGATCCGAACTCGCACAAGAACTGGCTCGCTGGGTTTATTAATTAGCAGGTCTCCCCAGCTCATTTCTGACCAACCCACCCAGCTTTCCCAATCAATCCGGAGTTTACCTTTTTCAGGCTTTACGAAGGTAAGCTCTCTGCTCAAAGACCCTGGGATGAGGACCCCGACCGTCGCAAAACGCCCCGTATAGGTCGGTTTACCGTTGGTGTTAAATTTCGCAATTCCGACAGGTTTAATTTTCCCGTTGGTATAAAAGCGCTTAAGCTTTTTCTCCAAATTCAAAGAAGGATTGATCAATGGCATGATTTCCTCGACCTCGGTCGCAATCAAAAAGCGCCTCGCCAATCCCTCTGCTTCTTTTAGGAAACTCAATTCGCCATCCTGAAGAATTATCGGAATCTCAATTTCAGTGCCGACTTTTGGATCAATTGAAGGCTTCGATTCAGTATCGAGCGAACTCTGGTCCTCATATTCAGATGGATCGCTACCAGCAGGATTCATAAAAAGAATCGCCAAAGCTAGAGAGACTAAACAGATCGAGCCAACAGCAAGGTATGAGCTCAGCCCACCCTTTTCTTTGTGAAATGAAGCTTCAAGCGCTTTCGAATTTTCATCCCATTCCAGCGGTTGATCCTGCTCGTGGTGTGTTTCAGAGCTGCTTTCCGATGGCTCAGAATCTTTCTCGGATTCCATTTCACGAACGGCTTCAAAGTTAGCCTTTTTGAGCTGCGTCACCAAGGGTGCGACCGCTTCTCCGTCTCCGGGAATTCTGAGCATCCGCCTGCATGAAGGGCACACAATTCCCGTCCCGTCATGATCTTTGGGTATCCTCAGAACAAAGCGGCACTCGGGACATACATAAGCTCCCCAGCGTCTGGATTTCTCAGGATTTGCTTCGCTTTCCGACACGCTGAATACGTTGCTTCGTTCCCTACCCATAAGGCAAGCGTTCGCTAGGATTTCTGCTCAACAAAAACCCGACCAGCTCGCCTTCTCAAACGCTCGCCACCGGGTAGGTTTAAACTCGCCGGTTGCGTCACATCGAGAAGGTTTACACATCGACTCAATAAGTCCTGGTTAATTCCGACTATTCCCCGGGCTTTGAGATAGGCAGAAATCACTGCTTTTTTAAGAATATCGGGGAGATCCAGTAATGCCTTGGCATGCAGACGCCCCTGCGGATCCAATACATTTGCAGCTTCCGTCGACCAATCCAATAGTTCACGCCAATTGGAATCCAACTCAGCGATTCGGTTTAAACTCGGAGTCACGTCTCGGTTGCTAATTTTATTAAGTAGTGGAATCGCTTCATTTCTTAGTCGATTACGCACGACATCATTAACAGCGTTACTCGCGTCCTCGCGCCAAGTCAGCCTTACCAATCTCATCCAATCGGCGAGCTCCACCTTCCTTACATTGAGCAAGGGTCGCGTCACGGCTATCTGCTTTCCATCCATCCGGAGGTTCGAAATCATATTCATCCCTCTACAACCCAACGAACCGCGCATAAGATTCCACAGCACCGTTTCTGCCTGATCATCCGCATGGTGAGCTAGCAACAACCGGTTGCAGCGATGCATTCGTGCACAGTTGGCAAAAAATTCATGTCGCGCCATACGTCCGGCCGTCTCAAGAGATTCCCCGTTTTGTTCCATGTGCTTTTGCAAATCGATTTTTGCCGCAATAACCTCATATCCAAGCCGCTCAGAAACACGTTTTACAAACCGTGAATCCGTCTCCGACTCCTTACCCCGCAGGCCATGGTTCAGATGACAAACTACCAACTTTTTGAAACCCGCCTCATGGAGCAGGTGTAGTAAAGCCATTGAATCGAGGCCACCAGAAACACCGATCAACCATTTACTTCTTTTAGAAGTTTGTTCAATCCACGGAATCTTCACGCGTTGATGAGTTTGCCGTTTTGAAATTCCATACGTTTACCATCGATGGGATGGGTGAATACGAGTTTCCATGCCTCAAGTTCCATTACCGGATCACCAAGATCGAGCGTCTGCTTGTCACTTATTTGCTTATCTGGAAGATAACATGGATCGCCGACTACCGGGAAACCCAGCTCCCAAAGATGCACTCGAATCTGATTAGTCCTCCCGCTGCCTAACCTCGCCTCTAGCCATGTTGTGCCGTCTGGGCAACGGTCGGTCACGCGAAATTCAGTCAGCGCTTCCAGCCCATCTTCCTCATCAACTGCTCTCCCACCGGGCCCCTCAACCTCTTTTGAAATCGGAAACTTACAAACTTTCTCATCCCACTCAGGCGATCCTTGAACTTTCACCCGGTAAACCTTTTCTACCGTATTCTCGATGAACTGGCGTTGCATGAGTCGGCAGAAATGCCGCGTTCTCGCGAACAATACCAAACCACGCGTATTCGCATCTAAGCGATGAACCGGACGTAGATACTTTGGCTCGTAAACTTGGTTCAAAAGATACTGTAGGGTATTGCGATGATAGCGACCGCTGGCATGCATCGGCAATGGCGCAGGCTTTTCAATTAGCACCAAAGCTTCGTCCTCCCAAAGAATCCGAATACCAATTGCGACTTCTGGCTCCACAGCCGGAGGGAATATCTGCAAAATACGTTCACCCGCCCGAACCACGTGATCCGCCTTTCTGACCTGTCCACCATAGCTGACGAAACGTCCCTCGCCACAGCGCTTCTCCCAATCCTTGCGCGAGACTTGAGGAAACTGTTCCACCAGAAGTTCCAGCAAGGTCCACTTGTCATACTTTGCCGCAACATTCACCGGTCTGCGGTTTTCCTGTGCAATCGAACCCGGCAAGACCTTACAAATCTCGTCCAATTTCGCCTGCGCTGAAGCGATGTTCTCCGCCATTTTTTCCGGCTCTGCCTTAAAGCAATGTGGGCAGCTCGTTCCTGATACATGGCGGACATCTTCCTGATCCTGCGCATCAAGTGGCGCTTGGCATGCGTAACATACAGCTGTCTCTGTCTCCTGTAAGCCCGGGTCCACACCAACTCGTTGGTCAAATACAAAGCATTCTCCCTCGTAGTGATCACCACCGCACTCCTCGAAATACTTTAGGATACCTCCATCGAGTTGATAAATATTTTTGAACCCCTCCATCTCCATGAACGGCCCAGCTTTTTCACAACGAATTCCTCCAGTGCAGAACATCACCACCGTTTCATCCTTCATCTGCTCCGGCATCCCCCTGACCGCTTTAGGAAAGTCACGGAAAGTATCAATCTCTGGAATGACAGCACCTTTAAATGTCCCCAGCTTGACCTCG
>Ga0307940_1001654_pt1 | contig 12267 bp, 25 predicted proteins | sample OrgLakmetagen124_FD_201835 | JGI IMG/M metagenome (GOLD analysis project Ga0307940, IMG submission 201835) | Saline water microbial communities from Organic Lake, Antarctica - #124 | ecosystem: Environmental > Aquatic > Non-marine Saline and Alkaline > Saline | place: Antarctica: Organic Lake... | reverse complement strand
TTTATCATGTAAAACACATTCGATTTCTTGCACCGGTCCCATTTGCGTCATTCGCTGTTTAATCTTGAACGATTTAACAGCCGCCATTTGTTCCGGTGTTGATTTCGTAAAGTCAAATTTTAAATGATTTTCTTCATCAACTTCCATATAATTTGCAATGTTTGAATAACCAATACAGCGAACTTCTTTCAAAGTTTTGTAAACGCTTAATTCAGCATCTTCTTTAATTTCCTTCACCCGTTCGGTGATCGCGGCTTGAACCAGATCGCGCGCAAGGTAATAGGTGGAACGTTCATCAACTTCAACCGGTTCACGCAACAGCGCATCAAGTTTTGAACCGGTGCGAACCGCCAAGCTTTCCAGGTTTGCAACAAAACCATCAACAAACGCCCGTTCGGACGGTTGAAGTTTGCGATATGCGCTAGTGAATTCAACTAAATATGCCATTCTTTTAGCTTTAACCCATATGAAAAAATCAGGCAACGGTGAAAATTAGTTCTTGACCATCGCAACAACCATCGCTATAACTAACTTAACGAAACGCAAACAGATGGAAACGAACAGATGACAAACCTTGCAGCACAAATCGAAACAGCAACCGACAACAACGAACATACTGAAGCAACCATGATTGCCGCCCGCGCGCTGAACAACACGCTTGGTAACGCTTACCTGGTTATTCTTCAAGAAATCGCTGATACCCATGAATTGAATGGTCACATCACGCCCGATCATCGCACCTTGCGCGATACAATCCAGCGTGAAATTTTTACAACGCTGAAGATTCAGGGGAAACTGTGAACTGGTTCAGATTAACATCGAACGGCAACCTTGATCGCGTTTATTTGCGGTCAAGTGCTGTTTACCGTTGCCTTGTTCGCCATGGTGCATCTGAACAATGGGTATTGATCAAGCTGTTAACCATCATGAAAGAAAAAGACGCCCGCACGCTGTTAAGCATCTGGAAAACATCTGAACCTTTCAAAAATCGCCCGCATCCCTGGAACCTTGGGAAATTATTTTAAATTAACGTTTGACCATCGCAACGTTCATCGCTATAACTAGATTAACGAAACGCAAAACAAGGAATGAACCAATGAAAGCCGAAACACAAAAGATCATGAACGAAATGGTTGAATTTGCAAACCAGGGCAAAGAAGTCATGCCTTTCATGTGGCAATCATTTCTCGGCATCAACGCTTCAGTTTCAGCCGCCGTTCGGGCCGCAAAGAAGCGCGGCTTGCTGGTTCAGGGCGGTGTTGATGGTGTTGGAAACCCTTTCTATGTTGCACCTGTTAAAGCCCTTCCAGCGGTCACACACACCGCACCCGCAACCGTTCAATAAAAGGAACTGAACAGTGTTTAACACTCGCAAGATGATCTTCATCGGTTATGATGTTGAAGGAATGGCGATTTACCGTGAACAAAAGGAACTGAACCAATGACCAAAACAACTCATTGCCAAGCGAAAGACAACACCGGAACACAAGTGTTTGATCTTCAGCTTGAAGGAAAAAAACACAAGCTTGATTTGATCAGGCAAGCAATCACCGTAATTCAGGAAACGGGCGGAACCATCCGTTACCAGGAAATCGGCGCGGGTTCATGGGCGAAATTTCGCGTGATGATCGGTCAAGATTTTGCCGTGATGGATCAAGAAATTGATTGGAACGATTGAACCGCGATGAACCATTACATCACCATCAGACGCGGTAAAAAATCACATGTGATTGCAGGACCGTTTGAAACCCTGCAAACCGCAAAGATGATGCGGTTCAAATATTTCTTCACCGTTTATGATCGGTTGTGCGATGAAACGCCGGAACGTTTGACAATCAATCATTCACATTCATTCCCGATCACTTGCGCATCAGTTGAAATCTTGACCGATTGGCACAAGGGTTCCTTGCATGGTTCATCAGTTGAAGAAATGCCGATTGTTGAACCTGGAACATTATTTTCAAAATAACGCTTGACCATCGCAACAACCATCGCTATAACTAGATTAACGAAACGCAAACATGATCGGAACAGACAATGACTTTTAACAAATGGCTTGATGCACTGGTTGAAGAAAAAAATGTTGGTCACAAGACCATTGAAGTTGAAGGCGAAAGCGGTCTGAATATTATGCCGATGGAAATTCTGGTTGATGCAATTAAATCCGCACCCAAGACCGAACAGGCGAAAATAAAAAACACCCTGGTTGCGATTGATTTCAAAAACGGTGACGTGATGCATTTTTTCAATCACCTTGCAAAAGCAATCGCGGTTTAAAATAATCTAAAATTTAAAAAACCTAGAACCCGCCCAAATAGGACGGGTTTTTATTTATTTAACTTAATACTTTGGTTAATATATATAACGCTTGTTGTGCCACAACAACCACAACACATATTCGCTCAGAAACTTGTTGTAACAGTATTGTATTAAAATTCTCTAATGAATACAGCTTACAACTTTACAACAATATATATCTTTTTATTTTCTCTGGCGAATAGGGTTTCGCTTGTTGTGGCACAACATAACAACAATATATATTAACCAAAGTATTAACCAAATAATAAAATTTAACGATTTTACCAAAATCTAAAATAATCGCCGCGCTGAAAACTTTAATAATATAATGCAAAACCTAAAACATGTGTTGACACTCTGAACCGGTTGGTCTAATTTGAACACATGAAACAGATGATTAAGGAACCGCAACTGATGACTGATTTACAAGATCGCCCATGCGCCGCCGCTGGTTTGGTTTCCTACCGTTACAACGGGCCGTTCGGTTTTATCATGATTGGTGACGCCATGAATGAAGCGAACCGTTCTTTGACCGGCACGCCCGCAACAGCCGCCAACCTGGAAATCTGTTATGAAAATGTTTGAAATTATCGCCGGTAAAACATCACCTTGCGAACTGGTAACTGAAGCCGGTGAAGTGATCGCTGAAGGGACACATACGGCTTGCAAGCGTGAACAGCGCCGGTTGTGTGAACATGATATGAAACCAACTGATAAATGCGGTGAAGAACATGCTTGATCGCAAACAAGAATTGCGAATGATCATCACGCGCGGTGAAGTGTTGACGCAAGAACAGGATGATGAATGTTATGCATTGCTTTCACCTGAAGAATATTATGCAATTCCCGATAATCTGAAACCGTCCAATGTTCCAGAAATGACGGTTGAAACAGCACTTGAAAAAGCGGTTCAAATTTTTGATAAATTTGATCCTGTTCAATGGTTGCACGGTCAAGATTATGTTGAATGGTGCGTTGCCGGTTCAGTGTTGAAAGCCGCGCTTGCAGAACAGCACCAAACAGCCGCCACAACAGCCCGCCAGGGCGCAAATGTGCGGTGTGTGACCGATGGTGCGCTTTACCCTTCCATAGCGGCTTGCGCCCGCGCTTATGGCGTATCAGCGACCATGATCAGCAACCACCTGAACCGCCGCCCTGGTTACACCCATGTTCGCGGTCAAAAATTTGAAAGAATTGAATGATGTTAAATTTGAAATTAACTGTGATGGTGAAAGATCGGTTCGGCGGTATCATTCCGCAAATGATCATGATTGACGGTTCAACACCGGTTTGTAAGATTGGTGAAGCAATTGTTGAAGCTGTTCGGGTTCAAACCGTGAATGATGGAACCGGCATTGTTAAAGCGACCATAGGACAGAATGAAATTTACAATGCTGAATAAAAATAACGCTAAAACGATTGCATCAGTTTACGGTTTCCGCATTGATGTAACATGGGCGGAAAAGCGTGAACGGTGTTGCCGGTTATCACTTCAATTTAAGGAAACAGGTGAATAAACCATGATGTTTAACTTAACCAACACGAAAGAAGCACCCGCCGAATTCACCGTTGATTTGAATGATCCAGGGCAGAAATTTTGTGCATATCTTCACATTGTGGAATATGCGCCCGATGATCGGCGCGTTATGTTTTCCGGTTCATGTGAATTCCGAACATTACTTGAAGCACCGGACGCGCGCCGAAATAAAGCATGGCGCAAATATGTTTCACCGCATAAGCTGGTGACTGTTCGCGTTATGGCGGTTTTTGATAATCCATATGAAGCTTTCAATGAAGCAATTAAGAACGCGAAAGAATTGAAACCGTATTGCAATCTTTACGGTGAGGTTGAATTATCGCGCGGAATGGTAAAATGTCTTGATGATGGTCAAGTTTTCAAGAATGCCGCCGCCGCTTGCAAACATTATGATATTGTTCCAGGAACTATGTCTAATCACCTGAACAGGCGACCAGGTTACACGCATATTAGAAACATGAAATTTGAAAGGATTGTTGGCGAATGAAAAACACCATAATTTCACTTTATGATTTCACCGGTGAAGCTGTCAAACCTTGGGCGAACGTTGGTTTTAATTGTGTTTGTTTTGACAATCAACATTCAAGAATTAAACCGCGCATTGTGAAACATGGTTTTGGAACAATTTCTTTTATTCATGCTGATTTATATGATCGGGCGGTTTTGAGTGAAATTGTAAAAGAATATTTGAATGAAGTATTTCTTTTAATGGCTTTTCCGGTTTGCACTGATATGGCGGTTTCAGGTTCAAAACATTTTGAAAGCAAACGCGCCGATGATCCTTTATTTCAAGTTCATGCAACCGATCATGTGAGAATGTGTGAAACAATCGGTAAAGCTTTCAAATGCCCTTACATTATTGAAAACCCGCGTTCTGTTCTTTCAACATTCTATCGCAAACCTGATTATTCTTTTGAACCTTTTGAATTTGGTGATTACATTCCAGATGATGAAGCTGAACACCCTGTTTGGCCGGAATACATTGCTGCAAAAGATGCATATCCGAAAACAACTTATCTTTGGACGGGTGGAAACTGGACAATGCCGGAAAAGAAACCCGTTTTCGTTCCTGAAGGTTATTCAGATCAGTTCAAGAAACTTGGCGGTAAATCAATGAAAACCAAAAACATCAGATCGGCAACACCGCGCGGTTTCGCAATCGCAAATTTTCTTGCAAATTCAGCATATGGATTAATAAAATGAACCCGTTGCGAATTGTTGTTTCAACGGTTTTCCGCCCGATTGATATTTGAAGAAACCGCTTGGGGCAGGTGATCGGCGCGGTTCTTTCAGTTTACTGGAATTGAGCCGCGCCGAAAACGTTTAAAATTTCACAAACATCAAAAATCATCAACTGAAGCATGTAAGCGCGAATTTCGGTGCTTTCAATTCCACCTGGAACACCATGTGTTTCAAACATGAAATCAACCATGTGTGAACATTCATGAATGATTGTACCAATGTTCGGTTCACTCTGAAACGTGATTGAATACCAAAATTCACCATTATCATCTTGATTGTAAGACGCAACAGCAACAGCCGCGTGAATTATATTATCAAGCTTTAAAACTTTCTTGTAATATTTATTTCGCGCTTTCAAGCTGTCAAAAATCGCAACCTGCGCCTGAAACGGCATAACAAGAACCATTCCAACGGGTTTATGTTTATCTTTCATTGTATTCCTCAATTTCAATACCAACATATTCAGCAAGTTTTAATTCAACCATTGCACCTTTGCTTTTTTGCCAACCTGATAGCAGAATAATCATATCAGCTTCAAGACATATCCAATTGCAATATTCCGCAAATGATTTGCGCGGTTCATAATCATCTGTTTCAGCCGGATTAAAAACGCAATGACCTTGCGCCCGCAATATCGCCGCAACCCTGTTGAATTCAGGACGGTTGAAATCCGGCAAGTCGGTCATTGGTCCGCTAAGGTAAATTTTCATATCCCTGCAACCCGTATGATCGCCGGATAATAATATTCAGGTAATTGTTCAATGCAAATCCATTTGCGACCCGTCTGTTCCGCCGCAACCGCTGTTGTGCCGCTGCCGCAGGTAAAATCCAGAACGGTTTCGCCCGCGTTGGTGTAGGTTTTGATTAGGTATTCAAAAAGTTCAACCGGCTTTTGGGTGGGGTGGACTGTCTTGCCCTCAGACGCTATTTTCAAAACACTGGTAGGATAATTGCCAAACTCTTGAAATGTATCGCGATGAGAAGGGCGGGCAAGCATAACTGAGTGTGATTCCGTATAATTTTTGCGGAGTATTGGCACCACGTGGTTAATCAAATCTTGAGGATTGTAGCGCATGCGTGTTTTTGACTGCGCAGCGTGAGCGGTTGTTCCTGTGCTGAACACCGCTATGTCTTCATGTTTTTTCATCGGTTTATTTTTGGAATGGACGTGGCCTGTTGGCCGACTTTTTTCCCAGACCCAGCAATACTTGAACATCTTTACATTCGACATCACCAGCGCCGAAGTGAACGGCTGTGATGCCATAAGCACAATCGCCCCGTTTGGCTTTGTAATGCGCTTGAGTTGCGCCCACATAGGCTCGAACGGAATAACGCTATCCCATTTGCAGGCTGTCGTTCTGTAAGGTGGGTCCGTCATGACCATATCAACAGAACCATCGGGAATGTCTTTCATCAATTCGAGACAATCACCTAGCCAGAATTGACCATTCTTAATTTTCATCATTCATATCCCTGCCATTGCCCGAAATAATCAACAACCGCTTTCGGGTTTGTGTGATATATTGCCGAACGGTTACTTTGATCTTCAACGAAATATGGGCGAACAGATCGGCCAATATAGGAATAACCAAGCTGTTCAAGAACTGTTGCAATTGTCTTTGGTGATACCGATCTTGCGCCGGTTGCTTTCATACGGTTCACAACCGCCGTAACGCTCACATAACCGCCCCTGAAGCCTGGTAAGGTATCAGCAACCGCATCAAGCACAAGCTGTTCCAGCGGGCCGCGTGCTTGCCGCAACGCTTCACCAGTGCTTGACGTAATCGGTGCGCGCATCGGAATTGAACCGCGTTCAATTGGATATTTCAAAAAATAATCGGTCACGATTTCCAAACCACCAGTTTCAAGCCAATGAAACAAATCATTAAAATATGCATCATTCATTCCAGCTTCAAGAATTTGTTCAACCGTTTGCAATGCACTGTAATTTATGCTGAACCGTCTTGCGTTTTTACCAGCTGGAATTGCATCTTTCCAATTTGAAAAGAAACACCAATTTGAATAATTATCTTCAACATCTTGATCTTGCCCTTTACCTTGAATTTCAATTTCCTTTTCGGAAATCATCGGCTTCAGAACTTCAATCATATCACGCCGTTCATCGGTCTTGATTTCATCAACCAGAATGAACAATTTTGCGCGCATCCATGCATTGAATTTTGAACCGCTTTCAACCATTTCTTTTGCTTTTGGTTCATAAAAATATGGTGCGCCCATTGCATGTTTCATCACCTGTTTGATTGCACCTTTACCAACACCTTCAACCGATTGGATCAACGGTGCCCAAGGTATTTTATGACCAGGAAATTTAACGTTATGCGCGAAATAATCTAACAGAATTTTTCTGTCACCTTCATTCGGCAAGATCAACGCAAGATGGTTTAAGAACTTGGACGGATCACCGGCTTTTCTTGATATTGCAATTGGTGAATAAATGTTAACGCCGCGCCGCCCCAAAACATCAATGTAAATATCAAGATGTTCTTTATGCGGTAAAAACCTGATATGATCAGCTTTCGGAATTGTCCAAAGTGTTGACCGCAACGCCGCTTGCCAAGGTTCATTTGTGATTTTTCCATGTTCATCAATGATGAATTTTTTGCCGCCATATTTACCGTTGAACTTGGTTGCATTTAGAAACCGCCCTGAAGGCGCAAGAATTGTTCCAAAGCTTTCAATAAACACGCAACCCTTGAACCATTGCTTTTGTTCAAGATCGGTCAAAAGTTCACCGCTGCAATCTAATTCGGGCGGTTCCGGCATTGGTGGCGCGGTTGGTGCTGCACCTGGTTCCGGTTGTTGGTCAATCGCTGGCATTGGTGGCGGCGCGGCTGAAAATGAAGCCGCCGGTTTATCAGCAAGTTTCAATTGAGCATGAACAGCCGGAACTTTATATGTTATTGACTTCCAACCAACTTGCGTATCTTTGATTGAATTCCATTGTTTGAGGTTTTCACCTTCATCATTGAATTCATATTGTGAACACCAGGTTGACCAAATGTCAAAAAGCTTATCTTCATCGGCAAGGTTCCAACCGGCTTGTTTGAATGCCGCCGTGAATGATAACCATTCGCCGCGTTCCATATCGTTCGGATCAAGGAATTTTAAAGCGTATTCCAACCATGAAAGGGACGGTGCGGCAAGATCAGGTTCACCAAGAATTTTGCGCGTTGCAACATGATCAATGATGTTCACATGTGCAAGCGCGGCTTCAAGCGTTTCAACCGGATTGACATAACCAAAACCATTCAACGCCGAACACGTCACAAGAACCGGTTCACCTTTCTGGTGAAGCGTCCCAGGTAAACGCATAACGCGAACTGTGTCAAAAATTGGTGGATCACCATCAAAAAGCTGAATTAACTTTTTCTGAATTACCGTGAATTTTTGCGCATCAGCATAGGGTTGAACGGGCCAATAAACATGCGCCTTGTTTGGCGATGATTGAACCATGAATGCCGGTGCTGGATAAAATTCATTTGCGCGCTGAACATTTTGCATCGCTGAAAGATTATCAAGATCAACAAATTGCGCGCGAACAGATTGAAAGTTTTGAAGTTCACGCCCGTTACCATCAAGGTTGTTTATTGTCGCAAAGCAACCATATCCGTTAAGATTATAATGTTGAATTGAACTCCAACATTCATCAAGCGTTCCCCTGAAAGGTATTGCGGGAATGTCTTTGCGTTTGTCGTGGATGGCACGAAAATCAAACACACCGCCGCCAAGCGCATGTATGAACGCTGAAGCCTGGTTAAAATCTTGCACTATTGATCACCGTTCCGCCAAGCTTCAACCGCATCAAGGTTCCATCGGCGCGGCTTTGTGCCAGGTATAGGCGGAACGGAAAACCGACCATCACGCAACATATCGTAGAACGTCCGAACCGGAATCCCTAGATGTTGTGCAACTTCACTCAATTTCAGGATTTTTTTCAATTTATCAGCGCCTTATTCAACTTGGAACTAATGGATAACCGAACGGCGCGGAACAAGTCAACCGCACTTTTTTGCATGTTTTCGCAAAAAAGTGCTTGCGCGATGTTTGATCATGCTTTAATGATTGTGACAACAAAAGAGGAAACAGAACAATGACCATCGGAAATTTCATGATCATTCTTGGTTTCATAAGTCTTGATTATGTTGATCAATCTGAACTTAGGGCCGATCAACGGCAACTAATCCAAGAAACCTTGCGGTCACTCAATGATTAGGTTGGTTTTGATTGTCGCGTTTTCGCTGATGATCGGTCACACCGTTGTCAAAGCGATGAACAATCACATTCACTTTCAGCTTGAAAGCATGAACCATGATGCACAATGGTAAACATATTGATGATATGACGCTTGCAGAATTGCGAAAAGCATTGCGTGAAGTGAAACAAGAATTGAAGGATTTGAAAAATGCTTGCGAATAAAGCCGCGCGCATCAAACATCTTGAAGCCGAACTTGAAAAAGCAAACCAAGTTATTGCGAACGCGCAAAAACACAATGAAGCAATGCAAAAAGCAATGAAAAGCTTTTGCCGGTTGATTGACATTGAAGTTTCAGGACGTGAATTGACTTTTAAATTCATGAAAGATGATGATGTTTTTGAAATTCAATCTTATTACTTAATGGGTGTTGATATTGACAACATGAAGCAACAGGCGGGTTTGAAATGACTTGCCCGCCATGTAACAACAATTGCAACCAGGGCAGAAATTGCCCGTCAAGAAAAACCAGATCATTCGGATTTGATCGGCTGTTATATCGGCTTGGATTTGTGCGCCGCTCAATTCACGATGAATTGGCTGAAGCGGCTGTTGTTGTCATTGAAGAATGTCAGAATTTCAACCGCGATTTTTACGAATGGCAAGCCGAAAACGATTGCGACAATGCACCGAAACCACCGGTGTTCAGACTTATAGAAGGAAACGATTGCGACAATGCACCGAAACCACCAGTTTTAAGACTTATAAAAGGCGGAAAAAGATGAACGATATTAAACCCGTATTGTTTGAAGCATTTGAAAAAGAATGCAAGGGTTTCAGCAACGCATTGAACCTTTATCAGCGGCTTGCAACCGGAACCGCGATTTACCCAGGGCAGGGTTCACCGCTTGGTTTGATTTACGTTGCCTTGAAATGCGCGGGTGAAGCCGGTGAATTCGCTGAACACGTTGGTAAGGCGATGCGCGATGATGGTTTGATTGATGTTTATGGTGGAACTGGTGATTATGCGCCAGGTGAACTAACACCGGAATGCCGCGCGCTTTTGATCAAGGAAATCGGTGATGAACTTTGGTATCTTGCCGCGAAATGCAATGAACTTGACGTTACGCTTTCTGAAGCCGCATTGATCAACGTGAATAAATTGCGTGATCGCCAAACGCGCGGAACATTGCGCGGTTCGGGTGACAACAGATGATTGAAAGATTTCGCTGGAACCTGTTTGTTTTCGCATGGCGTTTGAACTTTACAGGACGCATGATTGAAAAGACGCAATGCACAATCAAAACCGGTTGGCAACGTTCAAAAAAGGCGCAAGATAACAGCCCATTTTGGTCTGATGCAAAGCCTGGTGAATACGCCGATCACATGATTGCAAACGGTGAAATCTGATGGAAATTTTCAAGACCAAAGAAGAAATTGATTATTGGTTTGAAACGTCCGAACCTGGTTCAGTTGCTTGCTATGGTATAGCAACCGAGTTGCGCCGCCCGTTGAATTTCATGTTGCAGCATGCAAGTGAATATTATGAACGCAATCAAGTTCAGCTTTTCCAAAAAAAGCAACCGAACGGTTCATTTCATTATCTAATCCGAAAGGCGGGAAAATGAAAGTTGTCAGAAAAGATGACGGTTATCAAATCTTTGAAGGAAACAAACAAATCGGTTTTGTTGATGAAAAAGATGTTCTTTATGGGTTTCATCCGATCACCGGTTATGGTGTTGCAATATGCCCGCTTGGAAATCACGGTGAAATTGAAAAGTTGTTGAACGCATGGTTAAAGTTGCAGAAATAGAAAACATTTCGGTGCGCCGCGTGACTGAATTCACACCTTGGTTTGATGTTTACATTGATGAAAACCATCACAAAGGTTTTGCTGAAATCGGTGATGCGTTCACTTGCATGATGGATTTATTGCAGAAATGAGGGATAAAAATGATCAAAGGTGACGAACGCAGAAAGCATCTCGCAACCATTCGCAAAGAAGTACTTTGCGAAATGCGTGATATTTCTCACAAACACGCATTGCAACTGTCCTATGGCGAAGTATATGGTGAAACGCTCGCCGCCATTGAGGAACTTGCGAACGGAAGTGCCGAAGTTATCAGGCGCACCGGCGAGATTTGCCGGGATGAATATTGCACTCCCGGTGGCGGATCATTTGAAAACATTAGAGAGCGATTAAAGGAAATCAGAGGATGAATTTATTACAGGGTGATCAACCGCTTGAAGTTGCCGAACAACAGGTTGATAATTGATCAACACCGCATAAATCGCAATTTCATCTTTCAATTCCTGAAACGTCCTAAAATGATAAAGAACAGCGGAATGTGTGTAATTCATCCGGCGCGCGATTTCACGGCAAGAAAGTTTGGTAACATCTTCACCCCAAATTTCAACACCGGTTCGCAAGATTTCTAATTTGATTTTTTCACCATGTTTCATCTTTTTATTATCCCGTTTATTTGTTGCGGATCATTCACAAAACCAGCAAAGCCGCCCGCATCCCGAACGATATTGTGAAACTTCAGTTGCGCCCGCGCCCGATCATCGGACGGGGTGAAGTTCCAGGTGCTAGGCTTGCATTCAAAGGCGGTAAACACCCCCAAAATCTGCCCATACAAGGCCGGTGTGATCAAAACCGGTGTGATACCTATCAGATCGCTTGATTTGATTTCACGGTTGATTTGCGCGCTGTCATTACCCAAGCCAAACCGAACATGACGCTTGGAACCGTATTCATCAACATAATCAACCGCGCCGCTGTTGTTTCGCCAAACAGGGCCAACATATGCAAAATCACGCCTGGTTAAATTCTGAATTGCGGTTTCAGTTGTCATTTGCAACCACCGTTCCAGATCGGAACACCAGCCGCTTCAAGACGTTTCAACATGTCAGCCGTTCCAGAACCACCAGGAAAACCCATGCCGAAATCTGGTTGACCTTCATCAATCATTCT
>Ga0307940_1001632_pt1 | contig 12361 bp, 9 predicted proteins | sample OrgLakmetagen124_FD_201835 | JGI IMG/M metagenome (GOLD analysis project Ga0307940, IMG submission 201835) | Saline water microbial communities from Organic Lake, Antarctica - #124 | ecosystem: Environmental > Aquatic > Non-marine Saline and Alkaline > Saline | place: Antarctica: Organic Lake... | reverse complement strand
TGTCGGAATCAGGGAGCATGGCAACGAACTCATCCCCACCCAGCCGGCCGATGACGTCACTGTCCCGAAACGTATCGAGCAATATCCGAGCAAATTTGGTTAATACAAAATCACCTTCATGGTGCCCATACTGACTCTTCCTTCAGGCAACGCATATCGCCGGTAACGATTATGAAGGTCACCATAATCCACGCTATGTGCGTTAATTGAATAGAAGTCGAGAATTTAGTGCCGCTGGTCAGCCGCACGTAATAGCAGGTCCGCTGCGCTCAACCCGGGTCGCGGATGCCAGGTCCTGGTTTGGCAGCAGCGCCACAAATTCGTCGCCCGCAAACCGGAAAACCAAATCGCCCTCCCGCAGCAACGATTGACCTTTGATAGCGTGAACGGGTGTAAAGCGCAAGTTTTGGGGGCGGGAGAAGGCTTCCTTTTGCTGACCATTGATGAGATGGTTGCCTGGTATTTTCAGCGCCCCTCTTGGCGCGCTAACCGGCAATTGGCGCGCTAACCGGCAAGGTTGGGGCCGCACTGTTGGGATGAGATCTTGAACGACTACCTCCAGAAAATCCTCCGCGGCCAGCCTATCAACTATGAGGCTTTTTTAAGAAAGCTCCCGGAACATTTCCGCCGTCGCCATCGGGAATTATTTGCGACAGAAAAGGTACAAGCCAACCGGTGGGTAGTTACGGTCCTGGATCAACCCACTTTCGCGGAGTTGCAGAATGTAGCGGAAACTCCGTTAAGCCGGGTAGACGCCGCGAAAAAGGGCAACTCCCACCGCCATGGTACTGACGTAAGTTTTCTCCTCGTTTACCATCAGGGGCTGACGTCCAGCCGGCCGGACGTGGTGGTTATCGGGAACGATTCCGTTGATATTGGCTTTCACCCAGCACGGTCTGTACTGGTAGTGGAGAACGAGCGTAATTTCTACCAGTACCCACAGATGCTGAACTTTGCCAGTGAGGCACTGGGAGCGCGTCTGGAGCTGGCGAAGTGTGATGTGGTGTTGGGCGGTGGCAACCGGATTACCCGGGGCGCGATTCTCGATTGGTTGAAGGGCTACGACGACGTATTCTGCGCATTCGATTATGATGCGGGCGGTCTGCAGATGTTCTCGACGATTGCTGCCGCTCTCGGTGACAAAGCCAAGTTCGTGCAGCCCGCCAACTGGCAGCTTTGGCAGGACCAGTTCTGCAAAATACCGGACAGTACCGAACGGTTCACTAAAGCGCTTTCGCTGGCGGAAGGGTTTGGTTTTTTGTCCCTCGCAGAAGCCTTTCGGGCCACCGGCAAATTCATGGAACAGGAGACGATTCTGGATGAGTGACTCCCAGGGGAGCCCAGGCAATTTCACCTTTGGCATACGCCGTCTGGTGCTGGTGGATTCCGCCGGCTTCTGTTACGTGGAAATTCCGGTGGATAACCACGGCCTGATCCTGGGCCCGGGCAACCTGGGCAAGTCCAGCCTTTTGAACTCGCTGCGTCTGTTTCTGCTGCCAGAAAATAACTTCAAGAACAGTCGCAAGAAATTTGCTTTCCGCAATGCCAGCGCCGGCAGCTTCTACACCAACGAAGAAAGCTACCAGCATTACTTTCCCAGCCAGTTCAGTTTCCTGATTATGGAAGCCGAAAACCCGGCCGGGATGCATTGCCAGATTCTGTACCGGGACAGCGCCAGCCAGCTCAGCTATGGTCGGGCCTTTGTACCGGTAGGCTACGAACAGCTGCGCTCATTATTCTGGAACGGTGATGACGAGGACGGCATTGGCAAGGCGGTTCCGGAGCTGTCGTTCAGCCGCTTGTCAGAAAATCTGAAAAAGCTCTCCAGGGAAACCCGGTTAGTGAATGATCCGGCCAGACTAAAGCAGATGCTTTACAGCAGCGAGCTGATGAACGCAGATGCGGTGCGCTATTCCGTGCTGCCCCTGGGTGAATCCGATGAGCGCCGGGTGCAGTCTCTGCGCACGCTAATCCTGTTGTTGTTTGAAATGAAGGCGGACGATCAGGCCATGGCCAATGCCGTGGCCAGCATCATTGAGGCGGACAAGAAGTTTGCCGACGACGCCTTCGATTTCAACATCGACGACTTCCTCACCCGCCATAACCAGTTAAAGCAGCAACAAATCCAGCTCACCCGAATCGAAAAAGAGCGCCCCCGGTTCGAAAAGCTCTACCGGGATTACCAGGCGTATCAGACCCTGCTTCGCAGTCAGCACGATTTTGCCGCTTTTCGGGATGGCGTGACGAATGCCCTGCAAGACATTGGGCGCAGGCGTAAAGCCGCAGTGGAGGCGTTCAATGAACAGAACGACACCCTGCGCCATCTACTGCAGGCTCTGAAAAAAGTGGAGCAGGAGGCGAGCGGCCTGAAAGGCGAAATCCGTTCCGCCGACCGTCGCATAAAGCAGGCGGAGCAGAACCAGAAAGATGGCGAGCTGCTGGTGTCCCAGTACGGGGAGATGACCCTGCAGGAAATCGAGGATATCCAGAAAGAGGAACTCGAAGGCAAGAACGGGCATTTGGCAGCATTGAAGAGTGCTGCCCAGGCGGAGATCCGGCGGGAGCAGATCCAGCGCAAAAAGCAGGAGCTGGAGCGCAAACTCGAAACCCTCAAGGATCGGGAGAGCAAGCAGCAATGGCAACTGCAAAACCAGCTGGACGACACTATTGCTGCGCCGCTGCGGGCCGTGGACCCCCGACTGGTCATGGCCAGTCCGGGCCAGGATCTGGACGCGGACAGCAAGGCCGCCATCGAAGCCTTTGTCCGGCTCTTTGTACCCAATGATCATGGCTTCGACTGGTTCGATATCGAATACCAGGCCCAGCCGGTCAGGCAGACCAACTTTGCCGAGCAGCGCCAGCATATTGAAGGCGAGCTGAATGGCCTGGAAAAGGAGCGTTCCGAGTTGGCGGACACCGCCAACCAGGAACATGACCGGCCCCGGCTGATCGAGCGCACAGAAAAAGAAATTCGCGCCATTGAGAAAGACCTGGATACCCTGAGCCGTTACCCGGCAGCCGGGACCACCCTGCGGGATGCCTCGGAAGAAAAGCAGGCGGCTGATGAACAGCTGGCCAGGCTGGAAGAGCAGGCCCGGTTGGAGCAAGAGAGGCAGGATGCCGTGCAGCAAAAAGCCGCGAGGGCTAAAGCCGAAAAAGACCGTATCGAAGAGCGGGAGCGGGAACTGGTTGGCCTTAGCCGTAGCGTGGGAACCGTGGAGCACCGTTTTCCGCATCTGAAAGCGGTGGAAGCCGAGCAGCCGCTGGCCATTGAACAGGTCTGCGCCGCCGCCTTTGACGACCTGCAAACCCAACTGGACGACTTGGAAGAGCGCCGTCGCAGTATCCTTGATCACCTGCGTCAGTTCGTCTATTCGGGCATCCATGAAGATGCCGAAGGCGGGTTGCAGAAAGACAGTCCGGCGTCATCCGTTATCCGGGAAACGTTCAAAATCCTGTCGGATCTGTTTGCGGGCATGGTTGAGCGCTGGAATGTGTTAGAGCAGCAAGTAGGGATTCATAACGAGACAGTTGCCAGCTACCGACAGGCTCTGAAATCCAACTACGAGCACATTACCCGTTTTGAGGCGCAGCTCAACCGTGAGCTGGGCGGCGTGCGCATCAACGATCTGGTGGAAATCCGCGTGGATATCCATACCGATCCGAAATTCCGCAATCTGGTGGAAGAAGCCAACAACATCGACCCTTATGGCAACCAGCTACAGTCGGACGCGTTTTACGATCGTTTGCGGGTGTTTGTGGCGGACTTTTTCGGGGAGCAGGGCGGCAGCAAACGCCTGACGATGGACAAGGTGATCACTGGCATTTCCTACCGCACCCGCAAGGAAAACGCCGCTAACCTGGACAAGAAAGGCCAGTCCACTTCCACCACGGCGCTCATTAATCTGGAACTGGTGTACCGGTTGCTGAAACGGGTGCTGTATCCGGGGGTGCAGCTGTCGTTCCCCATGGTGCTGGACGAGCTGGCCAGTGTGGACATCAGCCAGATGCCATCGTTGCTGGAACGATTGCGCAAGCAGGGTTTCAACCTGTTCTCCGCCGCCACTCACAGTGCCAGCGCGGAAGTGATTTACCTGATCGGCCGGCACCTGGAAGTGGGGCAGATGCGGACCGCGCGCCCCTACAGCCCGCAGCGCACCCTGGTGTTCTGGGGCGGCGCCGAGGGTTTCACCAACGGCGAACCGCTGAGCCACTGGGCTGATCAGACCCAGAACAGCCTGCTGGAGCCGGCGAATGAGTAAACGCTTCAGCACCCTGGACACCACCCGGCTGCTGTTCGAGCACCCAAAGATCCTGTTCCGGATGATTGAGCGGATGGGCCGGAACGAGGCCCGATACATTCGCGAAAGTGATCTGGTGGCCGAGGTGATGGACTATACCCGCACCCTCGGCAAGGCCGACCGTGAACGGGTGCGGCTGGCGCTAAACACCGACAATCTGTTCCGCAGCGGCCTGGTGATCGACATTATCAAGGCCGAGGGCGAGCGGCGGCTGGTGTTCCAGGATGCCCTGATCAACCTGATGCGGGCCTGCAACGCATCGCTGTACCAGGAACTGACCGATGCCCGCCTGAGAGGTCATCTGGTTACCCTTCGGGACGTGCGCAATCGCTTGGAAACCAGCAGTTTCAGCGACGCGGATCCGGACTACAAAGAGCTGCGGGACGACCTGAATGAGCGGGTCAGCCAACTGATCGGCCTGCTGCGCCAGAACGTGCTGCGTATGCAGACTATCAGTGCGCAGCTTGCGGATCTTTCCGGTGACGCCAGCCGGGCGCCGGAGAAATACCTGGCGTTTCGCCAGAACCTGTTTGAGCAGATCGTTACCCTGTACGAACGCCACATCAAGCCGACCCTGGTGTTCCTGAACCCGGACACGCGACTGCCCGATGGCAGCAATCTGTTTGAGACCCTGGAAGCCATGGTCCGGCTGCTGGAAAACCACGGCGATCACAGCCTGGCGGACCAGTTGTTTCGCTCCTCCATCAGCCTCAACGCCTTGTACAAACCGATTCAGGCGGTGGCCCAGGAAGTGGAGCACTTCCTGCGCAAGACTCGCCAGGGCATGGTTCAGTACAACGCCATGGAGCATTTCTACGGCAAACTGCAGGAACTCAAGAGCGAAACCGAGACCCTCAGCCTTAAACGAAAGTGGCTGGAAGGCGGGGGCTTTGCGCGCAGCACCGGCTTCCTGGTCGGCCTGCGGGCCCAGCAGCGCCCGAAACACTACGCCTTCGGTAACTCGTCCAGCTACTATCAGTTGCTGTTCAGTGAACTGGAACTGCGCCTGAACGATCTTCGCCGCAAAGCCGAGGTGCCGGTTCTGCAGGAAGTGGCGGGAAGCGGTCGCCACACCCGCATCGATGTTCAGCGTATCAACCAGCTCTATCAATGGCTGGGAACTCTGGAACTGCGGCCCACCGAGGACCTGGTGCGGGAACTGCACGGCCGCCTGGACGGCTTTATTCCCGGCTACCGCTTTCCCGATTTGCTGGCGGCACTGAACCGGCTGGTAAACTCGCCACCGACGGGCATGCAGGTGGTTACAACCAACCGTTTCCGGATACTGGAACAGGCATCCGACAGCGGGCAGTTTGTCTACCGCAAGCGCCGTCTGGAAACCAATGAGCCGGTCAATCAAGAAGAGCAACCCCATGCCTGAATTCGAACAGATCCTGCCTGCCCAAAGCGCCGCTATTTACCGGGAATTCCAGGCTGGCCGGGTAATTGTGCGTGATGTCTGGGACAGCAACCGCTCCGAACTGCGCGCCAATCCGCTCTACAACCTGCTTTACAACCATCTTTCCCACTTCCGGACCTTCTATGAACACCTTGGCAGCGAACTGGTGTTTAACGAAACCGGTGCGTTTTTCTTTCTCAAGGAAAGCAGTGACGACGAGAGCGAGGAGCACGATGAAAATGCCTTCCGGGTGCAGGTGATACTGTTGCTTATCGGGCGTTATTTTGCGCGCAGCGGCCGGGATCTGGATTACCTTGGCCGCCCCGATGCCGGATTGAATGAGCAAGACCTCGCGGCTTTGGGTGGCGATGAGGAATATCAGGAAATTCTCAGGGCTGCCCGTTTTGAGAAAGGATTGCCCGAAGCGTTGGACTACTTGGATAAGCGCAATCTGCTATTTCGCTCTGGTGCTAGTCGCGGCTTCTTGAGCACTGCCGGTCTTTATTTCCTGCAGGAATTGGTTCGGGAGTATGAGCAGGGTTAGCGTCTGCGACCAGGATGAGTTCTGCGAGACAGACATTAATGTCTTCAGCATAGGACCAGACTTCCGGTTCTAAGCATTCAGGGTAAATACATGCCAAAATTTCTGCACACCGCCGACTGGCAAATGGGCCGGTCTTTTAGTCGCTTTGAAACAGAAGATGCGGCAGCCCTGGTAGAGGCGCGTTACGAAGCCATCGAACGGCTGGCGAGGCTGGCGGTGGAGCAGGAATGTGACGCGGTGCTGGTCGCCGGGGATGTGTTTGATGCGCAGACCGTCTCTGACCGCACGATTCGCCGGGTGTTCAATGCTACCAAAGAGTTCAGCGGCCCCTGGGTAATGCTTCCTGGCAATCACGACGCGGCCCTGGCGGAGAGTGTCTGGAGTCGCGCCCGGCGCCTTGATGCAGTGCCGGCGAACGTTCACCTGGCCCTGGAGCCGGGTCTGATCAACCTTGAGGCGCAGGGGCTGGCGATCCTCTGCGCACCCTTGACCCAGCGCCTCACTCACGGCGACCTGACTGAACCTTTCAACACGCTGGAAACCCCGGCTGGCTTATTACGCATCGGCCTTGGCCACGGCAGTGTCCAGGGCCTGTTGCCAGACAGCGTGGATGCGACTAACCCGATTGCACCCGACAGAAACGAAACCGCCAGGCTCGATTACCTGGCCCTCGGGGACTGGCACGGCGCCAAGCAGATTAATGAGCGTACCTGGTACAGCGGCACGCCAGAGCCAGAGCGTTTCCGCAATAACGACGCCGGTTACGCGTTAGTCGTTAACATCTCGGCCCCTGGGGCGATACCGGAGGTCACCCGGCATAGTACAGCCCGCTATCAATGGCATCAGTGGCGCGAAACCTTGTCCGTATCGTCTGATCTTGACGAATTGTTGCGGCGCATTGAAGAACTGCCGGAAGCCTCAGTACTGGATATCCGGCTGGATGGCGCCATTAACCTTGAAGACGACCAACGCCTGAACAATGCGCTTTCCATCGCCGAGGCCCGGTTCCGAAGCATCGCCTGCGATCGCACCCGCCTTCAGCTGGAACCGACGGAAGAGGACATCACCGCTCTCCACGCCGACGGTTATCTCGGTGAAGTGATAGAAGAACTCCGAATCCGTCAGCAGGATGAATCGCCCGAATCCGCGCGAGATGCCCTGGCTATCCTCGCCAGCCTGCTGAAAGACAAAGGCGCGGAGGTGGCCCGGTGAAGCTCCAGCGTCTGCAAGTTGAACAGCTCCGACAGTTCCGCAAGCCGCTTGTTCTGGACGACCTTCAGCCAGGGATCAACCTCATCCACGGCCCCAACGAGTCCGGCAAGAGCACCCTTGTGCGAGCCATCCGCGCCGCCTTCTTCGAGCGCCACCGGTCCAAATCCGTGGAAGATCTGCGCCCCTGGAGTGATTCCGCCGCCGCGCCCACCATCGATCTGAGCTTCGAACACAACCAGCAGCAATGGCAGCTCACCAAGAGCTTCCTGCAACGCAAACGCTGTGACCTGGTGGTGGACCGCCATGCTTTCAGCGGTGAGGACGCAGAAGAAAAGCTGGCCGAATTGCTGGGATACCAGTTTCCAAAAAAGGGTGCCAGCAAGGAAGAACACTGGGGCATTCCCGGCCTACTCTGGATTGAGCAGGGTACCGGCCAGGATATCGAAAAAGCCGTGGAATACGCCGGTAACCATCTTAAATCCGCCCTCAATGGTCTGGTCGGCGAAGTGGCCAGTACCGCAGGCGATGACGTTATTCAGACGGTGCAAACCCAACGTGCCGCATTGCTGACCGCTACCGGAAAACCCCGTGAAGAATACGCCCAACTGGAAAAAGACCGGGACCTACTGCAAAGCGATATTGCCGAGCTGGAAGAGCGCATTGAACAATATCAGACGCAAGTCGACCGTCTTGGCGCATTGAACGAAGCCTATAATCGCGCCGAACAAGAGCGCCCCTGGGAAGAAGCCCGCCGGAATCTGGAACACGCCAGAGCGCAGTATCAACAGGTCGAAACACTGCAGCAACAACAAACCCAGGACCAGGCGACACACCATCACCTCCAGCAGAATCTGGGCCTGCTGCAGGAGAGCCAGGGGCAGTTGCAGAGCCAACGCCAAAAACTTGAGCAACGGCAAAAAGAACTCGAAAAAGCGCAACAGACCCTTGAGCAGGAAATGCTGAGGGCGCCTGCTTTTGATAAGGCAGTCGAGCAAGCCCGCTCAGACTACGAAACAGCGGTGAAAGCCGTCGAACTGGCCCGCCTGGCAGAGCGCCGGGGGCATCTGCAACAGGAAATCACCCGGCTGGAAAACCAGCAAAAGAGTCTTCAACAGAATTTGACCAAAGCCTCCGAGTTTGGGGTTCAAATAGATGACGCCAGAACGCAAAAGCAGAAAAGCCTGATTGATGCGACGGCAGTTCAGAAGGCGACGAGTACGCAACGCCAACTGGCAGAAGAAAACATTCGTTCCCAGGCGATTGCAACCAGACTCACCTGGCAACTGGAACCCGGACACCGCCTGAAACTGAATGACAGCGAGATTCAGGGAGCGGGTGAGCAGCGCCTGCTGACGGATAGCACCCTGGAAATTCCCGGTATCGGCACGCTTGGCGTCACCCCCGGTGGTGAAGATCTTGCCAGCGCCCGAAGAACTCTTGCCCATCTGGAGCAGAGTCTGGGAGAACAGCTGCGCGCGCTGGGCGTTGCCAACACAGAAGAAGCAGAAGCGCGTCTCGCCCGGTATCAGGAGGCCGAAAGCCGGCTTCGACACCTGGATGATCTGATCCGCTCCGTTGCCCCTAACGGCGTTGAACGGCTGACGGCAGAACACCAGGACAGCGGTGCCCAACTGGAACAGAAAAAAACCGAACTGGACGCCTTGCCAAAAAGTGAGCAGGCCGCCCAAGAGACCGCATTGAGCCTGACCAGTGCCGAAAGCAACAGAAGCACCGCCGAGTCTCGATTATCCGAGGCGGAAACCGCCAAGAGAAAGCATGAAGCGGATGCGCTCTCCGCAAGCCACAGTCGTGACAACGCCCAGCGAGAATGGCAACAGCTCAAAGACGAACTCGATACCGAAAAGCGCCAGCAACAGCTTGATAAACTCACCAGCGATATCGCCGGTGCCGAGCAGAAAAAAGCCGACCTTGAGAAAACCCTTCAGCAGCGCGACAGTAACATCCAGCAAGCCCGCCCGGACCTGCTAAAGCAGGATATTGATCGATACCAGCGGGCGGCAGAAACCCTGCAAAACGCCCAGGAAGGGCGCGACCGCGAACTTCGGGATATTCGCGTACGCCTGGAAGCCTGGGGTGCGGAAGGCCTGGAGGAACAGTGCAGCGAGAAGAAGGGTGAACTGGAACACGTGAACCGGCGCTACGCCGAATTACACCGCCGAGCTCAAGCACTGGATCTATTGCTTAACCTGCTCACTGAGAAACGCCAGGCCCTGACCCGCAGGCTTCAGGCGCCGCTGCAGAAGCATCTCGACCACTACCTTTCCGTTCTCTTTCCTCAGGCAACCCTGGAAGTGGACGAACACCTGGTACCCGGCAAATTCAGCCGTGGCAATGAACTTGGCCAGATGGCCGAGTTGAGTTTCGGGGCACGGGAGCAGATGGGCCTGATCAGCCGCCTGGCCTACGCAGACCTGCTTCAGGACGCAGGAAGACCTACCCTGATAATTCTGGACGACACGCTGGTTCACAGTGATGCTGAGCGTCTCGATGGCATGAAGAGGATTCTGTTTGATGCCGCCCACCGCCATCAGATTCTGCTGTTCACCTGCCACCCCGAGAAATGGCGCGATCTTGGGGTAGAGCCGAGAGATCTGGAAAGCCTGAAGGCAAAAGTCTGAAGGCTCGGGCAGCGGGCAGCGTTTAAGCCTGAATACAGTGTGATGGCGGTATGCATGCCTGACATTCGTCGAGGTTTATAATAGACTAAGTCTGCTTAGCTAAGTCAGAGGTGCCTATGGAATCTGTAAACATGCACGAAGCTAAAACCCGTTTGTCTCAGCTCGTTGCGCGGGCAGAGAAAGGCGAGGGTTTCATTATCGCCAAGGCTGGTAAGCCCGTGGCTCGCGTTTCCGCAATTGACAGCCCTGAACCAGGTCAACAAAAAAGGCTCGGGTTTCTGGCGGGCCAGTTTAAAGTGCCGGACAATTTCGACCGGATGGCCGAGGAAGAAATAGCAGAGATGTTCGGGGGCTGATGTGAACCTGCTTCTGGACACCCACGTGTTGCTATGGGCTGCGGCTGAGCCCGAGAAACTCTCTGCGCAAGCGGCGGCATTGATCAACGATGAAAGCAACCGACTGTACTTCAGTGCAGCCAGTATCTGGGAGGTCGTGATCAAAAACAGCCTTCAACGCTCAGACTTCCGAATCGATCCCCACCTACTGCGCAGAGGTTTGGTCGATAATGGCTATGAGGAGCTGGCCATCAGCTCAGCGCACACGCTGAATGTTGCCCATTTACCGGATATTCACAAAGACCCCTTTGATCGAGTTCTTGTGGCCCAGGCGGAGGCCGAGGGCTTCCTTTTGCTGACGGTCGATGATGTGGTTTCGCAGTATCCCGGACCGATTCGACGGGTTTAGGTAATTGAAATCAAACGGGCCGAATACAAAAGCTACCAGCAAAGAACGAATATGTTTTTCCCTGGGGTTCCCAGGAAGCCAGGGGGCTAATGGTTGTTGAAAAAAACCCATCCACCTCGGCTGCGTACTCAGCACACATTTGGTTCTTGCCCCGGCTGCGGTCTTTGGCATCTAAGTTGGAATCCGGTCTAGGTGGCAAATTCTTTGAGGGATTTTTAGCGTCGATTCCATATCGGTTAAAGAGGAAAAAGCTTGTTGGCGGTCAAGTGCCCACCTGTTAGCCTGGCCTACGTCCGATTTAACGCGACTTAGTAGGAAGGGAATCACCCCATGAAGGACACGCTGGGCTATTACGACCGCAATGCCGAGGTATTTGTGGAATCAACGTTTCAGGTCAGCATGGGCGAGCTCTACCAAGAGTTCTTGCCGAAAGTCTCCGAGGGTGGTCACATTTTGGATGCCGGCTGTGGTTCTGGCCGGGACGCATTGTTTTTCAAACAGAATGGCTACCGTGTTTCAGCGTTTGATGGCTCTGAAGCCATTGCCTCCCTTGCGAGTAAAAAGACCGGGCTGACAGTTCAGCATCGGTCTTTCTCAGACATCTACGAATCCAATACTTACGATGGCATTTGGGCCTGTGCCAGCCTTTTGCATCTGCCTCTTGCTGACGTACCCGAAGCCATTGCCCGGTTGTGGAGTGCCCTGAAACCGGATGGCGTTCTCTATATGAGTTTTAAGGCCGGGCAGGGTGAGCGTGAGCATAACGGCCGGCATTTTAGTGATGCTGACGAATCGATTGCCGAACAGTGGGTTCAAGGCCTGACAGAATTTGAAGCTTGTCATATGTGGCGCTCTGATGATCAGCGCCCTGATAGAGATGAGCAGTGGTTGAACATCCTTTTGATAAAGGAGTCGGCTTCGCATAAGAAGTTGACGACGGGCGGGAGAGAGCACCATTTCCTGCCTAAATTGTGTCAGTCGATTAAAGCCGCTGATCAAATAGACATGGCCGTTGCCTTTGTAAAAACCACCGGCTTGAATCTCCTGTTTCCAGATTTGGTGAGTGCCCTGCGGCGCGAATCAGATCCGGCCCGTGTACGCATTCTCACCAGCGATTATCTTGATATTACTGACTCGGAGGCCCTTCGAAAGCTGGTTCTGCTCCATGACCATGGAGCCCAGGTGCGCATCTACCAGAGCAAAGGCAGTAGTTTTCACCTAAAAGCCTACCTTTTTGCCGGTCATGCCGAAAATCGGCAAATGTGGGGCAGGGCGTTTATTGGCTCCAGCAATATCAGCCGGCAAGCGCTTCAGGACGGGTTGGAATGGAATTATCAGGTGGATTTCCCGCCAGAATCCGGCTATCTGGAGGCCGCCAGCCGGTTTGAAGAACTCTTTCAGCATCCAAATGTTGTGCCGCTCACCGACAACTGGATTGATGAGTACGAGAAACGGAGGAAGCCACCGGTACAGTCGCTGGAGCCTGGCAGCGATGAGAAACAAGATGTGCCAACGCCGAATG
>Ga0307940_1001623_pt1 | contig 12397 bp, 10 predicted proteins | sample OrgLakmetagen124_FD_201835 | JGI IMG/M metagenome (GOLD analysis project Ga0307940, IMG submission 201835) | Saline water microbial communities from Organic Lake, Antarctica - #124 | ecosystem: Environmental > Aquatic > Non-marine Saline and Alkaline > Saline | place: Antarctica: Organic Lake... | reverse complement strand
GACTGTCAAATTTTCTTTGTGTTTGTGGTACGTACCGTGTGCATGGACTTCTCACGTGACGACCCCCTTCCGAATCGAACAAGAGTCTTGTAACAAGACACATCACGCGCGAGTGGTGGTGGTGGTCACACTTCATTTCGAAAGAGTCTCTGGAGTCTGGCGACGTAATTTGACATGTCGTGCGGAGCTATGGGGTCGTACCAACGGCAACTGAACAGTATCTGGAGGATGCGGTTGACCCATCTATACCTCTGGAATCCACGTAGCTGCAAAGTCGAGGCCAGGTTTTCGGAAAATCGTTCGATGTCGTCGACCTCCACCGACGCACCCTCTTCGTAGCCCGTGCATCGCGCTTCGTGTTTCCTGAGATGGAGCACCGAACTAGGCACGTGTTCGTACGCCGAAGAAATGGGTACACGGGGAACCGGGTCTTCGTCATGTACCACCCTCCAGGTATTGTGGACCGCCACCATCCCTCTGAAATAGCGAGAGAAAGCGACGTCTCCGACGCGCGGACTCCCGAAGGTGTGGCACCACACATCTTTCGTCCTGTCCCGATCGTGGTGGCGATATAACACGACCGCGAGAGTGGCGAGAGCGCCACCCAAGCTATGACCCGTAAACACTACGGTATCAAAATCAGCGGATTGATCACGTAGGTCGGCGAATATCGAAGCGCACACCGCACGAAGCTGTAATTGAAAACCTCCGTGTACACGAGGCACGGGGCCTTCAAACACCATTTCCGTTTCGCTCACAATCAAGTCAGTAAGGCGGAGGTTCAGGTTGGCCATGACGTCCCCGGCAGAAGACGTGCCCCTGAACGCGACGAACGCCTTTCCATTCCGCACCCACATGAACGCCTGCGTGTGTTGTCTTCGTTGCGGCTCGGACTGTTGGAACTCCGGAGACGTCGCGTCGTAAAAGGTGACGTCCTCGACGCCGTTGGGTAAGGTATCTTGGACGTCCCGAGCTTTGAGACGAGCGACGTCTATTACGCAGCCGTTCGCACCGTCTTCGCGGATCAGTCTCCCGAGGTTAAAATGTTTAGGCGTGGAGTAGGCCAGTTTCGAAGCGACTCCAGACGTGATGAGCGCCTCGTACGGTGGTGTGGGTAGTCGTGTGGCCGTGGATACAGGTCCGGATCGACGTGGAGGCGGTACACGTATGTGTATACGTTCGAGAGGCCACCCGAATGCACGGGACACGCCACCCGACAGGCCACGCGATAATCGAGAGAATGAGAGCGACATCGATTTATACGAATGCTCATATATTTCTTGTATCGGACCCCCATTTACAATCACTCCGCTTACTGACAGGTCCTCGTTCTAGTGATGCCCGCCATCATTGCAGCTGTCCAAGAGAAGTTACTTTTCGATTTAGAATAACCCTCTTCGTAACCGAACGTCACGCCCGCATGAATCGTTCCGACCACGATCACCCCAATGGTAGCATACGTGATATAATCAGCGGCTCGTAACGCTCGGTCTCTAGTCTTGGCTTTGGCTTTGGCTTCGGCTTCGTCGTCGATCGTCTCGTTCGCCACGGAGGAGGCCGACGTGTTCATATCGTATTTGTAATGCTGTTTGATGGATTGCGACGTGGCGAGCAGTAGGATGGTCACTGCCACAAACGGCCAGGCGGATCGCGTACTCCCTATGAACAGAATGTACACCAGTAACGCCTGCATCCAGGTCGTGAGAAGGGAAGCTCGGTTCGAGGCATCTCCGGCGGTGAACAAGAAGAACACGATCAAAACGAGGAGCGCGTGTTTTATGGCGGGGTGGCTGTTCGTGAAACGTTTGAAAGAACAGTCCATGCCCACGATGACCGTCCCGAACAATGCCCACAAGTACATGTTGTTGAGAGCCGTGTCCACAGGGACGACCGTCACTTTCGAGTTGTTGCTATTGTCGCCGGAGACGGCGTTGTCATTTTCCATTGCGTGGAGGCGATGTAGTATAATATATAATACCGTAAGCAGATAAATACTTTCAGACGGACGATAAAGAGATAAGAAAAGAGAAAAGAAGATGCTCGCTAATGGCGTGTAAAAAATGCTCGTGAAAAAAAAGTTTGAAAGGTATGTGTCGTTTATTGATCTGAACAGTAGGGGACACCACTTTTTCAAGCAACCGAGAGAACATGTCACAGAGTCTGTCATTCCGTGGAGTGCAGCGCATCGACAACGCTTCCGACTCGTCGTCTTCTTCCGCAACGGATGCGAAAGGAGGGTGTAAATGGAGCGCCGATATGTGTCACAACGGATGCGTATACCACATCGGCGTTTACACAACGCCGGAGGACGCGGCGCGGAATTGGGACGTGTTGTGGTGGGCTTATAAGCGACAGACACATGCCCTGAACTTCGAAGCCGACGTTTGCTTGTACGAGCACGTCACTCCAGCCATCAAGACTCACTGGGACGTCCGCATGGAACGACAAAAAATAACGGAACTGGAAGTGGATCCGAACCCGACGAGAGACTTCGACGAAAAATACAGAGAACTCGCCATATTGTTGGTGTGATTCATCCTCTTACTCTATAATTTTTGTTTCGACTTCGGCTTCGGCTTCGACTTTGTAACGGGTTTATCGGACTTTTGTTTTCTTGCATCGGCACGACCTCCGCCACTTACCGCTGCGTTGTTTTTCTCATCCTTTCGGTTTTGTGTGTTGGGTTTACAGTTTTTCACGTAATCACCGTTCGCGTGCCGGGGGTAAAAACTGTCGCCACAATCAGAGATCGTACTCGAGGCGTCGTACGCTTCACAGTAGCCGGTCGGACTGCCTTGGGTGGTCGAGCAAACTCGAGCTTTCTCGACGCAGCATTTTCGAGGTGTTAGGCCGTATATATCTCTGGCTATTTTGACGACGTTTTGGCCGTATTGTGCATTGGATTTGGATGTTCCGTTATTTTTATGTCCGTTCGACTTTTTCACGTTACCAGACATGACTTCGTTCTTGTTATATAAATTGACGATAAAAAAGACAGGCCGCGCTTTTACATCACGTCACCTTATTTTTGCACATTTGCCTTGGGTACGTGCTTCCCGCAATAAACACCGTGAGAAGGGTTCGCTCGATTGGAACACTGCCTGTCGGCGTCACCCTGGTGCTTCTTTTGACAGAATCCGTGACACCGCAAAACGGTACCCCCTGGCATGTATCGCTCGGGAACTGTAGGAAGTCCACATTCGACGGACTCGGTCGCGATCGGAGGCACGGCACCTGATACTTGCTCCTCGATACTGAGAAGCTGTTTCTTGTGGATCTTGCACGTCAGGTTCTTGCAATCGGGATGTGCGTTGTTTTTGCAAGGAATGCGGGTGGTACCTACAATGGCTCGACATTTTGGTGTGGTGGGAGCCTTGTGAATGACACCGACGACACGAGGCTTGACTTGGGTTACGGTATGCCCCTCGTCGAACGTGTCCTCTTCGCTCTGAGAGGAATTTACACCTGCATCAACTGGCTTGACATCGTACTCCAAGGGATGGAGTTTGTGTCGTGTGTCGATGTTTTGGATGTTTTGGATGTCGTGGATGACCTTTTGTAACGCGGTGACCACTGTTTCCGTACCCTCTTTGAAATCCAGTTTTTGAGTGGTACCATCTACATAGCTAAACTTGACGCTCTGTAGTTTTAGCATTGCGTGTTTTGAGATTAGGGGAGGCGAATTCTTTCTTTCCTTCTTTCCTTCTTTCCTTCTTTCTTTCTTTCTTTCTTTCTTCGGAAGTTCTGTGGTGAGGATTATCATGACTACGAAAGCGGCGTCGATTTTTTTTTCGGTTCATCCCATGAAAATACTACCCCCGTTGTTGTTGTCGTCGGCGGCCCTGATGTCCGCTCCGATACACCACTCTTTGTTCTTGATAAAGTGGCCGTGAGGGGTGCGGGGGTAAGAGCGTGCCACGTTGCTCTTGTCTAACGCCACGCCGTACTCTATCATGATCGGCTCGTACTTGTCCTTGGTCAACCGCATCTGTTTGAAGTTGTTTTCGTCACAGTGCGACCGGAAAGCGCGCTTGAGCGCGTCCATCGGCATGTACGCGTCGGGGTGGTATTCCAGCTTCCCCGAGTTCATAAAGTGCTGGAGGGGGTTGGTGGACTCGGTGAGATCCGCCTTCGTGCGCTTGAAGTACTCGGGAAGGTGGCACCATACGTTGTCATTACCGCACTTGCGTAGCGCGGAGTGATAGGCGCGGTTACACCTGAGTATGATGCTGCCGATCTCGCGGTTCAGTTTCTTGCCCAGCTCCGTGTCTCCGTCGACGACCTTGCGCATGAATTCGAACACGATCATGCGTCGTCCGATGCTTCCCGAATTGTCGATCCAACCGGGCACTTCGTTACCCGCCATGATGCCCGGTACCTGCCAGTCGATGGCGTACGCCTGTTGGTGTTTGACGGCCAACTGGAGCGCCTCACCGGACACCATGGACTGGAAGTCGGCTTGTTCCATCTGCAGGTCCGACTTGATCTCCGGTGCCACGAACAGGTACTTGTCCGCCAGAGACGAAATGCCGAACTTGCGCTCGATGTTGTTGGACAACACGCCCACGTCTCCACAATCATACAGCTTCCGACACACGTGCATGAGGATGGTGGATTTTCCCGACGAGGCCTGGCCTTTCAGGTACGGGACGACTTGCCAGCCGTCCAATTCACCGACGGAGTACATCAAGCGACCGATCAGCACACACATCCACTCTCGCACTTCCGGCTCGAACTTTTGAAATTCGAGGATCGAATCGAAGAACGGGGTCGCAGACGGCGTCGGACGATCCACCGAAGAAGCCCCCCCCTCTTGAATCGGAAAGTCTTCGTCGAAGTATTTGCATGCGGACATCCTGGGGGGAAGTACGGTATCGTGTGATCCGTATGGTAAAAACCTGTCTTTCAACGACGACAGATCGAAGCGTGCCACGTCGTTTACTCCTTCCGCGCTTTCGGTCGAGGTGAGTACGGCCTCGTGGGCCACGTACACGCCGTTTCGGAAAGAAAAGACGTGACGGTCTTTGGTCAAGGGGGGGAACTGTGCGTCGACGCAGCTCGTCAGGTAGTCCACGACTGTTCCCGCGTTCCCCTTGGCGTGCGTCAGGTTCAGCCACTGTTCGAAGTTCAGCTCTTTGCGCGTGACGTCGTACACCAACTCTTTCACGGTACAGACCCTCTTCCAGGAGCGCGTGTCGTACCCGTCTCTGGTTAATCTGCGCTCGTAGCAGTCCGTGCCGAACCGCGAGTAGCCCCTGGAATGCGCCACGTTGAGCACGTACAGCAGCAACTGTTGCACCCGGCTCAACTCCTGTTTCCCACCTTCGTCGTCTCCCCCGGAAGGTGCTTCGTCGAACGAAGAAAACCGCGCCACTCCGGCGGCCAGAGCTTCGTCAACTGTTGTCTGGTCGGCGGTCCGGTCGGATGGTTCGTCCGCGACATCGTCGGAAAAAGAAGTGGAAAGAGACAGGGAACGTAACAAGCGCGAAGACGTCCGCAGCGTAGAGAGCGATTGGTCCATGTAAAACAGTATTTCCATGCACCGTTTCAGCGTCTGTTTCGAAGCCCGAGCCCGGGCACGCGTCGCCGCGTCCAAAGGTATTCCTCCGTTATTTGTTGCGGACACTAATACGTATACGTCCTCGCAGCAGGTGGCGATGGCTTCGCGCACGAACGTCGGAGGCAGACGGAGGGCGGCCGACATCACGAAGCTCGGATAAGTTGAACCATCGTTCGGTGCGTCGTTTTCTCTTTCTCTTTCTCTTTCTCTTTCTCTTTCTCTTTCTCTTTCTCTTTCTCTTTCTCTTTCTCTTTCTCTTTCTCTCTGCGTGCTCGTTTCACTATCTCGTTCTCTCTCACGATCAGCGCTCGCAGGTCGCGAAGTGGACGTGGACGTGGACGACAGACGCGACGCCAAGCTCTGACGCAAGTCATCCACTCTGGTAAACACAGCATGTAACCTCTCTGTCCGTCTCACTTCCGCACTCGAAGCGTCTGACATATTTATTGATGAACAATTTATGACACCCCACGAACGTTTTATGTACGATGTACGATGTACATATAAGGTTTGACAACGTTTATTATGACATACGACGAATTCCGATGGTACATATATATTACGACAAGAGCCACAACGGAAGTTATAGTGATTGTGAGAGTGAGAGTGAGAGTAAGAGCGAGAGCGATATCACCGTTTTGTCGAACTGTGTGTTATTGGCAGTCTTTTTGACACACACACACCAGGGGAAAGCACACGACACATGTCTTTCGCTATCTGTCGGACTAGACGAGATTCATGCTGCAAGTCGAAAAAAAGTGGAGGTGGAGGTATGGGATTGTGACGGGAGAAAGCACATGCGCGTCTTAGAAGTCGACCTCGTAAGATTCGAGGCGTATCAGCGCGGTTGTCAAGGCGGTCAAGGCGGTCAATGTGAAGACGTTTACGTGTTCGAAGGCATGGGCGACGCCAGCCCTTGGGAGAGGACAGCCGGAGTTAAGAGGGGCGACGTCGTCATAACGCTTATAGTTGATCCACATCCTACATTCTCTCGTGACGAGGTATTGTCCAGGTTCGATTTACACGCCACACGGAGAGTGTCTCTTTACGACTTTTATTACGGCAAGGACGTATACTTAACACACCTAGACGGATCGACGGTACATTTGCGGTATGAACCGAGTCCGAGCGCGGAAGATCATCGCGATCAGCACACAAGCCGTACAACGACCACACAGATGCTCTCGGGAGGGGGTCTCCCTTACTACAGTGTCCGCGAAAACGAGAGTGGAAGTGGAAGCGCAAACAAAGGACAAAGTTATAGTGGTTACGGAGACGGATATCGACGTGAGGTCATCCTCAAGAGGGGAGACCTCTATGTTTTCTTCGAACTCTGCGTCCCGGCTCTACCACGGATCAGCCTTGCCAATCCGTTGAATCGTACCATATTACGCAAGCTGTTCGGTGCGTGTACGTGAACTCTCACCACGTTCATCGCCTGACTATTCGCATCACGAGCCTCTGACCCGTCTGCTCCAGGGTGATGGCGGTGTTCACTTGAGAACAACGGGCCTGCGTACCGATCCCCCTGCGCATCAGGTCCACCGTGGTCAACAGGACGGCTTCGGTCGACGTGTCGGCCAGGTCGGGAAAGGCCCCCCTCACAACCTCCCTGTCTTGCTCTCCTGTGGCCGTGCTGTCGAACGTCAATTCTCCGTCGTATATATCGTTCAAGAATTGCACCGTCATTTATGATTTATATAATCACGATACATAATATCATTCGGGCGGGAGGATGTTCCGGAGCCGGGCCAAAGACAATTCGGAATACGTGGTGTCCATCCAAGGATCGCGCGCGCGGTCCACGTTCAGCAACATAGCGTCCGTCCTCTTCCAGAATTTCGACGACGATAGCTCCAAACGGTACGACATGGCCAAGATTACCGTGCGCGACCATTACGGGAACTCCAACCTGGACGGATTCGGTGACATCGTGTTCGAAACCCGACCCGACGACTCTTCGAACCTTTACCACCGCATGTCTATCCTCAACAACGGTACCCTGGTCTTGGGCGACTCTAACATTATCCCGCAATTCTTTGACGACGTCGGGAGTAACGTGTCCGTCCGCATGGACGTCGACGGATCTGCACGCTTACAAGACGGTGTCTATTTACCGTCCGTCCGATTCACCGCTCCTTTCGCGTCCACCTTCAGCGACTCGACGCTCGCATACGACGCGGACGCAAACAACGTCAAGCTCTCGTCTCCGGAAGTGGTCATGTCCACGCCACTCGTGTCTCTCGAAGGTAGAATGACGTCCAGCGATGCCGGTTCCGCGGCATCGCCCACTTATGGATGGAACGTCAACGGAGGTTCGGGTTCGGGCTCGGGAACGGGAGCGTTCTTCGTGGGCGACTCGAACTCGGCCGCCATAGCGTGGTCCACGGGAGCACAAGAAAGGATGCGCGTCGACGACCGAGGCAACCTCGGGATCAACGTCGAGGACCCCACGGTGCGTCTGGACGTCGACGGCGTCGTGAGGTCGTCCGACCGAATGATCGCGTCTCGCTATTACGCCGCCGACCCGGACGACGCCGCCATCCTTCGAGAGCCCGACCCCCTCCACACGCTCGGCGCAGACACCGGGTGCGTAGACGGCTCCGCTCCTCCCGTGGGCACGCTCTTGACGTTCGCCACCGACCAGAGCTCGTCCAACGTGTTCACGGTGTTTCCCCCGGACACGTTCTTACGTGCGGACGGATCTACGGTCGATCGATCTGAATATGGCCAACTATTCGACGTCGTCGGAACATATTACGGGACCGGAGACGGGTCCGGGACGACCTTTTCGCTACCCACCTTTTCTCCTCCCGCCACACAGTCCGGCTCCGGACTGATCGCCTTCGTGTCGAGCCTTCCCCGGAGCGTGCCCGTCGGCGCGATCGTCGATTACGCGACGGACTCGTCCTCTAACTCGACGCCACAGATACCGTGCTCTTTTCTTCGTGCCGACGGGTCCGCGGTCAGTCGCGCAGAGTACAAGGCCTTGTTTTCGGTCATCGGTACTTACTACGGAGAAGGGGACGGGCAATACACTTTCGGTCTCCCGGACGTGCCTCTCACCGTCGTCGAACAATCGGAGACTCAAGAAGGAGGGGAAACGCAAGACGGAGGATCGACTCCCGTCAAAGAGTATCTGTACACGGCTTCGGCCGATCAAAGAGCCATCAAGGTCGACCCCGACGACATGTCGTCTGTCCTCATTTACACCGGACATTCTGGGGCCGTATGGTCCGCGGTCTTCGGCGCCGATTCAGAAGCCGACGGAGGGGGGTTTTTGTACACCGGGTCATCTGACACCGACGTGCACAAGGTGAACGCCGAAACGATGACACAAGAGGCAGTGTACACAGGCGCGATCGACCCGGTGTGGTCGCTGATGTTCGCCGCGAACGGCTTTGTCTACGCCGGACTCGGGAACGGCCAGATCCACAAGATCGATCCCGTCACGATGACCCAGGCAGAAATGAGATCCGTGCACACGAACCGCGTGACCTCTCTGATATACGTCGCGTCGATCGGAGGCATCCTCTCCGGGTCATTCGACGGCACCATTACACTCAGCGCCGCCGGAGATCTTTCCGCGCTACAGAGCTTTTCGTCGGTAGGCAGCACCTGGGCCCTGGCGATCGACCCGAACGACGAGACCGTGTTCTATTCCGGAGGAGACGTCGGCAGGGTCATCAAACACTCGACGTCCGACCTCTCCGAGCTCGACAGCTTCGAAGACCACTCCAGCCGCATAGAGGACCTGCACTTCGGATCGGACGGGTTCTTGTACACCTGCTCCCTGGACGTGACCGCGCGCAAGCTGGCGGTGGCGGACATGTCGGAGGTCGGAGCGTACAACGGCCTGGCGACGAGACCGGTCACCGTGCGTCAAGGGTCCGGTGGAAGGGTGTACATCTCGGGAGACAGCGCGGTCGTGCACCAACTGGACACTAGCGACATGACGTTCGTGGCTGCTTTTACGGGCCATACCGCGCAGGTGGGGGCTCTCGCTCTCACCGTGACCGGTTCGGGCACGGGCACGGGCACGGGCACGGGCACGGAAGATCCCAACGTCACCGAGAAAAATATGGTGCCCCTCATCACGGCGCGCGAAAGGGAGATCCCTCCTGGAACGGTCATCGGGGTTGCGAAGGACATGAACGCCACGACGATCGAAGTGCCCGTGGGCTTCTTACGAGCTGACGGATCAGAGGTGAATCGCGCCCAGTTCGCCGATCTGTTCGAAGTCACGGGGACGTACTACGGCGACGGAGACGGGGTCGACACTTTCAACCTACCCGACGCTTCCTCCCTCCTCGACGACTTTGCGTACTTCGTCAAAGCCGTGTCGGGAGCCTCGACGCACAGGGCGGGCGCTGTGATGCTGGTCGACTCGTTTACGGACAGCTCCGTCACGAAAGCTCCCACCGCGGACGCGCTCAATCGCTCGCACTCTGAACTCTCGGGGAGGATAGACGTGTTAGAAGGAGGCAGTGGTGGCGGCGGAGACGGTGGCGGTAGCGGTGGGTGGGCGTCGTGGGACCTCCAGATATTGTCTTCGAACGTCGAGAGCGTCAGCGTCAACGTCACGACTTCAGACTATTCGGTCGTCGGCGAGACCGTCCGGCTGCATTACGACCTGGGCTTCACCGTGTTGTCCAACGCGGACAGCATAGAGTGCTCTTTGCCCCAAGATGTGGCGACCGTGGCGTCGTCCGCTCGTCAGCTTTGCTCGTACGTGAAAGCCGAAGGGATCAACAGCGTCGTCAACAAATACGGGCGCGTCGTGAAGGTGCCCACGGGAGGAAGCTGTTCCGGGACCGCCAGCGTGGCCGAGGCCGGCGACACTTTCTTCTTGAACCTCGACAATTTCCTTCCGGGCGACTGGACCGCCACGGGATCGTTGGTCTACAGGACGACGACGACGACCTAAGACGATGACGAGAACTGAGCATAGACGGAGCCAAATCGGAACCGCGTCGGAACGGTCTCCGATTCTGTTCCGGTCATCTGCGTCCTCTCCGGAAAGACGCGAACGACTCTGAGGCCGTAGTGATATGACACATAATGAGTCGTCGGAGCTTGTACCCAGGGCGTCGTCCACGTGGTGTACCCCGTGGCCATTCCCACGCTGCCGGTGTCCAGACGAAAGGGGGACGTGGCCGCCACGTAACGACCTACCCTACGGATCGGGTCGTAATCGAACCGCTCCACTCGGATGTCGGCGTAGGACGCCGAATTGTCCGTCAAAAGAGCACCGCGGAACACGAAGCGCACCCGGTTCCACTGGTCTCCCCCTAGTCGTCTTCCGTCGGGGAAGGTGGTCGCGTCCACGTCTCGCACCATGTTAGAGCCGCCGCTGAACATGGGCCTGGAGGTATCCGACCCGGGGTTGCCCGCTTCAGTGTCTCGGTCCAGTACCAGCGACGACCCCGCTGCGACGTCGTCATATTGCGCTGGAGTGCGGAGCTGTAACATCGGCCCGATCACGCCGGTGTTGTCTCTCACGATGCCGCGCGACACGTGCAGTCGGTACTTCGGAGCGTGTTCCCCGATGCCGACATATCCCGTGGAGCTGTCGATGAAAATGCCCGCACCCGATTCCGCAACATGTCGCGGAGATATTCCGTGACCGAACACCGAGGTCGTGTTTTCTACGCGGACCGAGTTCGAAAGATTGGATGAGCTTGAGCTCGAATTCGAATTCGAGGGATACAGCGCGCCGACGCCCCACACGTTGCTTCCGATACCGACCGCCTCCCTCTCGGGCGCGCTCACGAAGGCCTGGTGGAACTCGGGATATCCTGCGTCTTCGTTTGAGTCGACTATTCGTCTTTGTATAGACACCTGCGTCGCTCCGAACCTCGAGGACGAAAAAGACGTTTCTGTTGCGTCGGTAGGGAAGGTGTCCACGCGCGCGCTCTTGGAGGCCAAGCCTCCGTCGATCGTTACGCCCCCCTCTATCAGCGCGTCGCTCCCGAGACCGTCCTCGCGTGACAGGTGGAACCTGGCTCCAGGATTGCTGGTGCCCACCGCCAGATGGCAGCCGTTGACGACCGACAACGTGGCTCCCTCAAACATCGCGTTCCTCCCGGGTGCCACGTGGAGCGCCTCGCGCAGGTTGCTCGTGCCGACGCCCACTCCGGACCGGACGTACAGGTCGGCGTCCAGTTTGGCGTTCCCCCCGCCGCCGACGTGGAGAGCTTCCTCTGGTACTCCGGCGGCTCCACTGCCGTCGGACGCCAACACGCGCACACCCAGCCTCTCTCGCACGGACACGTTCGAATCGAAGAGCGCCCGACGACCGCGCCCGACGTGCAACGCTCCCTCTAACGCTTCGTCGCTGAAAGAGGGCATTCCGACGGCCAAACCACCGTCTCTCACCAGCACCCCTCCGCCACCGAACCGCGACTCTCCCCCCTCGACCGCCAATGCCAGGGACGCGTCGGTCGACACCGCGTTGCTGGCGCTCCCTCCGCCGATAGACAGTCCGAGCGACACGTAGGCGTGCGCGTCGAAGCGCGCGTTGCCTCCACCTGCAACGTGAAGGGCTTCGAGCACGTTGCTGGTGCCAACGCCATGCATCCCCGCGACGTACATATCGCCGTCGACACGAGCGTTCGCAGATGCGGGACCGGAACCGGGCACTCGCGCAACGTGTAAGGCTTCTGCGGGATATCGCGTGCCCACGCCGTGTCGATTCGCGACATACGCTTCGCCGCCGACGAACAGGTTGCCGTCCGCCAAGTGTAAACGGTCATCGTACATGTTCGTTTCCGTAGATCGTTTTTCGCCTACCCGTAAGGTTCCGGCGACGCTCACGTCTCGACCGAACCTCGCGTC
>Ga0307940_1001612_pt1 | contig 12466 bp, 9 predicted proteins | sample OrgLakmetagen124_FD_201835 | JGI IMG/M metagenome (GOLD analysis project Ga0307940, IMG submission 201835) | Saline water microbial communities from Organic Lake, Antarctica - #124 | ecosystem: Environmental > Aquatic > Non-marine Saline and Alkaline > Saline | place: Antarctica: Organic Lake... | reverse complement strand
GAGTTTGAGGCTGCTGCATCATTTCACAACGGGAAGGGCGAGAAGCTTTTCGGGCACTACATCGTGAGCCTTGCCCCTGGTGAGACTTTAACGCCCGACCAATGGCAAGACGTCCTCACTGAATACATGGGGGCGCTTGGTTACGACGAAACAACGAAATATTGTGGGTTTATTCACAATGACACCTCAAAACAGCACTGTCACGTGCTAACTGCGCGCGTAAAAATGGCGCACGGCGGCCCGCTGGTTGACGACAGCAACGATTACGAAAAGGGTATGAAGGCTATGAGGCGGCTGGAAGTTAAATACGGTCTGCAAATCGTCGCAAACCCCGAAGACAGCTGGGGCGTTGAAATCAAAAAAGGCGAATTCAAATATCTGGGCCGCGACCGTGAAACGGTCCTCCGCAACCAACTCGAAGGCCCAAAAAAGGATTGGGCCGCCGTGATTCGCGCACTGGTAAAAAAGACCTGGGCAGACGGGAGGCCCCGCGACATGGGCGAAATGGTCCGAAAGCTAAAAGCTTCTGGCGTTGACATCAAAATCCGGACAAACCTGGAAGGCCAGCCTGAGGGCATAAGTTACTGCGCCCGAGGTTCGGATGTCTGGATATCCGGCTCCAAGGTAATGGCCAAGAGACTGACGTGGCAAAACCTGGTCGGACGCGAGGGCATTCACTACAACCCATTAAAGCACAACGAAGCTCTGGGTCTGCCACCCTCCCAAGATGGCCTGCTGATCCGAGTTGATGCATATCAACAGCTTAATCGCCGCCAGATTGTTGTTATCAAGAAAACCAAACTGCCGGTGCGAATATATCGACAGGGGCCGCATTACTTTGCGGGCTTGGGCTTCGATCAGACGCTGCAAACCGGGAAAGAACGCTACGAAGCCATGGTTCACGAACAGCTTTTCAAACTCGTACTCGCGCTGCTCAATATGCTGTTCGGCACCGAGATTGGCAGAGCCCCACCCCCAATCATGACCCGAGATAATGAAGTGCCTGAGGGCCTTGAAGAGGTGCGGAACGACGTCGGTACTGATGGCTGGGAGGTGCCCGAGTCGGACGGTAACCGGCTCAGTTTTGCAGAAAAGAAACAGATAACCGAAGAATTACATGATGAGATATATGAGGAACACAACGAATGGATCGATCCAAAATTTGAAACAATCGGCAAAACGCTGGACAACGATGACGTCGCACCCACGTTTCGAACAAAAGCATCATGATAAAAGGTTTGTTGCTTGGGTAGTGTTCCACCGCACACATTCTCTAAAGTGAATTCAGACTTCTAATATAGGCCGGACCTTGGTCATGGAGATATTTTGCTGTTGCGGAATCGAGCATTCGCAGGAATGAATCCCGGCTTTGGGGTGTAGTCTGGGTGCTTAAACTTACCAGAGATCTCTCATGCATGTTCATGCTATATCGCCGACCAAAGGTCAGTAGTGGATTCAATCTATTCAATTAATTTATAAATATTAAATTATTATCTTCGTTATTAAAATGTTTGTATTAATTCAACGATAAATAATAATTTATAATTAATTATGAGTTTATTAATAGTATAAAAAACAGCGCTTTACAAAATAAATTTGATGGTTTAGATTTTGTTCAGTCTTACAAAATACGAAAATGGAGCTAAGGATGTCAGATACAATAATTACGAACTGGTTCCTAGTTAATTTTGATAACGGTTGTGAAATTGTTGGCAGAGTTTTATGGGGTATAGTTGTTGAAGACAAAAAAAGCCGATGGAGACCTGGTGACTATGTTTGCACAAGTAAAGTTATAGAAAAAACTGATCTAGATTTATACCAAACTGTGAATAGCCAGTACCAGTGTATCGGAGAGGGGCGGGAGGTAACGCTCCCACTCGAGGCGCTATTAGAGTTGAGAAAGGGTTACAGTCCGGAAGAATATGTGGCAATGGAACAGCTCAAGAGACAAGGATTCAGTAAAGAGCAATGTTGAAGCCTAATAGTTTATTGAATTGACTAAAGGTATTGACCTGGAAAGTATTGATTAGCTGGGTTTATGTGTATTGACGTGGTGAATTTGGTGCGCCAAAGGAGTTTAGGTCGTCAAATTCTAAACACTCAGGTTAAACGCTGAGGTCTGAAATGACGGAATTAACACGAAAATTGGCATTAGAAAATCTGAAAGTTGAGCTTAAAGAAAACGGCTACGAGGTAACTGAAAAAGCGCTGGAGAGCTGTTTTGATAACGTTCGACGTAAATACCGTCTGCCGAGTTGGCGGCGCATGCCGATGGAACAAAAAGAGGAAACACTTTCGACGGTGAGGAACAAGCAGATAGATAGCGTTGAAAGCGACATGCACCGCCAAAAAAATTGGATTTTGGACGGGGAGAGATACACCACTAGGAGACTTCATGGCTTAGTTAAGAAGGATTCGAGAATAAATGATAGCGAAATTCAACTACCTACAGAGCAGAATTTTGGTAGGTGCCTTACAAGGCTCAGAGCCTCGGAGTCAAAGGTCATTGACCGAAATAGCGTAATAGCTAGCTACCAATCGCTGGTTGATTCTACGACACACTTTGCAAAAACAGCTCTTTGTAACATCTACCAGCTTGAGTTCACACAAGGGCCCCATGAGGGTAAAAGATACGTGGGGATTACTCAATGTTCAGTATCTGAGCGACTACGTTGGCACTTTATCAATGCTACGCGTCCAGAAAGTTCCGAGAGAAACCCGAAAAATAGGCTTTATGAAGCTTTGAGAGATTCTCTTATTTTCTCAGGCAATAGCGAGTTTTGGCTCAACATTAGCGTGCTAGAGAGTGATGTTAAGCCTGCCACAGCGAAGATTGTCGAAAGCGACTATTGTGAAATCGTTGCGGCCAAAATTGGGAACGAGAAGGTATTAAATGTTGCTACGCCTGGTTCCAGTGGCGGCCGCAGCGGGACCAGAACCGTAGCGTATAAAAAAAAAGAGTATTACTTGAGCGATGGTGTGCGCGCAGTAGCCAGGGATTTAAAAGTTGCTGACAGAGATATTGTAAAATTTCGATCCAGATTCGTTTACCATTTCAGAAAACAGCGAATGTGTGATCAGAACAAGTTAGATGCGGTGGCAGAAAAAATGGCTCGAATCGCTTCGAACGCAGGTCGAAGTTACCGCGACGACGCTGTTCGTTATCTCCTAACTGATAAAAAAGTCTGCATTCGCGAAGCTGCCAACATCACTGGGCGAGAACCGGATCAGATAAGAAGTGCACTGTTAAGTAGGGGTCTTCTTGGCACCGAAGGCACTGACCTTACTCCCGTATTGTCTGGAGATCTCCCGGCTATTCCAATTAAGACCCCAGCCACGTCACATTTTTATCAGAGGCCCGACGATATCGCTGACGAAATGTGGAAAAAAGTAGAGTGTGTTCAAAGTGACTGTTTTGGGAAATCGTGGGCGAAATTGGCTTTGTATTTGGGAGCTAAAGAAAGCAGCTTAAGATATACCGCCCGTAAGTTCGAAAACGATGTCACTGCGTTTTGGAATAAGTTTCTGTCAGACACCATTTAAGGCCTGAGTTACCGGCGCACGGCTTTATTAGGAGACTGGGGCGCATAGCATGTGACATCATTTAAAACGATGTCGAGCATCCTATCGCCGACAGCAACCACGATTTCAGGTATATCGTCACCGTCAAAGTCATCTTCCGCTACCTTCCCGTAGCAGCCATGATTACTCTCACCCCCCTTACCGGCGATGGTTGATAATCGCCCGAGCGAACTGAATGCTTTACCACGGTACAGTGGCCGCCCTATACCCAGGCGGGCAACTCCTCGATGGTTATGCCATCGATACCCGCTGCTTTGTGGTCTTTGGCACCATATTCTGGCAGTTGCAAACATTGGAAAGCGGACTTTTTTACCGCGACGAGAAGAGCCGGTGAAGGAATCTGAACCGGGGTAGGTTCACTCATAGGCTAGGAGTGGCAAGGGCACCAACATAAGTCCAAGCTTTTAAACAAAAGCGAACATTCGAGTCAGGGTTTTCCTCCAGAGCCTCCAAACTATTCACAGCCATTTCATCCACTACGATTGGCAGAGTAAATTGCGGACGCCGAATGATTACATGGCAGAGAGGGCCATGCTCGGCTAAGCTATTGTTTTATCGATTTATGTGCAGCGCGATGGATGGTTCAAAGTCCATAATCATGACACAGTCGAATTTTTGCAACGATAAAGCGCGCTGCCTAATTGTGCTGTTATGCAAAAAATGAGTAGGAGGCTTGCATGCCGAGAAGAATAAGTTCTGCGCAAATGCGCAGCAAGCTTAGGCAGGCACAGAATAAACAGAAACAGGCTATAGCCAAGTATAACCGTGAGGTCAGGCAGCATAATCAGAAAGTTAAGCAGGGAGTTAATAGATACAATAGCGAAGTAAGAAAACACAATGCGAGAGTCAGGGCCAATCGACAAAAGATCAATTCCGAACTCCGAAAAATGAGGTCGTCTAACTCGTCTCAATACCAGATAGTTAGAACTTCCGCCATGACGCTCAATACTTATTATGAGCGTTTAGATGCTAGAGAGAATGATTTTGAACATTCCAACTTTGGCTATGACTTCTTAGACAGATCAGAGCAAGAAAATGCGAATAGCTTAGCTCTTTCAAACACACTTGAATCTAACGTTGAGGATAGCGGAGGGCAGCAATCCGATCTCCTTCGCACTGAGATCAACGACATGCTGCAAGAGTTGTCGCCCGAGTTGAGCAATCGCTGGAAGGGAGCCTTATTCTCTTTGAATCCAGAAAACCCGGATGCGGCTCGACATTTCTGCACAAGTGCCCGAGAAGTTTTTGTCCAAATTTTAGACATCAACGCTCCAGATGAAAAAGTGATGGAAAAAGCACCGGATTGCGATAAGACTCCTCAAGGTCAACCAACGCGCAAAGAGAAAATTAAGTATTTGCTGGGGCGTTCCGGAATACTCACAGAGGAAGCTGTCAATTTTGTGGATGAGGATGTCAAAAATGTGCTCAGCCTCTTTCGTGTTTTCAATGATGGCACTCATGGGTCATCCGGGAAATTCGGCATCACAAAGTTGCTATCGATAAAAAATAGGGTTGAAGATGGAATTGCTTACCTGTTTTCAATCTGTCGTCATGCATAACCAATCCATGCTCCGGATGCCAAAACCTTTGCTTCGCTGCGGTTCTTTCACCGGTGATGCTGGGCGTTAATCAGGGAGGCAGACCATGTCTGAGTACAGGCTGACAAAGGAAATCATCGACCGTTCCGTATCATCCAACTGGGATGAGGCAAAGTTGGAATGGGAGCTGAGTGAGGTCTATGAGGCTGATGAGCCCGAGACCTGCCTTTGCGGCCACTATCCCATTATTGAGTGCTGCGTGTTGTCGAATAAGCTGAATCGCAGCTCTGTAACAGTCGGAAATTGCTGCGTTAAAAAGTTTATTGGCCTCCCGTCAGACAAAATTTTCCAGGCCGTGAAACGGGTCCGGAAGGATCAGGAGAAATCGCTAAACGCTGAGGCGATCGACCATGCGTATCGCAGCGGGTGGATCAATGAGTGGGAGAAGAACTTCTATTTCGACAACATGCGGAAACGAAATCTTACTTCAAAGCAGAGAGCGAAAAAGCTCGAAATTAATCGCCAAATGCTGGCAAAAATGCGCAAAAGTCAAAAAATTGGTTAACAATATGGTCAACGGGACGCCAACTGCGCTGCGTTCCTTTGGCGTCCACTACCACTGGCGTTAAATTTCTAATGCATGTAGATCAGCTTTTCGATCAAACACTGAACCACATGGAAAAAACGGTTGAGGCCCTGGCTACCCAAGTTCCCCAACCGAAGAAGGTTTCGTATAAAGATGGGTTTGTCTTTCGCCATGTTGAGAAAACAGCGCAACAAGCAATCGTGCAAAAATTGGCGAGACTAGTCAGCAGCCTACATGCTACCCGTTTGCTATGGTCCCATGGCTTTGTACAAGAGCAAGGTGCAATGCAGCGGATTTCGGATGAACTGTTAGAGGACATCACGTTTTTGGCTTTCGGGATTATCTTCGAAGACTGGACCGGCCTTCACGACTCCTATCTCGAAGCGTTTTTTGAGGAAGAGTTTGATTCAGGTTCAGCGATGACCTCATCACAACGAAGGCCGATGATACCGCGTAAGAAGATTCGTTCCTGGATTGCTTCAGTTGAAGGAGTGCAAGACCCCAGCACGGGCCGGGAGGCAACCCGAACGCTCAGCAAGGCATACTCAGGTTATGTTCATGCTGCATCCCCCCACATTATGGAAATGTTTGGTGGTAATCCGCCGGGCTTCCACATGAAGGGAATGCGTGGCACGCCCAGACAAGCTGAACATCGTGCTGACCTATGGAACTATTTTTACCGTGGAGTTCTGACTTTTGCATTCGCTGTCAAAGCACTCGGCAATGATGAAATGTTCAATTCGATCAGGAATTTTGCTAGCGGCTTTTTGCAGTCCTCTGGCGACGATTTCTTGTCCAAAGAGTGGGGCGACATTTAACAAGAGCAGGCACGGCGATGCCAATCACACTGCGCCTTCGGCTCCATGTAATGGGCGGGCCTTGGTATAACTAATGGCCTGTAATAGCCTCTCTAAGGCCTAAATTGAATTAAAGGAGGATGGGTGCACCCGAAGGTAGAAACGGATGATAGAGGGTGGGAAGTTTTTCTAACGGACTCCCTTTCTCCACGGACACACCGCCAAAAGATCCTGTTGTTGGTTGTGTCTGCATATACTGTTTTGGCTGCGGTCTTTGATGAGAAACCGCTGAGCTTAGTCCACCTTGGTGGGATTACGAGAGAGCATGCCCTTGGGGCAGTTGCTGTGCTCCTTATCTATCTTTCCGTCTCGTATTTATTTTACTTAAGGCAAGATTTGCTGAGCTGGTACTCAGTAAAAACAGCTTTTATTGGCGCAAAAGCTCGCGATTGCCTTTCTGAAATTCTCCAAGCTGAGCAGAGTATAATTTCCTCATATGATGGATTTTCGGAAAAGATCAACGAGTGGGAAAGTAAAATGGAAGACACCTACTCTCAGCTCACCATACAAATAGAGAACTGTGAACGGGCGATTTCAGAGGAGAATCCACACTGGGAAAAGATTGTTGAATACGTTGATAAGCATCATGAAAGAGCTAGGTTAAAAGGGCTCGATTCTTTACCAGAACAATGGAAACAGAACTTTTCTATTCAAAATAAAATAATTAGTGGTGCCCAAGAGCAGATTGAAATATCACTCAAAAAACTGACTTCTTTAGAGAAAGCGACTTGCAATCAAAGGGTTACCAAGTGGCTGGGAATCATAGGTTTCGAGATCATTGTCCCGTTTAGTCTGGTTTACTTGGCTTTGATGAGAACGGCTCAATACGTTCCGGGGTTGCTGGAGAAAGTGTTGTTTTTGTAGGCGCTTATAGTCATATCGCCCACCAATAGTTCCAGTTCGTTCCGCGCCTGCGGGCCCTCCACCGGATGCCCTTTTCGCTGCGTTACACGGGCACACCGCTGAACAAAAGCGATGAGCAAGCTGAATGTTCGCTTTGCAACCAGGCCGGGCTCCTCGAATTCCTAAACGAAAGCGGACGTTCAGGTCAGGGCTTTCCTCCAGCGCCTCCGCGCTAATCACAGCCATTTCAGCTATTGTCATTGGCGGAGCGAATTGCTGGCGTTGAATGATTACATGGCAGAGATGGTCATGAGCGGCTAGGCTATTGTTTTAAGGATTTATGTGCAGCGCGTTTAATGGTTCAGAATCAGTGAAATGACGCAGTAAAATTCTGTGATGATAAAGCCGGAGCCTAACTGTTGTTATATCAAAGGGAGTTTTGATGCCTAATGATGACCTGGAGAGATTGATTCACGAATCTCTTGAGCAACTTGGGTGGTCGGCTGATGCCTCGCAAGTTGCCCAAAGGGTAAAACGGCTTGATTTCGGCCTTCCCCTCGAAGATGAATTCAGTGTCGTTTGTGGGTGGCTTGGAAAATGCAAGTTGATACACAAGCTGGATCAAAGCCAGTACCCCGAAGGCTCTTCGGCTTTAATACAGGCACCTGATCTTTTGGCAGTTTTTGAGAATAACGGAAAAGATATCCCGGTCTTAATTGAAGTTAAGTCCAGTTGGAAGAATACCCTATCTTTCAGGCCGGACTACAAAGAACGGCTCCAGAAATACGCTGACACAGTAAAGCTTCCACTCTTGGTAGCTTGGAGGACGAGATGGGATATTTGGGCTCTATTTCCTCTTTCAAACCTGAGAAAAGCGCAAATAAATTACAATATAAATTTCGAAAACGCCTTGTGTAATAGCTTACTTGGAATGCTTGCCGGTGATTTTTCATACACGGTCAAATCTGGGGCAGGAATACATATAAGCTGTAAAAAGCAACGATTCGTAGAATCTGAGCAAGGCGGTGAGCCGCAGCACTGGGAAGTAGTCATTGATGATGTCTATTACACGAATGGTAAGAGCGATACCGTGAGGGATCTATCACCTATAGCTCAGAGCATATTTTACTCTTGGAGCCTAGAAGAATCCCAGGAGGATATCGGTAGTCATATTTTAATTCACTCGGTTGCCAAAGACACATCTGCGCTCTTTGCACATATGGCCATTACTAGGCTATTAAAATTTAAACTTCCTATTGGTGAAGAAAACATTCATTGGCGCTCCTTCGTATCGGGGAAAGACAGTGTGTCAGAATTCAAGGAGTTCCGGTCCGGAGTACTGGAGAATATGCGACATGGGATCGTATCGTATGTACTTGATCCACAGCCCCAGAATGTGCCGGATTTTCTTAACTGATGTAACGAACCGCGCAACGCAGAAATCCCTGACGGGCCGCCGCTTCGCTCTGCTTTAAGCTGCATCGCTCTGGTATTCGCTGCCGATTCAAAGTAGGCGCTCAAAGGCAGTGAAGTACTCAAAAGCGGACAGTGAGAGCACCTTTACACCAGCTACTGGATAGTTGATAAATGCATATTAAGAAACTAAAGCTCAAAAACTTTAAAAGGTTCGATAATCAACTTTTTGACTTCAACGATGATGTCAACATTGTTGTCGGAGATAACGAAAGCGGAAAAAGTACTCTGCTAGAGGCAATCGAAATATGTCTAAACTTCACTTATCGGGGTAAACCTCTTAGCTCCGAATTGACCACTGACCTTTTTAATAACGACTGTATCAATCAATATCTTGCTGGAAATAAGTCACAGGAAACCCTCCCGGAGTTACTAATAGAAGCCTATTTAGACGGTAATCCCAAACTAAAAGGCGATAATAATAGCGAGAAGGAGGACGTCGAAGGAATCTTCGTTAGAATCTATTTCGATACTGAATTATCAGACTCATACGCTACGTTTAAAAAGGAACCAGATAAGGTCTCAACTTTGCCTGTTGAGTTCTATACGATAGATTGGTATAGCTTTGGATGGAATCGGCTAACGCATCATAATAAGAATATAAATTGTCTGTTTGTCGATCCTACACGACTCCATCCAACATATGGGCGAGCAAAGTACATAAACAATATCATTAACGCAGCTCTTGAGAAAAAGTCTCGATCTACTCTTAATCTTAATTATCGCCAACTTAAAGCCAAGTTCGATGATGAAGCTGATGTAATTGAAATTAATAATAAAATTGATGCGGATAACGAAATATCTAATAAGTCGCTCAAAATAACTGCTGATATTGCCACGAACACTAGCTGGGAAAGTGGTCTACAGTTAGCAGTAGATAATATCTCCTTTAATCAGATTGGAAAGGGCGAGCAGAGCCAGATCCAAATTAAACTTGCTTTACAAAACAAAGCTCAAGACGTTGATATCGTAATGCTCGAAGAGCCAGAAAACCACCTCTCCCATATCAATCTCGTTCAGCTAATAAGCTATATAGAAAATAAACATGGAAAGAAACAGGTTTTCCTTAGCACACATAGCTCATATGTTCTCAATAAGCTGAGCTTTGATAAGCTATGTTTGCTGTCAGATAGATACATACGACTAAAGGAAGTTGAGTCTGGTACTGTAAAGACGCTTGCGAGACTTCCTGGATATGACACACTTCGTGCCGTTCTAGCAAAGAAAATTGTTCTTGTAGAGGGCCCCTCTGACGAGTTGGTGCTCAAAAAAATATATTTAGAAAAGTATAACTGCCTTCCCGAAGAAAATGGAATCGACATTATAGTTGTCCGAGGCATCGGGTTTAAGAATTATATTAATATAGTAAAGCCTCTTAGGCATCCAATTAGAGTTGTAAAGGATAATGATGGGAGTTTTCAAGAGAACATTTTAGAATGGTCAAAAGATTATAAAGAATATGACTTTATAAAATTCTTTTCTCCCGAGTCAGCTGAGCAATACTCTCTTGAACCAGCTCTAGTAGAGGCAAATGGGGATACTGAAGAAAGCCTCGATCTGCTCGCTAATGTAATGCTATCCAAGCAAACATACAATAAATACAACGGACGTACAGGCCTTGCTGAAAAAAAGGCATTCTTTAAAGATTGGTATAGTGACGAGAAAAGTGGTTCTAAAAAAGTTGATTCCGCTATTCGAATTTTCGATACCAACCACGATATTAAGTTTCCAGAATATCTAGAAAAGGCGATAGATTTTGATGCGTAGGCTTATTCTCGCAAGTGCTGGTGCCGGGAAGTCTCGCCTTTTAGTAGGTGAAGCTATCGAAAAAGCGAACGCCGGGAGTTCAGTGCTTTTGTTAACTTACACGGAAAACAATCAAAAAGAATTGCTGAAAAAAATTTGCCTAGAAAACGGATGCAAACCCGCTAATATCACTATAAAAGGTTGGTTCACATTTTTGTTAGAGGATATGATAAGACCATATCAACGGTGCATATTTCCGGAGCGTATAGAAGGAGTAAATTTCAATAGCAAGAATCCGCATAAGACCAGTAAAGGAAAAAATATTCCTGGAACAGCTGAGCGAGTTTATGGAGAGTACAACACTATTCATTACCTTAAGAAGGGCAGTAACAAGGTTCATACAATAAATATTGCCAAGCTTGCTTCAAGAATTATAAAAGAATCAAAGAGCAAACCTATATTTAGGCTTGCTGAAATATTTGACGCCATATATATTGATGAGGTTCAAGATTTAGTAGGGTACGATTTCGAAGTTCTTAAAGCTATAAATAAATCGACGTGCGAGGACTTTGTATGCGTTGGCGACTTCAGACAGACAGTCTATGCAACCAGTATCGCCTCGAAAGCACCTAAAGACAACGCAGAAAAGTTTCAAGCATTCAAAGATATTGGATTTCAAGATGAACACCTAAGTGTTAGTTGGCGCTGCATCCAACCAATATGCGATTTTTCAGATCTAGTTCACGCAGAAGAAAGGCATTATTTGCCCACATCATCTAAAGTTAATGAGATACCAGATAAATTCTCAAATCATGTTGGTGTTTTTTCTGTTCATTCCGATGACCTAACGGAATATATAAATAAATATAATCCTGTTATTTTGAGACTTAACCGATCAACACAGATGGAAGTGTGCAAAGATCGCAGTTCTTTCAACTTTGGTGAGGCCAAGGGGCTTGGATTTGATCGTGTCTTGGTTATCTCAACGGAAAAGCATCGAAAATTTATATCGGGGGATTTCGCAGTGTTCAACGATGACAAAACAGAAAAGGCAAGAAACACTTTTTATGTTGCTATTACACGGGCGAGATACAGCATAGCCTTTGTATATGACGGCGTGGAGACTTGCTCCCAAGTTGAGCAATGGATAAACGATTAAGCGTCCAATTTCGTGAAATTTCTACGCCTGTCACGGCCCCTATGCTGAGATTTTGAGGTAGATTTAAGTGCCGTATAACAAGACGCAGCTGCCGATAAAATTTTCTGCTGATCTCCTAAACTGCCGCGCCGCTTTGCGTTATTCCAAAATCGGAATGTTCGCTTTGCGACCTCAGCGTGCTTTGTGGTCATGGCGTCGAACTCATTGGAAAGCGGACCTTTTTGCGGCGCTAAGATGGGAACTCCACAGCCGTTTTAAAACCGTCCGTGGCAACAGGGTAGAACCTGAAATCACCTTTGGCTGCTTTGAACTATCATCTTACTTTAAAGATTTGCTCAAATGCCGAAGGGTCAAGCCATGCTATATAGCTTTGAATTCGCAAAGAGACTCATCGAAGCTGCTGAATCGACGTTTCTTGAGGGCATCCAAAGGGCTGAGGCGGGTCGAACAGTTTTGTATTTGAGCTGTTTATCATGCGAAATTAACCTAAAAGCACTGCTTGAACGCACCGGCTACACTTCTGGTGAGCTGAAAAAGCTTTCTCATAACCTCTCTGCTTTGCTAGCTGAAGTTAGCTCTTGCACAGTTATGCCCTCTGGCCAGAAGGCCTCCAGTATCAGATCAAGAAAGGTAGTGCCAGGCACCGGAAATGGCACCGTCGGGACGTTGCTCGAATCGGAAT
>Ga0307940_1001600_pt1 | contig 12535 bp, 10 predicted proteins | sample OrgLakmetagen124_FD_201835 | JGI IMG/M metagenome (GOLD analysis project Ga0307940, IMG submission 201835) | Saline water microbial communities from Organic Lake, Antarctica - #124 | ecosystem: Environmental > Aquatic > Non-marine Saline and Alkaline > Saline | place: Antarctica: Organic Lake... | reverse complement strand
AGGCAGGTCGAAATGGAAATCGGAGACATTCATGGGCAAGGTTGCACGAGAGGGTTGCTTGGCCTTATTGGAAGAGCGCTTTCCCAAATGGTAGCGGTGGGCGGACTCGAACCGTTATCTAAACCCAAAATACATACCAAACTTAGACTGTGTGTATTGATTAGTTAAAGACAGAATTGCTCAGAGCCCTTTAATGCCGACGCTTTTAGTTAATACTTAATAATACCTAAACCTTAAATAGAACTCAACAATGGTATTCAGAGATATGCCTGAATACTGAAGTTCAATTTTTCAGCGAGGGATGTTACTCAAAAGCTCCAGAAAAATCGAACAATTTCCAATACCAGTAGCGACTGGATGCGCTCGTGCGGTAACCAACCCTGACTAATCTACACAATTGATGAGAGGTTTCGGCTGCTCGGACCGCACGCGAAGTCTAACGCTCTCGGCAAAGGAAATGATGTTCCGAGCGGGTCTTGAACCTATCGATAGGACAGGTCACCGGGGTTAAGCCATGACGTGGCAAAGGCTTTAGCTGTGGACTAAGCTTATGTTTCCAAAGCTGTTGGATGGAGCAAAACTATTGAAATATCCAAATCATAAGGTTCGTACCTCTTTGCAATTATCGAAACGTCGGTCCAATTGCTGACAGGTAGGTCAGCCCAATGTCTGGCCGCAAACTATCGAGGAACTGCATTCTCAGGAGATTCAACATGTCTGTGCCCGCAATAGACGTCACTTGTGATCGCTGCGACTACTCGGGATCAACAGGCGTGTGTTTTGGGATATTTAAATACCAAACACCCTTCGGAAGTATCTCGCTCCCACGGACACTCGGGTGGTGCAATTCATGTGAATCTATTGCGCCAATCGAAAATACGGATCAGGCAGCTAGATTCACATCGCTCAAGGATGATATTTCGGATCTTGAAGCGTCTCTAGTCGAAGAGATTGAAAAGGCAAAGAAATCGACGCCATTCCTCAGCAGGCTGTTTTCGAATCGCCAGCCCGACAACGAAGCTATTCGTATGATTCGAGTTAGCCTGGATAATCTGAGCCAGGAACTGATAAATCCATCAGCGTTGGCGAGTTATTTAATGTCCATGGGTGTCGCGCATTGCTTGTCATGTGGCTCTTCGGATGTGTTCCGGTTCCCAGGAACTCCGGCGGGAATTGATGACTTTTACAGCGAGCATAGGGTTCCTAAGACTATTGGAATACAGCATCCAGGGTGCGGAGGTGAAATGTATGCTGTAACAAGCAAGGCCCGAATAAATAGAAGGTTTACCGAAAAGCTCTACTCACTTTATGGAGAGCGAGTTACCTGACAAGAACCTCAATACCAACCGACCTTCCACCACTTTGCGGGTCAAACCGGCATGTGAGCCGGACACTATGAGTTTAGGAGATAATGAATGGATTCTGATGAGAACATTGAGTTCATCGCCAAGGCATTAATTATGCTTCAAGACGAGATTCGCGCTACACAGGTTGCACAACAGCTCATCACTGTACAACTACAACAGCTTGCCCCAGATCATGCGGAGGCATTGGCAGCTACCATGGATAATATCTCCAAAGCCGACTCCTTAGTAGCCCCGGATATCGTGCGAGAACATTTGGCCCAGCTAAGTCGATCGCTTAAAGGCGACATCGACACCCCTCTCATTGGCTTGCAAAGGCCAGAATCTAAGAAAAACGATCCTCTGCATTGGTTCCGGGGCGTTATTGACGGCGGTAGAAAGTAAACCTAATGAGTGAACGCTCATATTAGTTTTCGGACTAAAGGCCCTTCAACTCAAGCCACTGACGTGGCATTGCTTAATTCAACGCTATGCGTGCAATCGTTAGGGGTTTACGTTGAAAAAAATTTTGAAAATCTTGGCAGCGCAGCTCATGTCGCTTCAAATTGCTCAAGCAGCGCCCGTGGTTCTTCAATGTTCTACGTCAGCAGGCCAGAAAGTCGCGGACCTCACGATAGATATTGATCGGAAAACCATGAAGTGGGGTATCGTAAAGTACGACATTGTTCAGACCAACGATACATACATAACTGGTTATCAGAAAGATGCAGATGTGGGCGGCGAGGTCTGGGTTATCAATCGGGTGTCAGGCTTCTATAAAAGAGCCACTGTTAGTCTTTACTATGACAGCAATTACAGTCCGGGAGATGAAGGAACCTTCAAGGCTCAAACATATGAAGGCAATTGTTCCAGGCAACAGTTTTAGCTATGGGGTAGAACCCGGTATCCGATTTGGGCTAACGGAACATAAGAATGAAATTATCTAGCTTCAAGGAGAGAGTCAGCATGAATTGGCAGGATTCAATTAAAGCGCTGGTTTTGGTCGTTCTTGTTTCAGCAGCGCCAAATAGCTTTGCCGCATCATGGAGGTTTGTCAACGCTATAGCAGATAAGCCCTGGTGCGAATTCGAGATGCCTTTGCAGGTATATCTAAAATCAGCGGATTTTCTTGCAGAGATTCGTCGAGAAGACGCAGGATGTATCCACTCCATAGCCATTTCGGGCTCTATTACAATTGAGGATATTGAACGACTTGATTCACTGGTGTCGTTCTATAATTCAAATCCGAGAGTTGACCGCCCTTTTTCGATAAATCTGAATAGCCCTGGCGGTAGCGTTTCTGCGGCTTTAGCGATTGCAGCCTCAATCCGTGATCTACACTCTCCTCTATATCAAATGGGAACGTTTGTTGGCCAGAATAGCCAATGCCTCTCATCATGCACATATATTTTGGCAGCCGGCTTTCAAAGATCTGTCTTTGGTGAGGTCGGTATTCATCGTCCCCGCTTCTTGCCGGGGGATTTTGAAAACATGGGCTATGAAAATCTGCAAGCTGCGTACAGCGGTCTCTACGATCATTTGAGCACGTTTTTTTCGGCAGCCAACCTTCATCCATCATTTATTAACGCCATGTGGAACGTCTCTTCCTCAGAAATCAGGTTGCTCTCAAAGTCTGATCTTTCCTTTTTTCGTCTATCAGGGACTGATCTTGTCCGCCAAGAGGAGCAAATCTTGAAGCTTATTCAGGCATGCGGCGAAGCTGGTCCTGATCTAAAGAGCGATTTTAAGTCCGTTATTGCTGATCGTTGCACCGAGGCTAACGGCAAAGTCGACAACGACTGTTTCGCAAATACTCTGAAAAATCACCCTTATGGCGAGTGTTACAAGCGCCTTTATTGAAATCAAGAATCATTGATGACTGTACTTTTATTGGGTCTCTGTGGCCTCTACCCACACCTGCCCCTCGCCGGTAGGCAGGGGTTGCAGTCGATGACTGCAACCCTGTTAAAAGGGTGTTAGAAAGAACGGCATCAAGGGGCCGAGTCCTCGGCTTCGCGGAGCGAAGCCTGCGGGCCGCACCAACCCCTTGACCCCTGCATAGATGCCTTGTGTGTCGTGCGTGACGCGGATACAATCAAACAGAATTTGAGATAAGGAAATAGTCTATGGTCGGTCCAAAGGTGATATGAGAGAGTACAAAAATGGTTGGTCCCAGAGTCATATAGGGAGAACAGCAATGGTCGGCCCTAGAGTTTATTAAAAAGCCGCCCAATCAATTGGTTACATTTCCGCTGTAACCCGTCGGCAAATCCAGTCCATCTCCTCCTCTACGACTGACTCAAGCTCCTGAGTGTAGCTGTCAGTGAGAGAGTAGCTTATTTCCAGCCCGGCTCTCCCAAATTTCATGTCGCTAATCAGCAAGCTTGCGCCCGTTTCAGTGAGCTTATGATCCAGCTTGCTGAGAAACCACTGAACAATGGGCAACTCAGCTTCGGACGGAAAGTAAACGAAGCGAATACGCTCGAAATCGTCCATTGATCAGCTCCCTTTACTGAAGCGAAAACCCCACCCTCAAAGTTGCGGCTCGCGTTGGGGAAGTGACAGCTTTTTGGTAAATCGATTTATCACCTACCAAGAGGCACAACCTCTTCGATCTTGTCAGGCCTGTGTATATCATCGACCTCTCAACCAATTTCGATGCAACTGTTGTCGTCATTATAGTTTTATCAAATTCAGATCCTTGGCTCTTATGAATACTTATTGCGTATGCCAAGCTCAAACCAATGTCATAGCAATCTTGAACGCTAAGGCTTTCGTTCTCATCCTTGCTGTCAAACTCGAAAACCCCCTCAAGTTCTCCATCATTAGACTTTAACTCAAGCATGCGGCCCATCGTCCCGTTAAAAAGACCCAACTCATAGTTGTTTTCAGTGACAATCACTGGATCACCAACACGAAGAAAATATCGCCCTACCCGGAAGCCCGGTCGTTCGTAATCATCCTCACCATGGTCCAGTGACTTCTGTAGCAATTTATTTAACGCGATTGCGCTGTCAGGCATTCGGTCGGAAACGTGGGGAGTTAGTACCTGCGCTCCGGGTATTTTTTCTTTAAGCTGATAAATAGTTTGCTTGAGCGTTTCAGTGTTGGCTGGCACAAAAAAGACACCTTCCTCCTCACCCTGCCACATAGGAAGCTCCTCGCAGTTACCATCACGTATCCCCATGGCAGCACGGTGCAAAGCAGACTCCTCTGCCTGACGGTAAACTTTGCTCAGCTTAATGGTGGGGATGGTGGTGCCAATCATTCGGTGCCAGGCCAGGCCAAAACCAACAGGGCTGAGTTGCGCATCATCACCCACTGTCAAGAGACTGAAGCTTCTCTCATCGAAAACTGCCAACAGTCGGTTAAAAAGTGAGACATCTACCATTGAGGCCTCATCGATTACGATAAGTGGATCGCAATCAAGGTCCACCCAAGTATCTTCACCTTTGGTAACTTTTAAAGCTGCATTGATAAATGCGTGAATCGTCGTTGCACTTTGCCCCGTGGATTCCGATATACGCTCCTTGGCCTTCCCAGAGAGAGCCATGCAATATACTCGCCTGTGATTTGCTACTGAAAGCTCTACAACGCTTCTCAAAACCGTTGTTTTTCCGGTTCCGCCGTAACCGGTGATCACCGAGCAGCGGTTCGTTAAAGCCATTTCTACAGCGGAGCGTTGGTCAACTGTTAACTCGTATCCAAGCTCTTGCCAAATACCTTTGCTGTACTCGAACACAATTCGGGAAGCTGACTCGGGTGTTATTTCAAATAGGCATCCCTGCATGGCCCCACCAACCAGCCTCTCAAGGCGGCGCTCTAAGCTATGTTCAATATAGGCTGGTCCAACTGCTTGATACAGGCGCTCGCCATAAAGATCAGTAATACAAATCGCCTGTTCCTTTAAAGCTAATTTCAAGGCCATTGCAGCACGATTATCAGTTCTGAGTATGCGAGCGGCCATATCGAGAACTTCATGCTCTGTGGCGGCTGTGTGGCCCTCTCTCAGCCTTTGATACATGACATGCTCAATAGCCCCGACTAATCGTCGGGAATCGTCGAGTGGGAAATTTAGGTTTCGTCCACAGGTATCGACGGTTTTCCAGATATTCTTCGATATCCCGCCAAAGGCAAGCAAGTGGTAGGGGTTATTCTTCAGTCGTTCCACGGTGTTTTCTTGGCAGAGTCGAATAAGTCTTCTGCTTATCTCAGCGTCAAATCCGTGTTCTACCAAGAAGGTTATTGTCTCTATTTCGTTTTGCGCTTCTCTCCATTTTTGACATAGCCTCTTAGCTATACCGGGATTGATTACGTCCCCGAGATCCTGCCATCTATCGCCATTCAGGAGTTCTATTAGTAAGCTCTCGCTACCAACTGTCGAAATCAACTGCCTGGTTTTTTTTGCGCCGAAATAGAATCCACGAAACCTCGGGCTTTTGCTGAGGTAATCGAGCAGGAACATGGGGCTTGGAAGTTGTTTTAGATGACACCGCTCCACTATGAGCTGTTTCCCATAAATATCATCTGTCACCAATCTTCCATGCACTTCCCAAAACTCTCCCGTCTTTGGTGCCTGGGCAAGAACCTTCCAGCTAGCTCTACACGTCAGATGCTTCTTGGCATTAAGTGGCTTTCCCGTGAAAACCGCACCACCGAATTTACCGGGCCAAACACTATTGATCTGGATGGTTTTTGTGCAATCAATCATCTAAAAAAGCATCTCCTTCCAGTAGAAAGCATCTCCTCAAAGGCCTCATCATTTTCAGACCGTTCGCGTTTGAGTTTTCGGACCTCAGCCTCTAAAGCCTCAATCTGTCTGCGAAGAAGAGAATTTTCCTGAACCTTTGCGTCCAGCTCCTTCCGGAGGGCGGAAGCCTCTTTTGATTTAACGTCAGCTTTTTTTGCAAGGTGGTCCTCTGTGTCCGACGTCTCACTCGGACCTTCAACGCCAATAACTTTGAGGTCTTCAAGGAATTGATCGTTCAGAGTGTTGTACAGCACCTGCCTATGGAAACCGCACTCATCAGCTACTTTGGAGTAATTCACATCGCCTCTGTTGTTCATAGGAAAGCCCTTGCCTTCCTTTTTCAGTCTGGCGACATAAGCGATATAAGATGCCTCGTTGATTGGAGCTTTTTCCCTTCCCATGCAGACCTAACCTCCAGTGTTACCGCGAGTAATAAGCCGGTTGTAATGCGCCATCAGTTTCTTGGAGATCAGCTCTTTATCAGAAACCATATCCCAAAGCGCACCGTCATCTTTTCTCTCAAGCATGCCCTTGCCCCATTCTTCAAGGATTGAAATTATCTGACATAAGGCTTCATTCGTTTTTCGGCCACTTCCTTTTTCAATGGCAGGTTTGGGCGTAGCGTCTGTTGGAGAAGTTTGTTTCTCGACGTATTTGGACAAGCGACCATTTTCTGCCTCAAGGTCCTTGAAGTGCCGTCTTAGCTCCTCCAGTTCATATTTCAGGTTGCTAATTTCAAGATCTTTTTCAAGCACATTCCGAGAGTTCAATAGACTTGACGATTTTGCTAACTGGCCAGAATCGGCGATGCTTCCGTCAATAAAGAAAGCTTTTACTTTGGCTCTGATAGCTTCATCCTGAGAGAGCCCTGACGCGGTGCATGGCCCCCGCTTAGTTTCTAGTCCGTTCGTTACCTCGTACTCTGCAACAACGCGAGCTAAATACTCGTAAATCTTGTATTCACTCTTAAACCTCACCGAGGGGCCCAACGACTTTAGTGTCTCTGCTACGACTTTTTGCCGCCGACGCTTTCGCTCAGCGTTTGCCTTTGCCCCTGGTGGAATTTTCTTACTCATCGGTAAGACCTTCCAGCACACTATTTTGATCAAACTGGAGTATCTCTTTCGGAGATGCATTGATGATCATCCTGATCGTTTCATCCTTGATATTGTGCAGCTCTTTGAAGGAGTGAATTAGCGAGTAAAGCTCCGCTACCGGCTTCGGACAAGGAGAAAAATCGAATAAGGTCGAAGGGTCTTTCGCGGCAAGCATTTTTCTCCAAGTCATCTCGAATTTTGCGTTTATGGTCTTGGTTTCCGTTAATGGAAACGCTTTGCAGTCTCTCAATCTCTTGGCAACGTAAGGCGCTTCGTCGCTCGCTTTGATACTGTGCCTTTCTAACATGTTGCTGATAAATTCAGGCTTCCCAACGGTATAAAGCCCTTCATCGAAACCTTTTTTTATCCCATCAACTTTGCTGAAAATGTCCTTCTCTCGGTATTCCCAGCCCGCAGCATAAATTGCAAGCTGACTGCACCTGTTCTCAATTTCAGCGATTGTATCGAGCGCGTCAGGCCTGTCATTTCTCATTGTTGAGAGGTTTTCTTTCTCCTCAATGAACTTCTCATACATCGTGTCTTTGGCAGCAGAGATCGCAGGGAGGTGGTTGATACCGCTGATCGCATACGGACAAATCGCACAGGGCTGAAAATCACCAAACTCTTCAACTATCTCCTGCGGGCATTTATTATCGAAAGGACAAAAATGCGTTGGATTTGCCGCCAAGGCTATAGACTTTCGCGCCCTGAGAAGGTCCACGCCATCCTCAATATTCCCGTCGTTATCAGTGATTAGTTTGATGCTGATGAGACCGTAAGCTTCAATAGCCTGCTTTGGGTCCTTTTTAATCCCCTCTGCCATTGTGCTGCCAACTCCATCTGATGGCGTCATCATTTGGTCTAGCTCCCCGCTATCCTGCGGAAATCGAGGGCTCTGGTGAGGATCTACCCACTGCAAAGCCTGATCGGCATAGTGATCTTCGGTATCCCTTAAGTTGTAGTAGTAGACCAGCCTTTCATGCTGACCGGTAATAAATTCTCCAACAATGTGATGCGGCAAATATCGGACTTTCTCGTTAACTACCGAGTTTCTCGCAGAGTGAGGTGTAGACCTCTTGGCATATGTTACTGGGCAAAACGGCTCTCCATCATTATCATCGATTGTCACTAAGCTTGGAGATACGCTTTGATGAAAGGCGTGCTTTACCGGTTTTACTTTTACCAGGGGATCGCTGGAGATCTGGTTTTCCCGCAGAAACTCTTGAAATCCAAGCTGCAAGGAAGACCAGGTGCTATCGTAATTTGAACTCGGCAAGCCTGACTTGGTGTTATATGAAAACAGCGGTTTGATTGAGCCGTGAACGGAGTCTCTATTGCCATTGTAATCAACACGCTCGTGGAACATCGGGTTAAGTATTTTTGCTCTCCACAAACGTTGCTCAGCACAGATCTTTATGACAGTGGAGGATACAACCGAAACCCACGGCTGCTTTTTTACTTTGTCGGTGTTGACGAGAAGCGGATGCAGATATTCGTCGCTTGCATGGTAGTCAACCTTTATATCGAACGTATCCACATCGAGCCATCTCAGATGCTGGGCTCGTATACCCGTTTCCAGCATCAACTGGCAGACCCTGAGATCCCCAGGGAAGATGAGAACTTTTTCCTGAGTATCTGAGACACGAAACGCACTATGGAAGAAAAATCGATAGAATCCACCAACGGAATACTTTTGATCGCCGACCCGGACGATTGGGGGTTCTATGTTATATTTGGCAAGATCCAACACCTTGTTAGGTTGGTCTGTCTGCGCCTCAAGGCCTCTGCTACGGCCCGCTCCCGAAAGCGTGATGTGAGTGCCATTTCCACCGAGCAAACTAGGGTCAAGATCGCCGCGCTCAACAATTTCCATCAACTGATTTTGCAGATCGTTCATCGCATAGCAGTAGGCTATAAAGATCTTGAACAGACGCCTCGGCATCGGGGTTTTCTTCGATTGTGATCGACCACCTGACTGAGGCAAGTCATCCAGATCAATCGGCAGCTCAAACCTATCTGCATCCTCTATACGATGCCTTTTCTTATGCAACCAACTGAAGAATCCGACGATGGGATTCATGTAGCCATAGTGAGTAGCAAGTGCCCAGCCTCGCTGCTCCGAAATCTTTTCCATAAATGAGACAAAATCTGTCGGTAGATCACCGGCCTCATCACTGAGAGAGGCGATAAAAATTGCCCCATTCATCAGGTTAGGATTCCCAGGATAAGGCGGCAACTTTGGAACGCTTTCGTTGTTCCGATACCACCATGGCAGGTAGACAAACATATAGATCAGCAAAAATCCTATCGATCCAAGCGCCTGATCGTTTCTACCGTATCTCTTTTTTTTGCGCCATTTTCTAAGCAGTCCTAACCATACACGAGCCGGTTTGTGATACTCATCAGGAGCAATCTCCTCGTAAATTTCTCCCAAGTAACGGGTTACATTTTTAATCGTCAGATTATTGATTTTACTGAACAGTTCCTCCTCATCGAGGGTTTCAATAGAGCCGAATATTTCTTTAAGTCCAGCCCCAACCTTCTCCTTAGGAGTAGATGCTTTGGTTTCGGAACTCCTCAACAGCGCATCATGACTCAAATCTGCCGTGGCAACGCCTTTACTCGCCGCCATCGCTTTCTCAGCTTCCCCCTCGGAGGCCGAAATATAATCGGATGCAGTAAAACTCATCCTGCTACCAAAATTTTCAAGCAAACTTCGTACAAGTGAAGTCATTGCGAAAGGGCTGCTTGAGTACGTGCTCGTCTTCTTTACCGCTTTCTTGTTTGCTTCGGTGATAGCCAGAATCTCATCCAAACTGATGTCTTCCGGCTCGTACCAAGTCGTGCCAAGCGAGATTTTTACCCAATAACCTGAAAGAACTCTTAAGAACTTATCCTTGTGTCTCTCCTTAAAAAAGGAACTCTCGTTTCCACCAAATTGATTGTGGAAACTTCTCAGAAAGGCGGAAACAGGAGAGAAGAAATGTTCACTGTAAGGCTCCTTCGTTAACCAATATGTTCTTGGCAATTCAAAATCATATGGTAAGAGCACGGCTTTACGTCGCCACAGGTTTAGGAAGAAAAGTTGTACGCCCAGCTTAACGCCAGGAAAATAAGAGCGAGCCGGTGTCGGTCGGTTGCCAACATTTGAATAGAGGAGGAGTTCTTGCATTTCAGACGCAGAGGGCCTCTTTGCATCTGAGTACGTCGTAAACTTGAAAAGCTTCAATACATCATCTTCGGAAATACTCCCGATTTCCGCTTCGTAGATTGGGTCGAAATAACGTAGAAAGGTTACATTTCCATCAACCGACCTGATCGATTCTGAAGGTCTGCAAACACCGGAATGTTCTCTCAATGCCCAGCAAGTATCTTCAATAGCCCCAAAACATTGCTTGGATAGCTCGTCGCCCGAAACAATAAAAACAATCTCTTTACTCGTGTTAATCATCTTTGGTGGCATCTCCGTCTACAACTGCGGGCAAAGCTTTACGCTTCTGGAGAAGGCGATATCGTTCCTCCTCATTTTTCTTTATCTGCAACTCCAGCAGTGTTTTTGGCCCGCTTGCACCCATAACGGCGCGGTTTGCAAAGCCAAGCTGTTGCTTCAAAATTTCCTTGTCAGAGCGGGCGTACTTTCGGGTTGTTTTAATATCGGCATGGCCCATATAGGTCTGGATGGCCGGAAGTGGCAATCCCATACCACCATCTGCACGCAATGCGTAGTTCGCCAGGTAAAAGCCATACATGTGTCGAAACGAATGAAATCCATATCCTCTATCTGTGCCGAGAACTTTTTTGATGGTTCTTTTAAGTATCGTCAGCATTCCTTGGTAAGAGTTGAATCGATATGGATAACCGTAGGTATCTTGGCCTTTTGATTGAAAAACAAAGTCATGTTGCACAGCTTGCCGGTAATCCTCAGAGCGCATGTACTCCAAGAGGTATTGGAAGAACCTTTGAGCCCACGGGTTAATCATGAAAGTGGAGCGCGTGGCTCGGGCCTTAAAAACTAAGTCTTCAAGTTGATCGGGAGTGCAGGTTTTGTAGGCACCGATGCGACTTCTGGGATCTACAATTTCTACTTCGCGGTCGTCTAACCGAATATCCTGCCAAAGGATCTGGAGTGCCTCTGAGTACCGGCATCCGGTAGCAGCCTGCAATGACCAAAAAGCGCGTTCCCTGTGGCTCGGCGCAGCATCCAACAGTTCTTGAAATCTATCCCACGGGAACGTTTTTTCATCGGTGTCATTATTAAATAAGTCGTCAGCCCCCGAAGCCTGGGCGGGAAACCGTCGTTCAAGAATGCTCTGCTGAATTGATCTAGCGCCACCCGCAACAGTGCTGGCAAAAACACTGTTCTTAACCATCGCGTTGCGCTCTACGCTACTTAACGTTCTACTCTTGCTAAGATGTAGAAGCTCCTCTCGCTGCCTGTACTCAGCTCCATAGCCCGCGCTCTGCAACTGTTTTATCTTGTTAGCGAAGCGACCGGATTGCCTCAGAAATCCATGCAATGCCGAGTGATGAACGGTATATGAGCTTGGCTGCAACTTTGGCGACGGTAAAGACTGCGCGACCTCTCTAGCCAATTCATCATCCGCTCTTTCTCCCAGAACCATATACGATTCATAGGCTTCGCAGGCTTCTTCAAGGAGTTCCTCGCTCAAGCCGTTGTAGAGATTTGCGACTTCATACAAATAGTCAAAGAACTGCGACAAAGCTCGGGCATAGCCTTTCCTTGTATTCAATCGCTTGTTCTTCTTCGCTAGAAAACGCATGTAAAGCGTGAAGCCAATGATTGGCTCGCCTTCAGGATCAATGAGAACCCAGGATTTCCGACCTTTATCGGTTGTTTCCCTCAAAGTCACATGCCTGCGTCTTGCATGAGCCATAAAAAGATTCCGAGTGAGATTTACAGTAAAAAGTATTCAGAGATCACTCAGAGGAATATAGTGCGTTTTTTCTATTCAGCCAAACAATCTCTGAATAAAAAAAGGACAAGGAAGTAATCGGAGAGAAGTAATCGGGGCTAAATCTTCTTAAGTGGTTGTTTTTAAAGGTTTTTCTTGAAAAGATGGTAGCGGAGGCCGGACTCGAACCGGCACGGGTGTTACCCCAACGGATTTTGAATCCGTCATGTCTACCAATTTCATCACTCCGCCAAAACACAAAAATCTTAGCTGATTCTATTCAGAGGAACAAGGAGGTTGAGATAAGAACCGCCACGCCCGCGAAGGCAACGGATTTTGAATCCGTCGTGTCTACCAATTCCACCACACCGCCATCTGGAAAGTGGTGGCGATTATACTGACGTGGTGTACGAAAGCAATAACAGCTGCATC
>Ga0307940_1001599_pt1 | contig 12541 bp, 9 predicted proteins | sample OrgLakmetagen124_FD_201835 | JGI IMG/M metagenome (GOLD analysis project Ga0307940, IMG submission 201835) | Saline water microbial communities from Organic Lake, Antarctica - #124 | ecosystem: Environmental > Aquatic > Non-marine Saline and Alkaline > Saline | place: Antarctica: Organic Lake... | reverse complement strand
TATACCGTGTTCTTCGATCCAGATTCCCGATATGGCAAAAATGCTATTCTCGGATTCAGCGATGCCCTTGTCGATGATCGGGATCATCTCGCTCCAACGTTGTGCGATGTGGTTCATAGATTCTTATTTACCGAACGTCATAGGACAGGCGCGCCGGTGTCAAGCTTGAATTTAATCAGACGGCTTCCTCGGCGTCGCCTGCTCCGACTTGTTCTGCTTCTTCGATTTTGGGTCTAGCGCGAAGAGGTGCCCAGCGACGCTAATCCCCGATAGATGAAGACCAAATGATTGGCGACCTCCTCCTACAAAATAGATCGTTCCAGTAGCAAAGGGCGCATAACTCCACTGATCCTTGAGCGAATCCATACAGACCGATTCGGCAAACCGCTCCCGAACTACTTCTTGAGTCAGTTCACCGTGCTTCTTGTTAGCGATAACTCCTACTACGATCCTCTCAATCTTCTCCTCGCCACCGAGGAATTCGATCAGAGTTGTCTTGCTCTCAATTGGGGCTGCTTCAAATATCCGGCTGTTCGGTAGCGCGTCAATCCTAGGTGGATCTGTGACCAGCACCTCGTATGCCGGAAGCTGTCCGATACAAAGTAAGGAGGTTATGATGAGTATCTTCATTTCTTTGCAGAACGTCATAGGACAGGCGCGCCGGGGTCGAGCTTAAGTTTAATCAGACGGCTTCCTCGGCGTCGCCTGCTCCGACTTGTTCTGCTTCTTCGATATCGGGTCTAGCGCGAAGAGGTGCCCAGCGACGCTGATCCCCGATAGATGAAGACCAAATGATTGGCGCCCACCTCCTACAAAGTAAATCGTCCCACTAGCAAACGGCGCGTAACTCCACTGATCCTTGCATGAATCCATACAAACCGAATTGGCAAACCGCGTCCTAACGACTTCTTGGTTCAGTTCCCCGTGCTTTTCGTTGGCGATAACGCCTATTACGATCCTCTCAATCTTCTCCTTGCCACCGAGAAATTCGATCAGAGTTGTCTTCCCCTCAAGCGGGACTGCTTCAAAGATCTTGCTGTCAGGAAGCGCATCAATCCTTAGCGGGTCTGTGATCAACACTTCGTATGCCGGAAGCTGTCCGATACTAAGTAAGGAGATTATTATGAGGATCTTCATTTCTTTGCAGAACAGTTTATTAGATTGATGAGGAGAAATTTAGATTGGTTCACAGTGTGAATTAACTGTTTTCTCCGGTTTTTGGGTTATCGCAACTTTGGGGTTGCGAACGGGTAAAAATTATCAGGATATGGGTTGATGACAAGGAGCAAAAAGGAAGAGTTTTCGGGGCGTTTCTGGAGTTTATTGGTAGAGGAAGGCGTATCAGAGAAGGCGCGTCCATATTATATGAGACATCTGGAGCGCTGGGGCGTGGCAGTGAGGCAGCGGCCAGTAGATGTTGGGAAGAAGGATTTTCTTGAAGGTTATTTAAAAACGTTAGTTCACACAGATGGAGTGGCCCCGTTCTTGGCGTATCAGACGGCGGAGGCGGTGCGGCTGGCGCACGAGGTATTGTTGCAGGAGGATTGGGCGCGGGAGGTGGACTGGGAGGGGCTGAGATCGGAGTATCATGAGGATCGCAATGAGGAACCGGGAGAGGTGGTGATGGAGACGCTTGAGAAGCTGGAGCAGAGCTGGACGGCGGCGGGTTTTTCCGAGAAGAAGGTGGCGAGCTTGTTGAGGATGGTGCGGCTGATGCGTGAGGGGAGCTATGCGCTGCGGACGGAGCAGAACTATGTGCAATGGGTGGCGAGGCTGATGTCGCAAGGTGAACGGGGCGGCGATTTGCCGGGGGTGGATGAGGCGGAAATGTTTCTGAGTGACCTGGCGGTGAGGAGCGGGGTGGTTGTGGCAACGCAAAAACAGGCGTTGAATGCGCTGGTTTTCTATCTGAAGCGGGTAAGGGGGATGGAGCAAGTGGATTTGCGGAGCTTCCGCAAGGCGCGGGAAAGTCAACGGCTGCCGGTGGTTTTGAGCAAGGCGGAGATCCTGCGCTTGCTAGAGGCGGCGGAAGAGGAGAGCCGGCGCGGTGGGCTGGCGAAAACTTATGCGCTGATGCTGCGGGTGATGTATGCCTCTGGGTTACGGGTGATGGAGTGCGTGCGGCTGAGGGTGAAAGATGTGGATTTTGATAATGGGTATGTGGTGGTGAGGCACGGGAAGGGCAATAAAGACCGGCGGGTGCCGCTTGCGAGGCGGCTGATGGAGCCGCTGCGGGAACATTTGGCAGAAATACGCGTGATGTATGAAGAGGACAGGGCGGCGGAGCTGGACGGGGTGTTCATGCCGGGGGCGTTCGAGAAGAAGGCTCCGGGGGCGGGGAAGGAGTGGACGTGGTTCTGGCTTTTCCCTTCTTTAAAGCTGTCTGTGGATCCACGAGCGAACCGGGTGAGGCGGCACCATGTGCATGAGAATGGCGTTCAGAGAGCGATGAAGCGGCTTTCGGAGCAGGCAAGGATCGATAAGCGGGTGACGTGTCATGTCCTGCGGCACAGTTTCGCGACGCATCTGCTGGAGAAGGGTCGGGATATCCGGACGGTGCAGGAGCTATTGGGTCATGAGAGTGTGCAGACGACGATGATTTATACGCACGTACTCAATGATCCGGATCGGAAAAGTGGGAGTCCGCTGGATGATTTGTAGGTCTCTGTCGTCTGGAATTAGTGGGTGACGATGATTTATTGATTCGCAGGCTCCGCCAGCCTGCTCACCCCTTCGGGGCACGTCGCGTTCGCTCCTGTCCAAAACACCTACAGGCCTTCGGTGTTTTTCACACGTACTCAATGATCCGGATCGGAAAAGTGGGAGTCCGCTGGATGATTTGTAGGTCTCTGTCGTCTGGAATTAGTGGGTGGTGAATGGTGAATGGTGAATTCATGTATGAGAGGGTGCGTTTGGTGAGGGCGGGGTGCGCTGATCAAGTGGGGCTTTCCCTGAGAGCTGCGGATAAGAACCGCAGCAGTCCAAAGCCTGCGGCGCGATTGGCGGTTTGGGGTTGCTGGGTAGCGGGAGGTAGCCGCTCTTTGTTTGGGGATCAGACTAAGCGGAAGGGCGCGGCGATTTCGAACCATGGGGTTGGCTCGGCCTGGGTGGCGCAGTGGAGGGCGGTTGGGTGGCCGAGTTCTTCGATGAGCTTGCTGAAGGTTGAGCGAACTTTTTTGGGGCAGTTGCAATCTGAGCTGAGGTGGCCGAAGACGATTTGGGAGAGTGCTGGATGAGCGATTTCACGCAGGAGCTCGCTGACTTGGACGTTGGAGAGGTGGCCGTGGCGTGAGGCGATGCGTTGCTTGATTGACCACGGGCGTTTGGTATCGAGCTCGAGAAGTTCGTCATCGTAGTTCGCTTCGACAAATAAGGCGGAGAGATTTTTCAGATGCAGGCGCACGCTGGAGGTGATGAAGCCGGCGTCCGAGAGCAGGCCGAAGCGGTGCTGATCGTTCGCGATGACAAAGCCGACTGGATCGACGGCATCATGCTGGATGGCGAAGCTCTCGATGGCGAGGTGGCCGATCTCGAATTTCTGTCCGGCCTCAAAAGTTTTCCATTCTGCATTACCTATGTCTTGCTCGCGAACGACGTGTGCGGTTTCCGCAGTTGCGAAGATGGGTGTGGGTTGTTTTTTGAGGAAATTTTTCAGGCCGCGTATGTGGTCGCCGTGTTCGTGTGTGAGTAAAATGGCGGAGAGTGATGCGGGATCGATGCCGAGGGTGGAGAGGCGCAGGCAGAGTTGTTTTGCAGAGAGGCCGGCATCGATGAGGATGCGGGTGGAGCCGCACTCGAGGATGGTTGCGTTACCGGCGGAGCCGGACCCGAGGATGGAGAATCTCAAAACGTTAAATTTTAAATTCTAAATCTGAATGAAGAGGATTCACTGCCAAGTTCGCCAAGGCCGCCAAGGCTTTGCTTGTGGTGGCTGGGATGGAAGGTTTTTGTAATCATGGAAATCATATGAAACTTGGCGTTTTTGGCGGACTTGGCGGTTCAAATTCTTTTCACAGGCGGGAGAGTTCATAACCATCTTTGCCGTCTTTGACCGCCCAGCCTTTTTCGGAAAGTTCGTCTCGGAGCTTGTCGGAGGTGGCCCAGTCTTTGCTTGAGCGGGCGGCCCAGCGTGTATCGGCAAGCTCTTGGATTGCGGTGGGGACGTTGGCGGTTTCAGTGGAAATTTCCGGGAGAGTGATGCCGAGAGCTTTGAGGATTCGGTTGAGGCCGGCCAGGGCGGCGGCGGCATCTTTACCGTTGAGCTTGGAGGCTTCACGCAGGCCGGTGAAGATTCCACCGAGGGCGCCGGGGGTGTTGAGGTCATCGTTGAGTGAGTCCCACGCTGGTTGGAATGGGCCGAATTCTGCGGATGGTAGGGCGGTCTCGCCACCCATGTTTTCGGCGAGTTTGTTGGCAGCCTTGGCGAGTTTGCTGAGGGCTTCTTTGGCGCCGGAAAGGGAATCGAGGGTGAAGTTGAGTTGCTTGCGATAGTGCGCGCCGATGAGGACGTAGCGGACTTCCATGGCGGTGAAGCCCTTGGCCTCAAGGTCGGCCAAGGTGTACATGTTTCCAAGCGATTTGGACATCTTGCCGCCATCGACGAGGAGGTGTGTGATGTGGAACCAGTGCGCGGCGAAATCACCACCGCAGGCGCAGAGGCTTTGAGCTATTTCGTTCTCATGGTGAGGGAACACGAGATCGACGCCACCCGAATGCATGTCGAAGGAATCACCAAGGTATTCCGCGATCATTGCGGAGCACTCGAGGTGCCAGCCGGGGCGGCCCTGGCCCCATGGGGATTCCCAGAAATTTTCGCCGTCTCCTTCGCGGCGAGCCTTCCAGAGTACGAAGTCCGAAATACTATCTTTCTCGTATTCATCGGAGTTGGCGCGTGCGTTCTGGGTTTTCCCGAGATCGAGCTCGCGTTCGTCGAGGTGGGAGAGTTTTCCGTAATCCTTGAAGGAAGCGATTTTGAAATACACCGAGCCATCCTCGGAGGCGTAGGCGTGGCCTTTTTCGATCAGCGTTTCGATCATCGCCACCTGTTGCGGGATGTGCTCGATGGCGGATGGCTCGATGTGCGGCGGCAGGCAGGCAAGCGCCTCGCAGTCGGCATGAAATTTGTCGCGCCAGAGATCGGTGAAGTCTTTGAGTGTTTTTCCTGCGGCTTGGGAATCGCGTATGGTCTTGTCATCGACGTCGGTGAGGTTGCGGACGTGGAGGGTGCGGGTGCCGCCTGTTTCCAAAGTCCGTCGGAACACGTCCTGCAGCACGAAGGTGCGGAAGTTTCCAATATGTGCTGGGCCATACACCGTGGGTCCGCAGCAATAGAAACGATAAGTCCGGCCATCGATTGGCGTGATTTCCTTCTGGGCGCGGGAGAGAGTGTCTTGGAGCTTCATGAAACGTGGTGGCTGTGCCGCTGGGAGATCCGGCGGGCTGCGTGGCGGGAGTTTGAACGTGGGGCTGGATGTTTCACGATCAAAATTCGGTAAACGTGGCGGAACTTTGATCAGTTGACCCGGCGGTTCTGCCTGCCGATGACCCAGGCGGCGATAAAGCAGCAGCCGATGCTTACGCCGAGAAGGGTGCCGCCAGAGTATTTCATCGTTTCGATCTGTCCGGGAAGAGATACCAAGGATTGCTGCTCCTCCTCATCCGGATGGAGAAAAGGTAGATATTGGTAAAGCGGAATTGGTTTTTCCAAGGCGAGAAAGACGTGCTTGGGCTCGGTGTTGCGGTAGTCGTTACGGAAGGTCTCTGCCTCGCGGACGAGCAGCTCGATGCGTTCGTTGACGAACCAGGTGTAGGTTGGCCGGACATCATCACCCTTCGGCCAGACCTTCATGGTAGAGACCTCGATCGGGCTACCGCGATTCACCATGCGGCGTATGCGGCTGACAAGGTCGCGCGCTTCTTCCTCGTTACGCGCGCCGGAGGCAAGCAGGCGGCGCAAGCCTTCTTTGACCATTTCAAAATTCTCAATTTGATTGGGTGTTGCCCTGCTGCCGTATTCCCTGAAGCGGTCGATCTTGCGCTGCATGCGTATGCGCTCTAGCTCAAAGGGGTTGCGCGTTGCTTGTGCGATCATCATTCCTTCGAAGGCGTAGCGCAGAGGCATGATCATGGCGGGAACGGGGATGCCTCCGGTGTCACGCTCCGCCTTGACATCGTCAAACAGGCCGCGGTTCATTTCCTTATATGGAACCAAGGCTCCGGCGAGTAACATCTGCGGGACTAGCAGGAGAGGGACGGCTGTGAGTGCGGCACGCTCGGTGCGCACGAGAGATGAAACAAGCAGCGCCATACCCGTCCCGGTAAGGGCGGTGAGGCTCATCCAGATCCAGTGGTAGAGGAGCACGCCCTCAATTTCGAGAAAGTGATTACCGACTAATAGATAGAAAAAGCACTGCACCATGGCGACCATGCTGAGAGCGAGAAACTTGGCGGCCACGTAGGAGATGCCTCCCGGTTGGCAGTTTCTCTCGCGCCGGAGTATTGCACGGTCGCGCAGGATCTCCGTAGCAGAGTTCGTCAGGCCGAGGAACATCGCAACCGTGACGCTGAGAAACAAGTATGCGGGAATGTGCAGCGCCGTCGAAAACTCATAGGAACCCGTAGGCGAGGAGCGCAGAGTGATGGCGATCAATGCGGCAAGAATCGGAGCTTCAAGAAAGGTGCTGTAAACCGTGCCACGATTGCGCATTTTCGAGAGTAAGGAGCGCTCGAAGTGCGTGGCAAAATTCAGAAGGACCGCGCGCACGCGGCGGCTGGGAGTGGGTGGAATGGGCAGACGCTCAAGAGGCCCTTGTCCTGAGAGGCGGGAGGGAGGATTTGCATCGCTTTGCAGAGATTTTAAAAGCGAGAGGCTTTCATAACGCTCCTGCCAGAAGGTCGGAGGAAAGCGCCGGACCGATCCCGTATTTCCGCCATCACCGATCTTGCTCAGAGGTGTTTCTAAAACATCAAAAACAAAGTCCGCGCCCAGTGGTGTTTTTGCGGCCATTCCGGGATGGGAAATTTTCAGCTCATCACAGGCCTCGCGGAAGTAACTTACCATCTGCGCGGGCGGGCCGAAGAAGGCCATTTTCCCACCACTGTCCAGAAGCAGAACCTGATCGAAGAGGCGGAGAACATTGGCGCCCGGACGGTGTAGCGAGGCGATCACGATTTTCTCACGGGCCAGTGCGCGCAGGGTCTCGGCGACGTGCTCGGAATCTTTTGATGACAACCCAGAAATCGGCTCATCGAACAAGAAGACCTCGGAGCGGCTGCCTAGGTCCAAGCCTAGATTGAGGCGGCTACGCTCTCCTCCGGAGATGGTTTTCTCGCCAGAGGAGCCGACTTGCCGGTGGGCAATGCTTTGCAGGCTGAGCTCTGCGAGCATGCTGTCAATGCGGCGGCTGTGTTCCCCGATGCTTAAGCCGGGCCGGCGTATCATCACGGCGTGGCGTAAATGCTCACGCACCGTAAGCTGCGGACTCAGGGCTTCCTCCTGCGGCATGTGGGCCACGAATGGAACCAGGCTCTTGCGGTGATCGTAGAGCGAGATGCCGTTGAGCTTGACCTTACCACGTGTCGGCTTTCTCTGGCCGGAAAGCGTGGCGAGCAAGGTGCTCTTTCCGCTTCCGCTGGGGCCGATGATGCAGAGCATTTCACCGCGTTGGATGCTGAAATTGATCTGGTCCAGCGCACGTGAGCCTTTGCCGAAATCGTGGGTCAATCCGTCGACCTCCAGTGATTCGATCTGGGTGCGCTCTTCATCGAGAAAGCCTTCGGAAAAACGGCACCGGACAGCTTGGCTTCCGGAAAGGCGTATTAGCGATCCATCGCGGAGCGCGGCGGCGTGGCGGACGGGAAAGCCATCGACTAAGATCGGCCCGCCAGTCTCGCGTATCTCCAATGTCCCGGTCGCATCTTCCCCGTCGTAGCGAATGAAGAGCACGGTGCGCGGTGCGAGCTTAGAGCCGAGTAGAAGATCGCCTTTCCCCAATGCAGCGGGATCATTGGAGACCATGTATTCTTGCCGCTCTGCGACTAGGCGAAAGCGTCTGCCGGATTGCAAAACACGCTTGCGCAGCTCGTTGATGGTGAGGCTGAAGCCTTCTGCTCCGGCGATGTGTTCGTGATTGGCACAGCGCACGGTCTCACCTTTTTTGAGAACTCCGTGGGCGCCAATATGCAGGCCGCGATCGGTGAGTGCTTCGACCTCTGCATCCAGTCCGAAACGTATGAGTAAATCGCTGCCGCGGTTGCGCGTGCGCTCGGCGATCAGGCCCTCTTCGCCAGTGCTGAGATACAGCACTGGGGCATTTGCCATTTTCCGGACGTCGAGGAAGAAGCGTAAATCTTCGTAGGCCAAAATCCAGCCGGGAACAGCGATTTCTTGGCGTTCACGGACCCTCAGGAAGGCCCCGGTTTGGAGAGATTTTCCCCTCACCCAAAGCGGGCTGGAGCCGGTGTTGCGGAGAAGTATCAGATCGCCCGCACGGTAAAGCCGGAATTGCTGCTTCCCTGCAGCTGGAGGCAGTTTCACATCACCGTTCTCGCCGCAGAAAATCAAGCGCTCGAAGGGTGGGGCTTCGGTGCTGTTGCTGCCGTCGCCACTCATTTCCTTGAGGATAGCCGTGCCGATCTCCGGGCTGCCCAGGCGGCGCATGAAAATCTCGAAGCTCGATCGGCTGCGCTCTGAGCGATCCGAAGCATGAACCAGAGTGAAGAGCTGCAATCCGATGGCCAGCTTGCCACTTTCGTCCAAGTTACTCTTGAGCTCATTTGCGAGCCCCTGAAGTGGTTTGGGATTCTTGATCGCACGCTGCAAGCGCCGTGTCAGCCAGCTGTGATCTACCTCCGGAAAGGCGCTGCGCAGCATGTCGAGAATCAGATCCGCCTCCACCGCGCTGAGCACATCATCCAGAGTGGCGAATGCGGCGAAGGCATCGACCAAGACGGCGACACGGTTGTCGGAGCGTTTCCCGAAGCGTTTTAAGCGATTTGGTGCGGGTAGCCACGAGTGCGCGATACGGCTCAGGGTCCGAGCCCATCCCGCTTTTTCGTGCTCATTTTCATCGCCGCCCATTGCTTGGCGTATTTCCACCCATGCACGGCAGCTTTGCAACTCGCTTTATTGGTGTGATCAAACAGCTCGACAAGTTGCGGTCAGACAAACTTAGATGGGGAAATGGAACAACCCGCTGCCCTCGCCACCCGAAGAAGCTCCCGAGCTCGGCGCCGGGAAGCCTGCTCAGCAGGTTCAACCGCGAGTGGGAAAAGGGTTCGGGATCATGCACGTGCCCTTTACGAACCAACTGTATTAACCGGAATTTTTACTGTAATAGATGAAATTGATTAAACTCCTCGCGAACCTGGGATACGGATCGCGCAAAGAAGTCGACAAGCTGATACGCAGTGGCGCGGTCACCGCTCCGGATGGAACCCGTTACAAGCACAAGGATTCAGCCGAGCCGGCGGAAGTCCGTGTTGCGGGAGAGGAGCTGGATCCCATCGCGCCCTTGGTCATCGTGGTCAACAAGCCGGAGGGTTTCACCTGCAGCACAGAAGACCCTGGAGAAACGATTTACGATCTCCTGCCACCGCGATTCTCCAAACGTAACCCTGGGCTCAATCCCGCCGGGCGGCTCGACAAAGACAGCACGGGCATGCTGCTCATGACAGATGACGGGAAGCTCCTGCATCAAGTGATTCATCCAAAGTCCGCTTGCTTCAAAGTTTATCACGTGTGGCTCGACCGGCCCCTGAACGGAACGGAAGGCGAGACGTTTGCCTCTGGGGAAATGATGTTGGAGAGCGAAGTCAAACCGCTTCAGCCCGCTGGCTTTGAGGCAATCAATGACACCGAGGCTCTGGTGACTCTACACGAAGGTAGATATCATCAAATCCGGCGCATGTTCGCCGCCACAGGGAATCATGTGTTGAGCCTCAAGCGCATCTCAATTGGCGGCCTCACACTGCCCGATGAGTTGGAACTTGGTGAGTGGCGCGAGCTCACAGAAGCTGAGATTTCAGAAATTTTCGCCGGAAGTGTGACTCTGCCCTCGGACGAGGGTTGACCCGACAGAGAGCTTCCGTAGGATTGCACCCGTTCTTAAACAACCGAAACCAACTCATATTATGTCCATTAAAGTAGGCGATAAAGCCCCAGATTTCACCCTTGTCACCAAAACCGCAGAAGGCCCGCAGCTTGTCAAACTCAGCGATGAGATCGGCAAAGCCAACATCGTGCTCCTGTTCGTGCCTATGGCGTTCACCAGTGTTTGCACCGATGAGCTCTGCGATGTTTCCTCCGGCACCAAGGATTACGAAGCGCTGGACGCAAAGGTCTTCGGCATTTCCGGCGATAGCCCCTTTGCTCAGGAAGCATGGGCACAGAAAGAGGGCATCACATTGCCATTGCTCAGCGATTACGAGCATAGCGTGGCAGCGGCTTACGGTGTTGCTTACGAGCAGTTCCTTCCGGAAGCGAACCTGATCATGGGTGGCGTGGCGAAGCGCTCCGCATTTGTGATTGATAAACAGGGCATCGTCCGTTTTGCCGATGTGCAAGATCACCCGAAAGACCTCCCTGACTTCGCAGCGCTTAAAGCAACTCTCGGAAGTCTTTAGTTAGCATTTGCTTTAAGGAGCAAAATTTTTGCAGTTTACAAAGCAACCCAAAGTATAGTTATTTCAGGAGGCTCTATTTAGCGATTTCTGAGTAAGCAAAAGTTTCCGGGGGGAAAACTTGGCTGAGACGAAAATCCTATAGTTGCCTTAAGGCGCAGTTCCGCAAGGATCTGCGTCTTTATTTTTTGGTGGTGGTGAGGTCGTTTTATAGGAAAATTAGGAACATACGGGAAAAGGCTGTTTTTTGTTCGTCCGAACATCTTTTTACTTGCCTTGGAAAGCGGTTGAAGTCAGCTTGCCGTCATGGCTACTAAATCAGCGACAGACACTTCCGCAGCAGACAAACTCAAGGAAGCTCGTAAACGCAATCTCGACATGGCGATTTCCCAGATCCACAAGGAATTTGGAGAATCCGCCATTATGCGCATGGGTGATGAAAATTGCGTGGACGTGGATGTCATCCCGACTGGGAACCTTCTGATTGACCGTGCGCTTGGAGTTGGCGGCTTTCCAAGAGGCCGGATTATAGAAGTATACGGGCCGGAATCTTCCGGTAAAACCACCCTCACTCTCACCGCAATCGCCCAAGCACAGAAACGCGGTGGCTTGGCAGCTTTCATCGACGTCGAGCATGCGCTCGATCCACAGTATGCTCGTAAGCTAGGTGTGAACCTCGATGATCTACTCGTTTCCCAACCGTCCTCCGGTGAGGAAGCCTTGCAGATTTGTGAAGCTCTCGTCCGCTCCAATGCAGTGGATGTTGTCGTGCTCGATTCCGTCGCCGCCCTTGTGACCAAACAAGAACTTGCTGGTGAGATTGGCGATTCCACCGTGGGCGCCCAAGCACGCCTGATGAGCGCCGCGATGCGCAAGCTGACTTCCTTTATCTCCAAAGCGAAAACCGTCTGCATTTTCACCAACCAGATTCGCGAAAAAATTGGTGTCATGTTCGGCAGCCCGGAAACAACTCCCGGTGGTCGCGCTCTCAAATTCTTCTCTTCGGTGCGTGTCGATATTCGCCGCATCGGCCAGATCAAATCTTCCGACGGAACGGTGATTGGTAACCGCACGAAGATTAAAATCGTAAAAAACAAAGTCGCACCGCCGTTCACCGAAGCCGAGTTCGACATCATGTATGACGAAGGTATTTCCTCTACCGGTTCACTGCTGGACCTGGCATTGGAAATGGAAATCGTTCAGAAGCGTGGATCGTGGTTCTCTTACGATGGCGCCCAACTAGCCCAAGGCCGCGATGCCGCGAAGGATGCCCTTAAAGCAGATCCCGCGCTCTACGAAGATATCGAAACCAAGGTGAAAGCCGGTATGGATGAAGCGAAAAACGCTAAGAAAAAGAAGTAAAAATGTAGCGGCGGCTTCTCGCCGCTAGTTTTCAGACCGATTTCTCAATGACGCGCGGGAATACTGGGCGGCAAGGGCGCAAGGCTTTTGAATGCAGACGAAGTCCTTGGACTGCGGAAGTCTGCTGCCGCTTTTCGCCAGGCAGCCCTGCTACGAGCGGTTCAAGCCAAGGTTTCATTGGGTATCTTCCGTGCCAATGCCGTCGGGTGCGCAGCATGGCTGCATTGCCCAAAAGCTACAGCAGGCTGTAGCAGTCCAGGGCGCTCCACTCCGCCTGTGCGGTTTGTGGTTTCCTCCTCCGGAAAGCAGTTATTCGGCTTGGTAGTTCAGCTTACGCTGTTTTACCGCAGCATTGGCTACGTTCCACTCCGCCTGTGCGGTTTGTGTTTCCCTCCTCCGGAAACCAATTATTTGGCTTGGTAGTTCAGCTTACGCTGTTTTACCACAGCATTGGCTACGTTCCACTCCGCCTGTGCGGTTTGTGGTTTCCTCCTCCGGAAACCAGTTATTTGGCTTGGTAGTTCAGCTTACGCGGTTTTACCGCAGCATTGGCTACGTT
>Ga0307940_1001578_pt1 | contig 12672 bp, 16 predicted proteins | sample OrgLakmetagen124_FD_201835 | JGI IMG/M metagenome (GOLD analysis project Ga0307940, IMG submission 201835) | Saline water microbial communities from Organic Lake, Antarctica - #124 | ecosystem: Environmental > Aquatic > Non-marine Saline and Alkaline > Saline | place: Antarctica: Organic Lake... | reverse complement strand
TTGAGCGCTGTGACACGCCCTCAAAGCGAAACAGGCCGATCTGGCCAAGGCGGGTGTAGAGGTTGGGCAGGATGTTGATGGCCTGCGTCATATCTGCGAGCGAATAGCCGCCCGCGTCGAAGGGATTTCGGGTGAGGGTCATGAGTTACTCCGAGGGAATGAGGGCTAAAAGGTGGTTTGGCGGTGATCGACGCTAATGTGTCGGCGCAGGCGGGATGCTGCGTGCCATCAATCAGGCGCTATCGCGTGGGATGATGCCCAGCGCAGTCAGCTGACCGTGCTTTGTGGCAATCTTCGCGCTGTCATCGACGGTGGCATCACAGACGAGCGCTGCTTTCGAGACGATGGCTGGGCCGCGCGCGATGACTATACCAGTGGCATCAGCATCGGAGGCGTCGACCGCGTAGAGCAGAACGGCCGCGGCCGTTTGGGCGCCATCCGATCCGCCCGAAGTTGCCAGCTTGTACTTACCGCTGGCGGTGATTTTTCCGAGCACGGCGCCGACGGGATAGGCGGCGCCCGCAAGCAGGGTGATGGTTTCGCGGGTGAAGTTCGGGTTGACCTCATATTTGAGAACATCGCCCATGGTGGGCGGCTGGGTCAGGATGGTCATGTCGGGGATCCTTGTGATCTGGGTGAAAAAAGAAATCCCCCGCCGGGGTGGAGCGGCGGGGGATCAGGTGGCAGGGTTTCAGGGATGTGAGGGGTTTCAGCCCTTTGCACCTGCAGAGGCCGCGCGTTTAGCGGCGGCCACGATCGGGCTTTCGGCGCTTTTGGGGATGACCGGCGATGGCGGCGCTACGACGATATCGCGGGCATCCGCCGCGGCGCTGGCGCGTTCCAGAACCAGGCGGCGCAAGGCTTCCGGGGCCGTGCCTTCGCGCAGGGCCTTTGCTGCATCAATGGCAATACCAAGCCGTCCAGCTTGTGCTGCGATCTCGGCAATATCTGCGGCCTCGTTGCGCAGTTTTGCCGAAAGTTCAGCCAGATTGCCCGGCTGCGCTGCGTCCGAGACCGGCGGAGCGGGTGCCGCAGGGGGCGTGGCCGGGGCGGCAGGTTGATCCTCACCGGCAGCGGAATGACCATCCTGCGGAAGTGTTGCCTCATCGGGAGTTTCATCTCGCAGGGTATCTTCAGCATCATTCTCTGCAATGCTGTCCGTGGTGTCAGTTTGGGCGGCCATCTGTGCCTCCTTTTTCGGTTGGGTTGGTTTGCGGGACTGGAGCGCTGTCGCACGCGTTGCGCGCACGGGTGCGAGTGTTGGTGTGTTTGCCACGCGCTGTCGGAAGGCAGCAAAACCGCGCTGCAGATCGATGACCTCATCGGCGAGACCCGCGGCGACAGCGTCTGCCCCGCGGTAGGTTGCGGCTTCGGTTGCGAGGGCGGCCTCCTGGCTTAACCGTTCCGCACGTCCTGCCGCGACGGTCTCCGTAAAGAGGAACCGCAACACATCGATCTCGCGCTGGATGTCATCACGAACGGCATCAGGCAGGGGCTGATACGGATTGCCATCCACTTTATGCCGCCCTGAATGGATCAAGGTCACGCGCACACCGTCCTGATCAAGCTCACCACTGAGGTCGGCATGCATAACGACGACACCGATGCTGCCAACGGCTCCAGTACGTGGTAGCAGAATGCGATCAGCCTGGCTGGCCAGCGCGTATCCTGCAGAGAAAGCGTGTTCAGCTACAAAAGCCCAGACAGGTTTGGTGGCACGAATTGCACGAATACGATCGGCTAGGTCGAATATCCCTGCGACTTCGCCTCCAAAACTGTCAATTTCCAACGCGAGGCCGCGCACATTAGGATCGCTGGCCGCCGCATCAATCTGTGCTGCGATCCCCTCGTAGCTGGTCTGACCTGAGGACTGGCCGACCCAGCCGCCCCGGTGAATGAGTACGCCGGAGATCTCGATTACGGCGATGCCGTCCACGACCGGATAGGGCGCGTCGCCATTTTGATGCAGGCGCACAGCGAGGTTTCCGGCGAGGATGCTGGCGCAGGCGGGTAGAAGCACTGCGCCCTCGCTCGCACCATCCGGCTCCACCATCTCGACCTGTCGCCCTAGAATGCGCGGTCCTAGCCCCGACAGAAACGCCATGGCTTTGGAGGGCTCAACCAGCAGCGGCGTGTTGAAGGCGCGCGTGGCAATGCGGGAATGGAGCATCAGGGCTGGTCCTCAGAATTGCGCGGATTGTCTTCCACGGCATCGGTTTCTTCTGCCGGTTCGGTGTCTTCGCCGTCATCTTCATCCGAGCTTGGCACCGCCTTTACGCCTTGCGCAGGTGATCCCGGGCGGCGGAAGTCCAGCCCCAGCAATCGCTCGCGCTCCCGCTCCGCCGCGATCTCGCGGTCGACCTGTTCCGCGTCATAGCCGCGCTCGGCAATGGCTTGTGTGCGGGATTTCAGGCCTGCCTCGATCTGAGCGATTTCAGCGTTGGCGTCTTTGAGTGGATCGACCCAGTCCCATTTGGTCGGCAGCCAGTCAGCCGTGAGCAGCCGCACGCGGTTGGCTTCATAGTCGGCCAGCGTCAGCCCGCCTGATAAGATCGCCGCATCCATCCAGCGCGCATAGATTGGACGGCAGAGCTGGTAGACCATGACCGAATGCTGCCAGGCCGAAACGCGGCGGCGGAATTCGATCAGCGCCAGGCGTGAGTTTGAGAAGTTCCCCTTCACCATGTCATTGGCGAGATAGGGATAGGGGATACCCAGCGCTGCTGAGATTTGCAGCAATGTGCGGTACTGAAACGGCTCGTAGGTCGCGCCGCTGTCGGCGGGCTGGCCCACGGTTACGTCCTCACCCGGATCGAGCCGCACGATCTGGCCCGGGCTGATCTCGACGCCCGCTGGCATATCCTCGTCCTCGGCTGGGGCTAGCGGGTTCTCCGGCGCGGGCGAGGTCACAAACATGGCATACATCGCCGCGACCTTCTTCCGGTCGAGCTCGGCATCGTCGTACTGATCGAGCAGAAACAGCTTCACGATGGCCGGGGCCAGTTTTGACACCCCGCGCAGCTGCCCGCCCTCGACCGGGTCGATCACATGGATGACTTCCGATGCTGGAACACGCACGATGTCACCTGCCAGTCCCGGATCAGTGCTGTCACCGGGATGGCGACGGAAGAAGTGATAGGCCACGCGTCGTCCGATCCGGTCGAATTCGATGCCCTGACGGATTGCATTGCCGTTTGCAGCGATGCTTGTTTGCTCCAGCGGCAACATCTCCGCAGGCAGCATCTGCAGCTGCAGCGGCACGCTCAGCCCATCACCCGCGCGGCGCATCCGGATCCGGAAGAACACCTCGCCTGCCATGAACACTTCGCGCGCGGCCCTGCGCTGTAGTCCGTAAAAATCAGTCAAACCCTCAGCGTCGGCCTCATCTGTCCAAGTGAGCCAGAGACGCTGCAGCTCTTCCTTGCGGGAGGGATCCGCGATCTTCGAGATCGGCTTGATGCCATCGCCCACGGTGTTGGCCGCCCAGCTTTCAACCGCGTTCACAGCATAGCCGTTGTTGCGCACCAGCCAGCGGGCACGGGCCGTAATATCCGGACCTGACGCCGCGATGAGCGCATTCACATGCGCGCGCGTCGCCTGAAACCCGCGCAGGCGGCGGTGCTGCTGGCCTGCGTCAAACCCACCGATGAAAGCACCGAGACGCTGTCGCCAGTTCATCACAGATCCTTCACGACATAGGGGCGCATGATGCGCCCGGCGCTGCGCTCTAGCTTGGCCACGCGCCGCTCAATATCGCCGATCGCCGCGGCAAGCTCCGCATCCGTGCCGTAATTCACCGTCTTGCCGTCATAGCTGACCGAGCGCGTGCCGCTGTAGCGGGCGGCCAGCAGCGCGCTGTGGCGGGATTTCAACTCGTCGAGTGTCATCGTGGTTCTGGTCACTCCATGTATCGAGGCGTGCTGATCTTCCAGCCGCGCCGCCTTGGCGGTGTTACTCGCCCGGCTTGCGGGCTGTTTGGTTTCTCGGGTTCACTGTTCGGTGCGATCACCACGGTCTCGACCCCGGCCTGCTTCTCGAGCTGCCGCCACATGCGCTCATCAAAGCGGTCGGCGCCGAGGATCCAGACCGCGGCGCGGGCATAGACGCGGGTATCCAGTGCTTCATTGCGTTCGCGCAGCTTCTGCCATTCCTGGCGGGCAAAGCCGCGCTTGTTGCGGATCGTCACCAGCTGTTCACCCACCAGCTGTTTCAACCACTCGCTGTCCGCCCAATCAGGCAGGTGAATGGTCCCGGCAGGCGGTGCCACGCCCAGCGCGCGATCCTCATCCGTCAGCTTCTCGATCCGAAGATAACGATAAGTCTCGGCCTTGAAGGTCGCTGTGGCCACGGTCCAGAGCCGGGCCCCGCGTTTCAGTTTCCGCCCATTCACTGTGGCATCAACGAAGGTCGGGCCCGACACGGGCGTAGCCCGGTTGAAGCCTTCCAGGCCCTTGACGGGTGCGACCTGCGCGATCCCCTGCTTGCGCGCCCAGGCATAGACAGCGGCGGACTCGTAACCCGTATCGATGGCGAGTTTCGCCAGCGTCATGATCGCACCGTTCTGGTGCGCCCACATCTGGCTCAGCAAGGCCGTCAGTTTATCCCAACAAGCGGGATCGTCCGGCCCGCCCGGGATCACGATGTGATCCACCAGCCAGCTTTCGAGCCCGCGTCCCCAGGCCCAGACATCCACTTCGATCCGGTCCTTCTGCACATCTGCCCCGGCGGTCAGGAACAGCCCACCTGCGGGGATCTGTGCCGGGAAAGATACACGGCGATCCGCCAGCCGTTGCCATTCCGGGGCCTCCCCGCTCTCAATCCAGGTTTCGCCCAGCAGCGTGTTGCGCGCAGCGCGCAGCATCTCGTCGGAGCCTTGCGCTGCCACCCACTCCCGTGCGACCTGTTCCCAGCTTTTCCAGCCGATCGGCGAATAGAGCGCTGAGATGTGGAAGCCGATCGCGTTTGGATCGGTACCGACAGCGGTTGCCCGCCATTCGCCCCGCGCCAGCATCTCCGTCTTATGGTGCTCCGCGATGGGTTTTTCACACCCTGCGCAGTGGTAGGCTGCGGAGTCAGGCTGCCCTTTGTCCCAGCGCAGCCGTTCAAACTGCAGCCATTGCATGTGGCCGCAATGCGGGCACGGGACAAAATACCGCCGCTGGTCCGATGCCTCAAACTCACGCTCGATCCGGCTCAGACCCCGGATCGTGGGCGTCGAGACCATGAACACCTTGCGCCTGTGCGCGAAGGTCGTGGTGCGCGCTTCCGCCAGCGTGACCGGATCGCCTTCCTCGTCGGCCGAGGCCGGATAGGCATCGACCTCATCGAGAAATACATACCGCGCAGGCATCGACCGCAAGCCCGTCGCACTGTTCGCCCCGGTCAGCACCAGAATGCCGCCTGGGAATTCCTTGGACAGCATCGAATTGCCGGCATCGCGCGAGCGCGCTGGCTTCACCCTCTCCTTCAGTGCAGCGCTATCTTCAATCAGCGGATCGATCCGGCCGCGCGATGTGCGCTTGGCCATCTCCACGGTCGGCAGCACCGCCAGCATGGGCCCCGGCGCGTGGTGGATGACAAAGCCGATCCAGTTGTTGCCCGCTTCCGTGGCCCCGACCTGCGCGGCCTTCATGAACGAAATCCTCTGCGCCGGGTGTTTCGGCGAAAGAGCATCCATGATGCCGCGCAGATAGGGCGTGCGCGTGGTGCGGTATCGCCCTGGCTCGGCCGAGGCGCGCGAGCTGAGCCAGCGATGCGCATCTGCCCATTCCGACACCGTGAGGTCGGCATCGGGCCGCATTCCGCGCCGCCAGGTCCGCAGGATGTCTTCTGCCCCGTCGAAGGCGAGGTCGAGGCCCTCGGTCAGGTCTGCTGTTGCCCCCTCATCATGCAAGCGAGACCCTGAGGTCTGCCAGGGCGTCGAGCTGCTCTCGGACATGGGTTTCCAGCACCCTTTGCAGGATCGCAGTCTCGATCGTCACGGGTATGCCCGAGGCCTTCTCCATTTCTGCGGATAATTGTGCGGCCATCAGGGCTGCCACGCGGGTGGGCCAGGTGACCCAGGTGTCGCGCTCCTGGCGGGCCAAGCGGAACACCAGCGTCTCGGCGCGTGCGCGGTCGACCAATACACCCTTCTTCTTCTGGATCGACAGCTGGCGCTCTTGGGCCTGGTAGACCGTCAGTGCCGTGCGCGCCTTCAGATAGGACGTGCTGTCGCCGGGACCGGAGACGCTGCCGCCGCCGTTCGCTCCGCCATCACCTCCAGCGCCCAAACCACCTCGTGAGCGCATTTGCTGATCGGGATCGGTCATCACTCCGCGGCGCGCATCCGAAGCGGCAGCGTTGATCGACCCGTCCGGGAACAGCACCAACCGCCCGTTCTTGCGCGCCTTCTGCACGGCCCCGCGCGAGAGGCCGGAGCGTTCCGCATAGGCGCGTTCAGACAGTCCTTCCATGGCGCTGTGAATACCCTCAACATATTGTAACTAAATGAGAATAACGATCTTATTCAGTTGATTACACTCCCACATAGAGCGACTCTGGATGCAGGAAAACGATGCAACTCAGCCCTGGAGACGACGCCATGACCACGAAGACCACAACCCTCGCCAAAGCCCCCAGCGAAGCCCTGCTGCTGGAGATCGCAGCGAAGCATTTCCACACCGTTGAGACGCTGGAAACCCGCAACCGCGATCGCCTTGACTTCCACGATGTCGCCGTCTGGTCCATCCGCGCAGCGCTCGAGGAGGCTTTCGAGGCCGGACGCCGCGCCGCTTAAAACCCCACACGTCCAACAACCTACTCCTGAAAGGACACGCACATGGCCATCGCCACCACTTCCGACACGACACGCATCTTCATCGACCGCAGCCGCTTTATTGAGGCCATGACCGTGCCCGCGCTGCAGGGCCATTTCAATGACGTCAACCTGAACGCTGAGGTCTTCGAGATGGCGGGCCGGATCGGGATCGACTGCCTGACGATCGAGTTGGCCGATGTCGTCCCCCTCCTGCAACAGCACGGACTCATCTGAGCCCGCGCGCAAGCCCGCAACAAAACTGCAACAAGGAGACAGCCATGAGTACGCGCGCGCAGATCGCCATCGAGATCGGACCCGCAGAATGGGCTCACATTTATTGCCACTTCGACGGCTACCCCGCGCACATGCTTCCCGCGCTGGCGCCGTGGACGCCCGAGGACATCCTCGCCGCCAAGGAAATCCGGCAGGTCCGCGCAGACGCGCTGGACTGCTTCGATTCGCCCCGCGAGCCGCCGATCCTGCCGCGCCCGACCTGCCAGCTCTGTCACCTCTACGTCTGGCGGGACGGGGGATGGGTGGAACTCGACTCCGAAGGGGCAGCCCAATGACCAATCCTTCCCTCAACTGCCTGTCTGAGGGCGAAACCCTCGACGATCTGGCCCGCCGCGAATGCGCCATCGGTTTCGATCTGTGCTTTTGCCGCAGCGTCGCTGTGTCCGAACACGACTGGGAAACCGAGACCTGCGACCCGACCGAGGCGGAATTCGCGACGCTCTATGCCCTGACGGATCTGGGCGAGGCGATCGCCGTTCACGACGTCCAGCTCTCAAGCGCTGGTGCCGACGATGTCACCGTGGTCGCCCGCGCGCTCTTCGTGGCCATCGTCAACGCCCGTCGCGACCCGCCCGATGCGGCGCAGCGCCATGAGGCGGAACAGGCGGCGTCGCACAATACGGACTGGATCGCCTGAGTGGCACAGATAGATCATAAAGCACTGATATTGCTCATAATTGCCTACGATAATCAGAGCAGTAGAGCGAATGTGATTGTACCAAAACGATGCAACTCACCACGGAGCCACCACCATGACCACTACCGCCACCACCCTGATCGCCGACTTCCGCGCTGCCGCTGACGAGATCGAAGCCCGCCTCGCGCCCAGCGCCTGCGCCACGATCGCCTCGCACAACTGGATCGTGATCGATGACTTCGGGCCCCTGACCTTCACGCTCACGCCCGAGGGCCGCAAGCACCGCGCCACCTGCACGGGCCATGGCCGCGCGCACAAGGTCAACCGCTTCACGCCGCATGATGCCGAGCGTCTGGCCCGCGCCTGTAACGCGCGCGCTGCCTTCTGGGCCGACGCCGCGCGCGAAGAGGTCGCCACGCTGCGCAGCCATATCGCCACGCTGGAAGCCGCCAGCGCTGCTTGAACCCGAACGGGTGGGGCTGAGCGCCCCGCCACCACTTACAAGAAGGATCACAATCATGACCACGCACCCAATTCTGACCAGCCGCAACGAGGACTATGGGTTCTTCCGGGCCCTGACTGTTTGCCCCCACCGCGACCGCCGCAGCGCAGATGTCTGGACCACCGCGTCGCGCCTGATCGCTGATGCCATCGGTGCAGACAGCGAGGACGAGATGATCGGCATCCGCGACTTTCTCGACAGCCGCATGGGTCGCCACTTCGCCGACGATGTGGTCGGCAACATGACTGGCTGCAACATCGCGCTCGAGACCGCCATCACCTCCGCGATCCGCCGCTGGCAGGACTGGCGTATCAGCCGCAAGACCGAGTGCTGCGACGGGATCCCCGCAGGGCTGCCCTACCTGACGGGGTGGGTGCAGCATTTCGCCATCGCCGCCGCGATGGCCGAAAGTGACTGATCATCCCCGACAACTTATTCCATGACAGGAGGCCCAGATGCCCAAACTCACCGATACCCAGACCATCATCCTCAGCCGCGCGGCCACGCGCCCTGAAAATCTTGCCATGCCGCTGCCCGAAGGCCTGCATGGCGCTGCCGCACAGAAGGCCGTGACTGCGATGATCACACGCGGATGGCTCGAGGAGGTCGAGGCCAACCTTCGGCGCGGCGAGTCGCTCTGGCGCGAGACCGGCGATGGCCACGGCACTACGCTGGTTGCGACAGAGGCCGGTCTTGCGGCGATCGGCATCGAGCCGGTGGTGGCGACCACGACGACCAATCCGCGCACGGCGAAACTGGAGCTGGCCCCGGAGTCGAAAGATGCGTCTGCTGCACCAACTGGTTCTGCCACGCCCAAGCCGATCGCTATCCGGGCTGGGACCAAGCAGGCGGAGATCATCGCGCTCATTCAGCGGCCACAGGGCGCATCCATCAGCGAAATCGTTAAGGTGACCGGCTGGGCTGCACATTCCGCCAGAGGCATGATCTCGGGCGGGTTGAAGAAGAAGCTTGGACTTCCGATCATCTCCGAGAAGGTTGATCAACGGGGCACCGTGTATAAACTTGATGGGGCCTGACACCAGCCATTACCTCAAGCGCGAGAACAACCTGCGCAGCGCGTAGCTGCGCAGCAGGGATATCCCCACGAAAACTGCGCCCAGCGCCAGATTGTCACCAAGGCTCGTGTGCAAGCCGAACCATGGGAACACGATGATCTGCGTGACGACAGCCAGCACATACCCCAGCGCGACATTGGTGACAGCCTCGATCAGTGACATTCGGCGGGACTGGGCTGTCATGCGCGTTTCTTTCTGTTGCGTGCCGGTTTTGCGGTTTCAGTCGGTTCGATGACAAGGCTGGCTGTCCTTCCCGTCGCCATCTCCCACCGCCGCACGGCGACGTCGCAGTACACTGGGTCCAGTTCCACCGCGAAGCAGCGCCGCCCGGCGCGTTCGGCCGCGACGATCTGGGTGCCGGAGCCGCAGAACGGCTCATAGACCAGATCGCCCGGATCGGTGAAGGCTTCCAGCACCGCCTCGACCAGCGCCACCGGAAAGACAGCAGGGTGCGAACCAGCCGTACCCAGCCCGCCCTTGTGGCGCATGATGCGGAAGACAGAGTCCGGGATGCGGTGGCTTTGGATCGCATTGCCGGTGCCGGTCTTGGCGTGGACGGTGCCGTCGGCCCCGCGCAGCCCACCGCCGCCGAGGGTTGCGCCCGCATGCTTCGATGGAACGGTCTTGTGCGGTTTGCGCGGTGCGCGGTTGAAGTGGAAAATGAACTCGTGAGATGGGGCCAGGCGGCCGTTCCAGTCGCCCGGCAAGCCCGGACCCTGATCCCAGATATACCAGCCAAAGCGTCGCCAGCCAGAGGTGCGCATCCATTCGACCCATCCTTCCCAATAGGGCTGCCATTCGCTGTCGCGATGCACGAGGCCGAGATTGACCAGCAGTTGGGCAGCCTCGCTGACAGGCGCGGCGGCGAACACGCCCTGCATCAGCGCATCCCAATCGCCAACCTTCTCTTTCGCTGCCCCATAGTCGCGCTGCTGCGCATAGGGCGGCGAGGTGAACATCATCGACGCCTGCGCCCCGTCCATCAGCCGCGCCACCACTGCGGCGTCGGTAGCATCGCCGCAGATCAGCCGGTGATTGCCCAGCGCCCAGATGTCGCCAGGGCGAGTGATCGGTTCGGCTGGGGGCTCGGGAATTCTGTCAGCAGTGTCGTCATCTATTGGTGTGCGGTCCTCGTCCGCGTCGCGCAGTAAGGCGTCCAGCTCATTCTCTGGGATCCCGATCAGCCCCAGATCGAAATCCTCTGCCAGCAATCCCCGCAGTTCCTCAAGCAGCAGGGTCTCGTCCCAGTCACCCATCTCCGTAAGTTTGTTGTCTGCGATACGATAGGCCCGGCGTTGTGCCTCGGTCAGATGGCCCAGCACGATCACGGGTGCCTCCGTCATCCCGAGCTGAACCGCGGCCAGGACGCGGCCATGGCCTGCGATCAATTCGCCATCCGCTGCGACGAGGCAAGGCACGGTCCATCCGAACTCGGCCATGCTGGCGGCGATCTTTGCCACCTGGTCGGCGCCATGGGTTTTGGCGTTGCGGGCATAGGGCTTCAGCCGATCCAGCGGCCAGAACGCGATCTGGCTCGCGCGCAGATGCACAGTCATGCCGCGAGCCGTTTCGCCTTGAGGGCAGCAAAGGTCTCACCGGTTTCCACCAGCACTGCCTCATGACCGGTAAAGGACTGCCAGCGCTCGATGGCGACGTCGACATAGGCCGGGTTCAATTCCACGCCGAAGCAGACACGCCCCGTGGTCTCGGCCGCGATCAGCGTGGTGCCGGATCCCATGAAGGGCTCGTACACAGCTTGGCCGGGACTGGAGTTGTTCAGGATCGGGCGGCGCATGCATTCCACCGGCTTCTGCGTGCCGTGCACCGTGTCCGCATCCTGATCCTTGTTTGCGATTTGCCAGAGCGTCGTCTGTTTGCGATCGCCTGCCCAGTGGCCCTTGCCGGTCTTCTTCACCGCATACCAGCAAGGTTCATGCTGCCAGTGGTAATCGCCCCGGCTGAGCACCAGCCGGTCCTTGGCCCAGATGATCTGCGACCGGATGGCGAAACCGGCGGCCGTCAGGCTTTCGGCAACCGTCGCGGCATGCAGCGCGCCATGCCAGACATAGGCCACATCGCCGGGAAACAGCGCCCATGCCTCGCGCCAGTCGGCGCGGTCATCGTTCAGCACCTTGCCGGTGCGCTTGGTCTTGGCGGCGCCCGCCTGGTTGCGCCATGAGGGATCATACTCCACGCCATAGGGCGGATCGGTGACCATCAGCAGCGGGCGGACATCTCCCAGCAGCCGCCCAACCACGTCAGCGCTGGTGCTATCGCTGCAGATCAAACGATGCGCACCCAGCTGCCAGAGATCACCCGGCACCGACACCGGCGTGACCGGCAGGTCCGGAACATCATCCTCGCCCTCGACCGGGCCATCGTCGCCCAGCGCATCCGGATCCCGCAGCAGGGCATCCAGGTCATCGTCGCTGATGCCCAAGAGCGACAGGTCGAAATCCTCAGCCAGCAATCCCGCGATTTCGTCACGCAAGATCGCCTCGTCCCATTCGCCCAGTTCCGTCAGCTTGTTGTCAGCGATGCGGTAGGCTCGGCGCTCGGCCTCGTCGAGATGGCTGAGCCGGATAACCGGCACATCTTTCAGTCCCAACATCGCGGCGGCCAGCACCCGGCCATGGCCTGCGATCAGCTCGCCATCGTCGGCCACCATGCAGGGCACGGTCCAGCCGAACTTGGCCATGCTGGCAGCGATTTTCGCCACCTGATCGTCGCCGTGCATCTTGGCATTGCGAGCGTAAGGGCGCAGCCGGTCGAGAGGCCAAGTCTCGATCTGGCTTGGCGCAAAGACCAGGTCCATGTGGCGGTTCTCGTTTGGGGCAGGGCGACCGTGCCGATGCGCGCGGGCAACATTGCCAGCGACAGGATCGGGTCCGCGATGTGGGAAAAACAAAAACGCCCGCGAGGGATATCCTCCGGGCGCAAATCTTCGATGATCAAGGGGTACGTCAAGGGGGCTAGAAAAGTCAATCACGTTTTGTGTTTTGAATCAGTAGGTTCTGCAAAGTCTAAAACAGGTCGCTGTTGGGATGGCTTCCAACCTTGGCCAAACTGGCTAGGTTTTGGCCAAGGTGGATTCTTGACTAAAATAGTAAAATCCACTTTTTGGCCACCGGTTGCACGCGCCAACTCTTTGATAATGAGTCACTTTTATCTCAAGCTTGGACGGGGTGGCTTCAAAGTGGATTCCCCGGTGAAAAAGCCACGCGCTAGCGAAATGCTGCGCTCAGCCCCCCCGTATACGGATCGGGCCCGGGAGGAACCATGGGAGGGGGGTCAGGCCCCTTCGCTGTTGGCTTCGAGGTGATAGGGCGCGATCAAAGACGCTGCCGGGATTTTCCAGCTGCTG
>Ga0307940_1001574_pt1 | contig 12690 bp, 12 predicted proteins | sample OrgLakmetagen124_FD_201835 | JGI IMG/M metagenome (GOLD analysis project Ga0307940, IMG submission 201835) | Saline water microbial communities from Organic Lake, Antarctica - #124 | ecosystem: Environmental > Aquatic > Non-marine Saline and Alkaline > Saline | place: Antarctica: Organic Lake... | reverse complement strand
TCCGCCACCGCGTACCGGCGCCGGAACTCGGCCGCCTTGCCACTGCCGGGTGCGGAGTTACGGCCCCGCTGCCGGTATAGTCGATAGGCCTGCTGAATCTTCCTGGCATGCTCGCCGCGCACAATCTTAACATCCACCCCTGAAAGTTCTTTTCTTACACTTGCGCCAAACTCCACCATGAACGCCATAAAAATGCCCAGCATAAGGCCTAGAACCAAGGCCAACGCGACAATCGTCTTGACTGGCCTGATTCGGAACCCCGTCCGTGCGCCCCAGCAACCGCCCCTGCAAAAGACGGATGCGGTTCAGGCGATCGCGCAATGTATTTTCATTCCAAGTGAATGAACGATGGCTCCGTGAACCCACTAACAACCAGCCTATACCGAGCATAGCGCCCTTTACTGTGTACAGGCGCCAGAACACCCTGAGCAACCAGGTTTTGCAGATCACGGGTAGCGGTAGCCTTAGAGCAGCGCGTCACGTTCTGGTATTTCGCCGCATTGATCCCGTTTTCAAAACTCGGGGTATCCTGGCCGAGCATTTTCCGAATCAGCTTCATCTGCCTGTAGTTCAGTGCATCGGTGTCGAGCCCATCCCAGAAGCGGGCTTTTGCCACCACGTACTGAATCACCCCAATCGCACCTTCCAACGCCTCGACAATCCGCTCGCCGAACCAGTTGACCCAGGGTGTCACCTCCTGCGTGTCCTTCGCGGCATTATTCAGTTGCTGGTAATAAGCTTTGCGATGCTTACTCAACACCGTCGCCAGGCTTATCATCAGCGGCAGCCCCAGCATCTGCGACACCGCCACATCTGCAATCGCCCTGCCCATCCGTCCATTACCATCTTCATACGGGTGAATCGTTTCGAACCACAGATGAGCAATCGCCGCACGCGCCACACCGGGCAACCCCTGGGAGTCTTTTTCAAACCATTCCAGAAAACGCTGCATTTCTGCCGCCACACGTGCCGACGGCGGCGCTTCGAAGTGAATCGTCGGATTGTGGACAGGGCCGGACACGATCTGCACGGCATCTGAATGCGTACGCCACTGCCCCGAGCGGCCTGCTGCTGTCAAAAATGGGCCAGAGCTCTGCTCCGGAATCACGAGTTTGTTCCAATGATGCAAGCGCTCCGCCGTTAACGGCTCGTCGTAGAGATCCATCACTTCGAGAATCAAAGCGGAAATGCCTGCCGCTACCGGGTCGTGAACAGCAACCTTCTCCCCGGGGTCTAAAAAGTGATTCTTGATGGAGCTGCGCACATCCTCGCGATTCAGCGCCTCCCCCTCAATCGCACTGGTTTCAATCGCAGCGCTGACCAGAAGATCCAACTTCGCTTCGATACCGAGGCTTGTCGGCACCACTGCCATCGCCCCCATTACCTTCTGAGAAGCCGCGAGCGCCTTATTCGTCCATAGCTCTGCCGACTTCTGATCGAAGCTGTAAGCGGGCCAATTATCCAGTTCCCATGTATACATTGATGAGCCGTTTGCAGTGATCTAACGGCTCACTATATACTGAATAATGAGCCGATAAAATCAGTTTAACGGCTCAACTAAATGGGTAGACCTGGAAGTGCGGGGTCAGGTCTAGCCTTTGGTGGTCAAACGCAAGACCTGACCCCAAATGCCCGATCACTTCACTGAATGACGGCACCGTTTGCACCGGCAGTTTCAGATTTTCCAGTTCAGTCAGCAACTCACGGCGATTGATCTCCATATCCGCATCAACGGCCAACAACAAACGCTTCACCCCGTGGCCGCGCACCGCCTCTTTCACGTGATCCAGCGCAAAGGCCGGCAACCCCACAATCAGCGCTTTGTGGTTGGCAGGCAACAAACTGATGAACAATACCGGATGGTATTCATCCCCCTGCTGCAGCGCCTTGGCCAGTTGCACACCGGTTTTACCCGCGCCTACAATGGCCACCCGCTCTTTGTCGCGCCCGGATGAGTATTGCACCAGCATGCGCATCGTCATGCGACTGCCACCGACAAAAATCAGCGCCAGCGCTGCGTAAATCAACGGAACAGAACGGGGTACGAACACATTCAAACTGTAACTGAGCAGCACCAGCAACAACGCAGACGCAGCCACGCCGGTAATCATGGTAAAAAACGCGCGGTCGCTCATATAGCGAATGACAGCGCGGTACAACCCAAGCCGGATGAATACGGCCAGGGTGAATACGACTGTCAGCAGCGAGATCACCAGCTGGCTTCGGTCTGGCTCCCACAGGCCGTCGTCGAGGCGCAGTGCAAAAGATGCCCAAAGCGCAAAAGAAAGCGCTATAAAATCCAAAAATAGCGATATTACGCGCTTTTTAAAGCGGGATAATTGAAGAAATGCGTTAAACATAGTGACCTCTGGCCTTCCTGGCGAACGCGCCAAAACTACTCTCGACCTGGAACACGGTCACCAGAACCTTTGCCTGACACCGTCATAAAAATATACTTGAAGTACGCCGACACGGTCAGATTCGCCAGCATGTTGGCGTCTGTTTTCGCCAACAGCTCAGGCGTGGACATATCAATATCATTGACCTGCGCCAAACCGGTAACCCCCGGCCGAGCGCCTAACACACCGCGCTGGTCGCGCTGCTGAATCAGCTCTTCCTGGTTAAACAAACAGGGGCGTGGCCCAACAAGACTCATCTCGCCTTTCAGCACATTCCAAAGCTGCGGCAGCTCATCCAGCTTGGTACGGCGCAAAAAATGCCCAAACTTGGTGATGGAGGAGCTGCTCGCCAAGTGACTAGCCACCGACGCTGTATCAACAGACATAGTGCGAAACTTCACCAAGGTAAACGGCTTTTTATACCGCCCTACCCGCTCCTGCCGAAAAACCGGAGAGCCTGTGTCAAACAAGCCAATAACACAAAGCACCAGCAACACCGGAAAACCAAACACCAGGCCGATTAACGAAAACACAAAATCCAAGGTACGAATCACAAATTCAATCCTGCTGATTGGGAAAACAACGCTGAAGGCCCTGCTTTACAGTAAGAGGAGGCGTCCAGTTTAAACACTTTCGGGTGTGGCTGATATCAACCTGAAGAGACCCCAATAAACGCTGGGCCACGGCTTTCTTTCCGAGAAGCATAGCGCCGAGTTGCAGCAAACCCGCAGGAACCGGAATAAGCCGCGATGGCTTACCCATAGCCTCAGCAACGCCTCGAAGCAATTGGGTTGTCGACAGATCTTCACCGTCACTAACCAGAAATGTCTCATTTGCTGCACCGGGGTGATCTATGCAGGTGATGATCAAGTCAACAAGGTTGTCCAGAGCAACAAACGAGCGCTTGTTGTGCACCGCGCCTAATGGCAACGGCAGACCTTTGGCAACCAGCTTGATCATGCTGGCAAAGTTGCCTTTTACACCTGGGCCATACACCAAAGAGGGGCGAATGATGACAACCTCCATGCCGGTTTCAGCAGCCAATGCCTGCAAGCCCTGTTCGGCTTCCATTTTGGAAATACCGTAGGCGTCTTCCGGCGCGGGCGCATCTTCAGCAGTGAAGGGCTGACTCGACGGCGTTTGCTCGCCGTTTACCTTGATGGAACTGATAAACACAAACCGGCGAACGCTGGCCTCAGCGGCCTGCCTGGCGAGGTTCAGTGTGCCGTCCACGTTTACTTTGCGGTATTCGGCGAGCGGATCAGATACTTCGTCTTTCATGATATGGGCGCGGGCGACGGTGTGGATGACAACCTCTTGGTTAGCCAACGCTTCGTACCACTTAGTGTCGAAATCAAGGTCACCAACACCAAAAACTCGATGTTGAAAATTTGCCCGCCTCACAGTTGAATAAGCCTCAAAGCGATGCTGAATTCTCAACTCAGAGATTACCTGAGAGCCCACAAAACCTGATGCCCCCGTAACTAAAACTTTTGTCATCATTGAAACCTATATGGAAAACTGGGCATCGGACGGGCATGTAAAAGCCAGCTCACTTTTCAACCTTCTTCCTTGGATCCCATCGGCTAAGAGCCTTATAAGCGAAGTGTTGGAACTGCTGAGGAAGCAAAGATCTTAAAAAAGGCACGAAACAAAGCAAGCGATGCCGCATAGGGATGCCAATCTTTCCGCTTCCCTCAAACCCAATCATCCCCTGCTGCCAGGAGATCTTAATCGATTGCTTTTTGTGGGTATGCTCTCCGAAGCGATACTGAAGCAACATCTCGGGTAGGTTATGGAATCGTAATCCATGTTCAGCACATCGAAACCAAAGCTCATAGTCCTGCCTTCTCCGAAGGTCAGTAGAATAATTCCCAGCTTTCAGTATTCGGAACCGACGAAACATCACGGTAGGGTGTATCATAGGGCAGGTCCATAGGTTTGATATTATCGTCTCATGTGTAACCGGGACATATCTTTCTCCAATCAGCCGCCCAAAAACTTCAATTTCCTGAACCGCCGTTCCCAATATATCAACGCTAGGATTGGAAGAAAAAAAGGAAACCTGCTTTTGAAACCTCTCCGGCAACGATATATCATCCGCATCCATTCGAGCCACAAGATCAAACGTACATTTTTGCAAAGCAACATTAAGGGCTGAGCCAAGGCCTTTGTTTGTAGAAAAGGATATAACTTCAAACAAACTTCCGAGTTTTTTTTGCCAGGATCGAATTACACAATATAGCTCACGTGATAGTGTTCCATCTTCCACCAAAACAATCTGAGAAGGCCTTAATGATTGTCGAATCCAGATACTAGAAAGAGCAATTTCAAGGCTTTCGGGATTGTCCTTCAGGTATACCGACATAATTACCGAAAATTTTTCCAAATTTATTTCCCAAAGAACACTTCATGTATCTCTTGAGTAGAGAAACCCTTAGCTGAAAGATAAACATAAAAATTCAAAAGCTCTAGATAACCCCTCTTTTTCACATAATCTGGCACACCAATTTTCTTATCAATACTTTCAATAAATTTATACGGAACCAACTCCACTAATATTGACTCCCTGAAATATCTGAAATTTAAATCGAAATATAAATCGACACCTCTTTTTGATTGTTCCCAGCCAGTTTTTTCGTTAAGAAGATCCCTCAACAATAGCTTGTTCTTAAGCAATGAAAAATCATACTTTTCCGAAATAGGCAAATTAAAACAATAATCAACGAGAGCGGAATTAAGCCAAGGAAAAACGACTTGGGATCCCAGGAAATCAGCAGCAACTTTAGTCTTGCCCATCATACATTGATGATCATGAAATGCTCCCCTGGAGAACGCCCTGAAATCAACAAATGATTCGGCCTGAGACGAATGAGGAACCAACGAAAAATATTTGTTTAAATCATGAGCATGAGAAAGCGGAAAAAAACAAAATAGACTCGACAAATCTCCTTGCGACTCTGCCGGCGACCTCAGATACCATCGCAGCTGCTGCAAACTTTTCGGAACGAGCGACCATAACCGAAATTTCGAAAGCTTATATGAGTTTAATTGATTGTGAGATGGAATATACCCGAAATATTCGTCGTTGCCCAATCCATCAACAACTACGAAATCAGTAGGGTTTAACTTATTCCGATCAAAAAAACATCGAAGGCCAAACAAAAAAAACAAAAACCCTTGATCTAAGACGGGGACGCTCATTTTCTTGCAAGCCAAAGAAAACACATCCTTGTCGAATGAGCTTACTATTTCATCAACATCGACAAAGTATGAAGAATGCCCGAGTTTTTTTGCTGTTGCCTCAACGTAGGACCTTAAATCCAAGTCATCAGCTCTTAGCAATGTTAGCGTATCACAACTAACGCCAACCTCTGAGAAAGCAACTGCCAAGCCCATAGAATCTTTACCGTCACTTAACAAAAGCAAAGGTTTTTTTCCTGTAGGAACAGACGCTAGTACAGCGCCTTTTAATTTTGCAAGAAGCATATCAGAGCTAGCAACGCTATCACCGCGAAACCTATCAGAATTATGTCGATACGGATAGTCAGAAAAATCAGCTGAACCAATATCGCCTAATTCTTGTTGCGATAAAACGCCGTACAACGAATCCGGACAAATCATGTGTTTTGCGAATGTAGAAACTATCTTCTTATCATAAATCATAACGATCAGTACCCAGACAAAATTTCTTCATAGATAGATTGGTATTGCTTGGACATAGATACTGATGAGAAATGCCGCCCAACAGCATTCAAGGATGACCGAGACTCGCCTTCGCGGGAGCCACGATCCAGCTCACCAATTACCTTTGAAATACTCCCATCTTCGTTCAAATCAAATATGTACGTACCATTTGGATTCAACTCTTTGACCTCCAAATGCGGAGGTATATTAGAAAGAATCACCGGTAATCCGCATGACATGGCCTCTAAAACCGCATTTGGCATACCCTCTGCTTTTGACGCGGATATAAAATAATCACTTGCTTGAAGATAATCAGAAACGTTAGCTACTTTTCCGGGAAAAACAAAATTGACACTGCCGTCTGCGATCGCCTCACACTCGGACTTCTGCTTTCCCTCGCCTATAAAAATAAGAACGTTATCCATGTCGTCGCCGTAAACTTCCTTAAAGGCATTCGCAACAGCGATAGAATTTTTTCTATCATCTTTTCCTATTGTTGAAAGCCAAATTCTGAGTTGACCTCCCAAGCCGAGGTTGTGACGGATCGTTACCTTTCTATCCAATGATACCGGATAATAAACTTCATCATCGACACCGTTCAGAACAACCTTAACGTTATTTATAGAATAGAAATCAATCAAGTTTTGGGCCACTGCGCTCGATACACAGCAGCAGAAATCTAGTTTTTTGAACGCTTTGATTTGAAAAATAGATAATAAACCACCAATAAATCGTCCATAGGTCATTTTATAATCGATCTGTGGAAAGTTACGGACCGTACAAATTCGAGGACGCTCAGAGTCAAGTAGGGACGAAAAAATGTCTGGGCGAGCCCCCTGACTGTGAATTAAATCTGGACCTATTTCAGCGATTTTCTTAATCAAAGTTCGGCGTCCAACAAGAAGTCCACTTAAACGGGATAAGTCTAAGCTTTCTACTGGAACATTGAGCGCCAAAAAGTCTTCTAATCTTGAATTTTCGCCTTCTTTTGAGAGTGTTATAACATATGGTAGGAATATGTTTAAGTCTAAACTCTTTATAATATTGTACAGCTGGTTCGTTGGGCCAACGCTCTTTAGCGTGCTAACTACATAAAGTATTTTTATAGGTTTTTTCATAATACTAGAGGGTTCCAATAAATGAACTGCTGTATTCGTTATAACCACGAACCATAAGAATAAAAAAAAGATGAATCAAAGAGTAATATGATAATAGGAGCCAAGATATTGCGGAACGTCCAAATATAGCAAGTACGATGCCTGGAACAAGTAAAATCTCAGCCGTTCCCAGCAGCGCAGACGCTCTCCCTATAATGAACCCTACGTCGTGAAAGGCTATTCTCAATAACATTCCACTAACAAAAAATACAAGAACCATTTTAAAGTATGGAATTGAACTAAAGATTCTTCGCCAAAAAAACAAAACCGCAAAAACAATAAGAAGATATTTGACGTTGACAAATCCCAGAAAACCTAGGCTTTCCCCGTATTTAGAGCTAGCGATATAGGTGACAGCTGATTCTGCTCTGGGAATGAAGCCTGGTAACAGGTTAGTGAAAATTGTTGTTCCGAGCTCCAATGAACCAATAACCAACGCAAGAATAGTTGCAATTATAACATTAATTCGTCTTAAAGCGAAAAATGAGAAGACATAAGGGATAAACAGAATTAAAGCTGACGTGTGAAAAAGGCAGGCGACAACCCATGAGAGAATTGCGAAACCATGCCGCCTCTCTGATACAAAAACTATAAAATAAAGTGACAGCGCAACTGCTATACCAAATCTTATGGCTACCATGTAGTTTGTGAAGAAGTCATAAGAATAAAAGACTAAAACAGCCAGAAGAGGATAAGGTGTCAATCGCAATAGTGAACCAGCCATGAGCCATGAAGTTACACTCGATACAACCAAAAAGAAAACAATATTATCATCGGTAAACGTTCGGACTACAACAATAAGAGCTGCAAAACCTGGCTCGAAGAAATACTTCTCAAATTCAAAAATTTGTCCTAAACCACCGCTAAAAAGTCCTTCAAACTGGTAAAAAAACTCTTTGTAGCTATCGTAGTCTGCACCAACCTTTTCGGATCGGAGCCCTGAGAATATCGTCAATCCAAATAGCGAGAAAAATAATAATACCTTGCGACGGATAAGCCAGTATCGATCCAGCTGAAACAGCGCCAATACGGAAATAACAGCAAAGTTTAAAAAATATGGTATCATAAAAAATGACTACATATATAAAGGCTGGAGTTAACTGTTTTTGTCTAAAGAGAGTCTGCACGAGTCTCCCTAAACCACCCACCGACACTTATTTCGCCAACAACTCACCAAATAAACCCGGTACAACATCCGTCCAGCAGACCTAGATCCCCATCCTTTACCGTTCATACGCCCACGCATACGCGTGACAAGTTTTTCCAGACTGGGTTTATTCCAGAGGGGACAAGCGTATATTTCCCGGGCAATGGTTTCCCAGTTTTGAAGCACGATGGTACGAGAATCGTAGCTGAAGCCCATTTTACCGAGGGCGTCGGAGTCCAGGCCGATTCGGTCCTTGAGGATCTTTCTAAGGATCAATTTGTTTTTCTGGGTTTTTCGGTCAAACAGGTATGTTTCTGGCATTCTGGCGAAATAGTCCGCTAGGCTTGCATTTGCGAAGGGCAAAACGAAATTTGCAGCTATCGCGTCAGCGAAAATACGCACCTTTCGAATGTGTAGTTCCGCAGCGGTTACGCTGGTCAAAATATCAGTTTTAAAGTCATAATGGTCCCAGCTTTGCCGCTTTAGGGATTCCCGGTTCCAATGGGGATATACCGAGCTGTTATCTGGGTACAGGCTATTGGCATCTGCTAAACTCATGCCTCCCATCCCGCACCACTCTGCCTGTGTTCTCAATAGAGGGTTAATCACGCTTTCCGATTTCACGTGGTTACGAAAACCAGGTAGCTTCGATGTCAATGTTGCGAACTTGTGGGTTTTGAGATCACGCCTGCTGGGGGGGGTAGTCATGTGGGAATCATTTCCCCCGCCGTCAATCAAGTTCGCCCCCCGCAACTCAGGTATCTGCACAGAATACAGCGGGTACGCCAAGGTTACGTTGTCGGTGCAGGGAAAAGGCGCATTTACAAAGTAATCTTCAATAGCGGCGTGATGCTCTGCCTTTAGTTGGTCTACCTCGTGCAGTACCTGGTGTTTAAAACCCAGCTGTTTGGCAATTTTGGCGCTGATTTCGCTCTCATCTGCCGCTCCTTTCGATTTATGAGTAATGAGCGTCACTTTGTCTTGCCAGCCGGCTTCAGCCAGGGCGAGGGCAATGCTGTTGCTGTCTTTACCCGCGCTGTGGAACAGGAAACTGGGGCGCGATAAGTCGATACGGCTTATGGTAGCTTCTGCGAGCATTTGCAGTATGAGGCCTTCATCGGGCTGCATTGCGTCGGGCGAAAGGCGGTTAGCGTTCATGAACGGGAAGACGTGGGTGAAGTTGATGTCCACCTTGCCGTTCACACTGGTGACTCCCGCCGTGTCGCCAATACCCAGAATGTAGATGTCTTGATACGCCGTTTTGGGCGGTGGCACTACCCCACTCTGCAACAGAAAGGAAATTCCCTCACTAGAGATAGCCAGGGGCTTAGGTACCCGTGGGTCGTCCAGCAATTCGGTGATGGAATGGCTGTAGAGCAGGGTTAATTTGTCTTTGGGCCAGTAGAGATATCGGGGATATTCTCCCGCCAGATCTGATTGTAGGGTTGTGTTTGGGGTTTCGGGAGTGTGATGATTAATCATGAAACCTCCCGAGCATCTTTTATAACTAAGGCGAGGGCATTCGACAAATTTTCTTTTGAGTCTGACATCGAAATATCTTCATTTTTCAAAAAAGCTTTATAGTGCTTACCCTTAATTGCCTTTAACTCAAGCAAAAAATGAAATTGGTCAATCTCCTCGTCCATATCCGCATTTTTTTCCGACTGCATCAGAGGAAGCACTGACAAAATATCTCTTTTAGACTTCACCTTGTGAACTCTCGGCATATTTTCGTACCATGCACGACCAAAAACTAAGGTTGGCGTTCCACGTATGGCGCTTTCCCACCCGATAGTTCCGCTAATGGTTACAGTAGCCATCGCTCGATCAATCAGTTCAAAAGGGACTGTATCCACACTTGCAAAAATCACCCTATCGGACTGACTTGCCAAGCGTTGGTAGAAGCTGGAATCCCTGCCAGAAGCGCTCTCCTGATGAGTATAGAATTGCGATTTATGCTCCTTTACCAGAATCCTGATGTCTTCTGGAAGGGTATCATCCAACAAGCGAAGCAAACTTATTTGGTCTGCATAGCTACCCCCTGTAGGGCAAGACGTTTCTTCGGGCTGATAATGTAGAGCAAATAGGATGAATTTTTCCGGCATTGGGTCAGTAGCCAATGCCTCATACTTCAACCTCATGGAGTGAACCTTCAAGGAACGCCGAATTTTCATTATGTAATAAGAGAGCCAGCTATAATGGCTCATGGATGGAATTTTTCCTTTATTAACCCAATAAGTATTGGGCTGTTTTTTATAACCTAAAACCGATAGCAATATTTTTGCTGTCGGTTTAACGAGGCTTAATTTTAATTTATTTAAATTTATCTTCTGATTCTTTTCATGCTTCACCATGTATTCAGGTATCGCCGTTTTATAGTCACTCTTCACTCGATCTATTTTTTTTCTCATTAAAAGTGAAAGCTCTTTTTTTCTTTCAAACTCCGGGAGAGGCTGAAAATCTAATCCCATTCTGTCAATATCTTTAATAATCAGGCTTGCACTTCCAAAAGGTACCATCTGAAACATCAGGAACATAACACCCTTCATTTTACACGCTACGTAAAGAGCATAATCGAAAACACGATGCGGAATTGAAGGAGAAATAACGACATCAAATCCATATTCTTCAATGCAAGACAACCAATAGCCGACCAAATCTTGGAAAAAATAACGGCGCTCTTGGAAGCCAAACTCATTACCTAAGGGATCCAATCGGTCCATCATTTTTAATGCATTTAGCTCATACCAAGCAATTTCTTTAAATTCAATTTCATCAAGCGCTTTTGGCTTCAATTCTTCAGGAAACCCGAGACCTTTCCACGCACTCTCAACCGTCTGAAGGTAGCTTTTTCCCTTGAAAGACTCAAAAAAAAGATCTGAATCATCTTTCCAGTGAACAAAATAAACAGGAACAATGTCTTCGACCTCTAGTTGCTTAGCCACATTTATCCAAGGTTCGGCTATACAGCATAAATAAAGAGCTTTTTTAGGCATTAAGAATTTTCCATATTTCTATTAAAAACTAGGACCTTTAGCGTCTTTCGTAGCCTAAGAGCTCTTATAGAAAGAAATTATTTGAACCAAACATGGCAATACGATGTCCGATCAAAGTGCGTTTCACTTAGCTATTAAGCGTGCTGAGATATTTTACTTTATCAACCTGACCAAACTTAGTCCTTCAGCCGCCACAACTCCTACGCAACTCCCTCTAAATTCAGCTAATCGCTTGGCATTAATCAGTGATCTCGCATGCGGTTCATCCCGCATTTCTAACTCATAAGCGGCCAATGCTTTCATCTTTGTCTCTAGATGTGCAGATATATCAATAAACACGTTTGGGATGAACGGGTTTAAGCCGGGTGAGTTCCACCCTGTAGCTGACAATACTTCAAACGCATAGATTTCTTTTACTGATGCACCAGGCACTGGTCGGCACGCAGTTAGCACCGCCTGATTCGTAATGCGATGATCGACATTCAGGTCGCCACAGTGGTGTGTATAGATTACCTGAGGCTTAACCTCATCAAGCACACCTTCGAGTTTTTGCACAATGTCCAATAATGGGACGCTATCCATCCTGTTGTCAGGAAAACCCAACATATAGGCTTTCTTTATCCCCAGAATCTCATGTGCTTCGGCTGCGGCCGCGTTGCGCTGCTCCAACTCCTCACGGGTTGCATCAAGGCGGGAGGTTACACCATCAGCCAGGAATACCGCATACACGGAGTCACCCTCGGATACGTGCCGGGCAATCGTTCCGCCACAGCCAAGTGCTTCATCATCGGTGTGCGCAGCAACGACGAGAACCGTTTTATTCATCAAACTGCTCCCAGTTTGTTGGCGTACCCCGGCTCACATCAGTTTTGAGTGTTTTACCGATTAACGTCCTGAAGTACTTCGGCTCCAGGGCAACACCGGGGCGAATGCGCCGGATATCTTTCTCTCCAACTGTTTCGCCGGCTCTCATATCACGCATAAAGTAAATCGAGCGGCGAAAAATCCGGTTGGCTTCTTCTGCATGTTGGCGTGCATAACCTACTTTGCCAACGGCTGCCCACGCACCACGCGTATCGTTGCACAAACGTTCCAATTCATCAGGCTCGATCGAGAAGCCGCTGTCCGGGCCACCGTCTGACCTGTTCAGAATGAAATGTTTCTCGATTAGGCAAGCACCCAGCGCAACGGCTGCTACTGAAGCCGCAGTGCCCAGGGTGTGGTCAGACAAGCCCGGAACAGCGTCAAACCTTTGCCCCAATTCCTTTATCTGCGCCAGATTTGCCTGCGCTATCGGCGCCGGG
>Ga0307940_1001560_pt1 | contig 12759 bp, 10 predicted proteins | sample OrgLakmetagen124_FD_201835 | JGI IMG/M metagenome (GOLD analysis project Ga0307940, IMG submission 201835) | Saline water microbial communities from Organic Lake, Antarctica - #124 | ecosystem: Environmental > Aquatic > Non-marine Saline and Alkaline > Saline | place: Antarctica: Organic Lake... | reverse complement strand
GAAAAGAACCAGGATTCCGATGCCACCAAGAAGTTGGGTAGTTGCACGCCAGAGAAGAATACCACGTGGCCATTCTTCGATGACCGTCATCACGGATGATCCTGTGGTGGTAAAGCCCGATGCAGATTCGAAAAAAGCTCCCGCGGGACTTAGAAATGGAGGGCAGAGAAAATAGGGGAGGCCTCCGAAAACACTGCATAGAATCCATCCAAGACCTACGATGACGAGGGCTTCCCGTTTCGAAATACTATTGTTTTTGAAGCGGGTGATGCTTGGTAGGACTGCGAGTATAGCAACGCCTCCGGTGATCGCTGCTGAGAGAAAAAGCGCCTGATCCGCCTCGTGCTTATTATTGACGACGTCCAATTTTGCGAAAATACCGCATACTGCCATCGTGACCGCTTCGAGCGCGAGCACCATGCCGAGGATTCTTGCTATTAAGTAAAAATTCATCAGGCGAGTTGTGACTCAGGCTTGGAGGAGTTTCAGGAAGCGTTTGCGTGCCTGCTTCGAGACCATGGCGTAGAGGTGATCGCCTCCCAAAAGAACTTCATCTGGGGACGGCACATCTGCGTGAAGCCCGCGTAATTTACCTACCAAGACGACACCATCCGGCCAGTCAATTTCCTTTACCATGTGGCCAGCTGCGATGGATGCCTTTCCGACTTGGAGCTCAATGAGATCGACTCCGTTGAATTCCTTCAAAACATGGTAGGCGTCGGTGGTGATGAAGCGTTGAATTTCCACACGAGTTGCCTCGCGAGGACTGACTGCTGCGCGGATGCCGAAATGATGACCACTCGCTGAAATTGCCTCCGCGTAATCCGCGCGGTGAATTAAAGTGAGGCAGTTTTTGACTCCTAGGGTATGCGCTTGGAGGCAGGACATCACGTTGTCCTCATCGTCTACGCTGGTGCTGATGAAAAAATCTGCCTCACCGACTTGCTCTTCTTCAAGCTCTGCTGACACCGTTGCGTCCCCGTTGATGATAGTGGCGTTGCTCAATCGGTCTGCCAAGTTAAGGCAAAGCTGTGGGTCTCTCTCGAACACACGCACGGTGCAGTCGATGCTTTCAAGCATTTGAGCGAGTGAGAACCCGTATTCGTTTCCTCCGAAAATGACGACCTTGAGTTTATGAGTGCTCTTTTTCTTTCCCTGAAGATCTTCTGCGAAGGCTCGGAGCTTTCTTGGTTCTCCGAAGATTGTCGCGAGATCTCCTTCTGCAATGATGGATTCAGCAGTCGGAACAAAGGTCGAGTCACCCCTGGAAATCATCGCCACACGGATGCCCACAGGCGCCTTTAGGTCGCGGAGCGTTTTTTGAACGGCATAGGATTTCTCTCCAACGAGCACCTGTTGAAGTTCAATTCTGCCCCGGGCGAGCTCTTCCACAACGAGTGAGTCAGGGTTTCTGACAAATTTGGCAAGTTCGATGGCGGTGAGGCGCTCGGAGCTGAAAATATGATCGACTCCGAAATGCCCGCGGAAATCAAACAGCCATTCCTCGCGCTGCAGGCTGGGGTGCACGCGGCTCACGACCTTTGAGACACCCATGCTTTTGGCCATGGAGGCGGACATCATATTGGTCGTGTTGGAAGAGGACATCGCCAGAAACAATTCGCATTCTCCGACATCGGCGGCAGCAAGGTCGGAAACGCTAGTGCCGTCGCCATGGATGACCTTGGCATCAAGAGTGGCCTCCAGATCCTCCGCCAGCGCCTTGTCTGATTCTATCAGGGATATGCGATGAGCTTCTTTGGCGAGGCAGGACGCGAGATGTCGTCCGATTTGGCCAGCGCCTACGATGATAATATTCATGAGTTAGAAAGATCGGCCTAAGATCGGCCGCAACCGAGCAGCCTTCTAGCTGGATCATGTCCAACCCGCAATCCCAACTTTTGCTCTCCGAGGGAGGTTTCAGCGATGTGTGGCTGGGCCTATCCGGAGTTTGCGAACGAGTGTTTAGTGCATCCGGAATAGAAATCCGGGGATCCAAGTACACAAAATCTTAAAAAGTCCTGAAAATCCGAGTAAATGCAGGAATTTTTTTAGTAAAATCAATCTAACGCTTAAAATAGGGATCCTTTTTAGACGGTTTAATAGGCTTTATTCATTTGTAAAATAAGGATTATAGGCACATATCTAAAATTCTCACTTTAGACTTGTTCCTTCGGTGTACGAAAGTGTATCTTGCTGAAGTTATCCCGATAGAAGTTCCTGAGATGATTCCTCTTTTCCAGCAATACAAGGGCTCGTTCCCTTATAAGACAGACGCGAAGAACCGCGTCAATGTCGTTCCGGGCTGGCGTCCCGTGGCTGGAGAGGCGTTCAATCTGATGCCATCGATTTCCGAAGGTGTCAAAATCATCAGGGTTTTGACCCAAGAGGCGTTCGAATACCGTGTTGAGCGAATCAAACAGCATGCTTCCACTCCGAAAGAGGAGTCACAGTTGAAGACCAGACTGGTGCGATTGTTGAGGGAAGTTTCCGTAAATGATCAAGGAAAGCTCCTTATTCCTAGGGATCTAGCGGAGCACGCTGGAATCACACCAGATTCGGAAGTGATGATGTCTGCTGGTGATAGCCATTTTGAGATCTGGAATCGCGCAAACTTCGATAAAGCCTTCGGGCTTTCTGCCGTCCCTGAGGAAGACGACCACCTCGCTATCTTCTAATTTTCTTAAATTATCCACTAATTCAATACCATGTCGCCCAATGCCACCATTACTGCTTACGCAACGAACCGCGCTCTCGCGGATTCGTCGTTTGGGGTGCTGGATCGCACGGCTTCGGGTTTTACCTTTTCACAGAACCGCAAGCTCGGGACAGCGAGCGGTCCTGAATATACGGATGCCGCTGCCGCGCCTGGCTGGTTGTCGGCACGGCGTCCGTTTCTCTCTTTCAAAAGCTTTTTGGCTGGGCGGGTGAAGTCTCTCGGGACAGAGCTTCATTCGCTTTTTAATCCGATGCGTCGCGCTGCGCCTGGCTGGTTGTCAGTGCGCGCATCGGTTAATTTTTCTAATGTTTCGCTAATTTCCACGTCCGGGACGACGCGGGGTAGCGAAAATACGGACGCCGAGTCCGCTCCTGGCTGGTTGTCGGCCTCGGCGTCCGAATCCTTTTCACCTGAGGGTTATCATCTTCCAGTTCTTCCTAAAGAAGTGGTCGAATTGATGGAGGCCGGACCTGGTAAGTTCATTATCGATGGCACACTCGGTGGTGGTGGTCATTCTGAAATGCTCCTCAACACAGGTGCAGATGTCATGGGGGTGGACCGCGATCCCGAAGCGCTTGCTCATGCAGGAGAGCGACTTTCCAAGTTTGGATCACGTTTTTCCACGTTTCACGGGAATTTCTCTGAGATTCCTTCGTCACCGAAAATCCTCAATGGAGAGCTAGCTGACGGTTTGTTACTGGACTTGGGTGTTTCATCCCGACAGCTCGATTCCGCAGAACGCGGTTTTTCTTTCATGCGCGAGGGTCCTCTGGATATGCGCATGGGGCCGAACGCGACAATGACCGCTGCGGAACTGGTTAACCATTCCTCTGAGGAAGAGATCGCGAAGATCATCTACACCTTTGGCGAAGAGACTAGATCGCGGCGTATCGCTAACGCGATTGTCACGCAGCGTGAGAAGAAAAATTTTGAGACCACCACTGAGCTGGCGGCATGCATTGAAAAGGCAATTGGTCGGAAAGGTCGTATCCATCCGGCGACCAAGTCATTTCAAGCAATACGGATGGCGATCAACGAAGAGCTCGAATCACTCTCCTCCATTCTTTCTTCCGCTTCCAAAGTTCTCAAGCCAGGCGGACGATTGTTGATCATCACTTTCCACAGTCTCGAAGATCGAATGGTAAAGCGATTTCTCCGTCACCATTCCCAACCCTACATCGATGACCCGACTTGGCCGGAGGCTCGGCCGAATCCGGATTGCATCTTCCGCCTCATATCGAGGAAAGCCATTTCAGCGACTCCTCAAGAAGTCTCCACCAATCCCCGAGCCCGTAGCGCCAAGCTGCGGGTTGCTCAGCTTTCAGGACCTGAGATCGATCATTCCTAAACCATCACATCAACTCATCTAAGATCATGAATCGCCGCCGCCAAGATATACAAAAACGAATTTCGTCATTTGCGATTTTTGCGTTTGTCCTCGCTGGGGCAATCGGAGCTATCGGGGGCATCACTCATGTCGTTTATCGTAATGCCCAGATCAAGTCCCTACGTGAGATTGATCTTGTCGAAAGAAGGATCGAGCAACATCAGCTAGACATTCGCACCGTCCAGATGCGTAAAGATCAGATTCTTAATCTTTTTTCCATGCGGACGAGTCTGGAACAACTGGGGACCAATCTTCGTCCAATTCCGGCCGGAATGTCCGAAAATATACTTCCGGCAGAACGGACTGCCGTCGCCTCTTCTGAAACTAATCTGTGAATCGCGCCTTTCAAAACCGCTGCATCATCCTGTGTCTGGTTCTCGTAACCTTACTCAGTGCGCTGTCTGCGCGCCTGGTGCAAATTCAATTGGTTGATCGGCAGCGGTATGCAGAGTCTTCAGCAAAGGCTTATCATCGGGTTGAGCGCATTCCAGCGATTCGCGGGATGATCGTGGATCGCAATGGTGAGCCCATCGCAAAGAGCATTCCGGTATCTTCAATTTTTGTAGATAAAAATCATCTATTTGATCCGAAAATTGCTTCCTTCGGCTTAGCTTATGAGCAGGCATCGATCGAGTTGGACTGGTTGGAGCTTAGCCCTGAGGATCAAGTTAGGCGGCTACGCTCCGTGCGTGGTGAAATACTTTCCCGAGACGAGCCTGACGCAATTGTTCAGGAGCACTTGAAATATTCGGTCGGTCTCTTAGCTCGTCCACTGGGGATGAAGCGCGACGAACTACGGGACAAAATCGTAAACCACAGGGGAAAGTGGTTTGCTTTGGCAAAAGACATTCCTGACGATATTGCCGAGCGCCTGCGCGAGATTGTAGATAAGAATCATCTACAGGGATTTGCCTTCGAGAACTCGATCAAGCGCTGGTATCCAAACCCAAAGCTGGCCACTCATTTAGTCGGCTTCACAGGAGAGGTTGAGGATAAGACAGAGCACGGAGAAACTGTTTATCGCATGGCCGGGCGCTTTGGAATCGAATCAGCGCTTGAGCAGTATCTTGCGGGCCGCGACGGGCGCCGCGAGCACATGCGTGATGCACGTGGAATGGTTGTCCCCGGGAATATAAACAGCCTTCTACCTCCGAGGTCGGGATTGAATGTAAAGCTCACGATTGATCTTGGAATTCAATCCATCGTTTCCGAAGAGCTCGAGGCTGGCCTTGAGTATGCGAAAGCGGAGCGCGGTGCTGTGATTGTGATGAATCCAAAGAATGGAGAGATTCTTGCGATGGCTTCACGCCCTCACTTTGATCTCAATTTCAAACAAGACCTTGCAAAAAACTCCTTCAATTACGCAATCCAAGCGAAGTATGAGCCCGGCTCAACCATTAAGATCATTCCGACTTCTGCAGCTCTTGAAGAAAAATTGGTCTCACCTTTCACAAAGATTCATTGTCCATATTTCCTTCAGGAAAACCGCTTCAGTGTGAAGGACTCACATTCTGGAGGCACTTTGACCTTTCAGCAAATTATTCAGAAATCAAATAACGTCGGTTGCTGGAAGCTTGCGAAACAATTGGGGGTCGAACGCTATTATGATTATGTTCACGCTTACGGATTCGGCACTCGTTCGGGAATACAGATTAGCGGCGAAAACCCTGGAACAGCAGAGGTAGCTAAGCTTCCGATCGATTTCTCAAGAGCCTCCTACGGTTACTACATCGGAGTGACCCCGCTTCAGATGGTTTCTGCATATTCAGTGATCGCAGGCGATGGGAATCTGCTGAAGCCAAAGATCATCAAGTCCTTGGTCGCAAATGACGGCACGATTATCGACGATTTCCCGACTGAAGTGCGCAACCGTGTAATTTCTCCCGAGACAGCGAAACTAATGCGTGAGGCGCTTCATAAAGTCACTCTCACCGGAGGAACTGCCACTCGGGCAGCGGTTCCTGGATATAAGGTTTGCGGTAAAACTGGAACAGCAATCAAGCATGATCCGGAACGTGGTGGTTATGTTTCCGACGCCTATGTCGTCTCTTTTGCTGGATTCATGCCAGCGGATGATCCGGAATTTGTTTGCTACGTCGTCATCGATGAACCAAAGACCAAAGACGTTTCCCATTACGGTGGAACGCTTGCGGCACCTGTGTTTGCCAACATCGCAAAACGCCTAGCCCAGCACATGAATCTAAAACCTACCGAGCCGACTGAAGACTCAATCGCAAACCGGTAACTGTTCTTTTCCTATTTCCTATGCTTCTCCGTAAACTCATTGCCACTCTCGAAAACGCGACTGTCGTCGGATCCTTGGATCTCGAAATTTCTGAGATCACAGCGGATTCGCGTGCGATCACTGAACAGACCTTGTTTGCGGCAATTCGGGGCACGACCATAGACGGGCACAAATTCATACATGAGGTTATCACGGCCGGTGCGGTATGTATCGTTGCTGAAACTGCCCCGCCTACCGATCTCTCTGCAGATGTTGCCTGGATACATGTTGGCGACTCCAGGGCTGCTCTCGCCAGCATTGCGAGTGCCTTTTATGAATCTCCGGCGTCGAACCTAAAGTTGGCCGGCGTCACTGGAACAAACGGGAAAACCACCGTCGCATTTCTGCTCCACCAGATCATGAAGATCGAGTGGCACCGCGCGGGGCTTCTGGGAACCATACACATCGATGATGGCGAGTCACAAGTCGTCGCGAAACACACCACGCCGGGATCCATCGAACTCAATCGTATTCTTAGCGGCTTCCGCGATAATGCCTGCCGTGGTGCAGTGATGGAAGTTTCCTCACACGGGATCGATCAGGAGCGTGTGCACAAGATTGCTTTTGATGCGGCAATTTTCACCAATCTCACTCAAGATCATCTTGATTATCACGGCACCATAGAAAAATATATGGAGGTAAAAGCTTCATGGTTCCGCGAACTCGCCAGTAACCCACAGGGAAAGAAACCCGCCGCAGTAATCAACACGGATGACTCTCGGGGTAACGATCTCGCCAAGGAGCTCGACGGTAAAATGCCTGTCATTCGTTATGGTTTCAATGTGAACTGTGATTTCCGCGCAAACAATTTCAAACAAGGCCGCGACGGCATGACCTTTGAACTCGCGGTGAAAGGGCGCACCTACCTTGTGCGCGCTCCATTGATCGGCCGATTCAATGCCTACAATCTTATCGCCGCGATCGCCGCTGCCTCCGCTTGCGGAATCAAGCCGCGCCAGGCAGTTGCGGCACTCGCTCAGTGCCCTCAGGTTCCTGGTAGGTTGGAAAATGTCGGGAACGCAGGCGGAACGACAGTTTATGTTGATTACGCACACACTCCAGACGCACTTGAAAATGTCTGCCGGACACTTAAAGAGCTGGATCCACGGCGTCTGATCACTGTCTTCGGATGTGGCGGTGACCGTGATAAGGCAAAGCGTCCTTTGATGGCTGCCGCTGCTGCTAGGTTCAGCGATGGACTGGTGATTACTTCTGATAATCCACGCTCCGAAAATCCATTGGCCATTCTCAAAGAGATCGAAAAAGGCCTACCGGCCAAATGCCACTACACCAGCGTTGTGGATCGTGCGGAAGCAATCGAGACGGCGCTGAGTAATTCGCGTTCGGGAGATATCATTCTGATTGCTGGAAAAGGCCACGAAACCAAACAGCATTTCGCCGACTACAGCATCGACTTTGACGACCGGAAGAAGGCTGATCACGCCCTACGCAAGCGGTCCGAAGAAATCGCTGAAATGCGTGCGAACCCCGATAACAACTTTTGAGAACCTGAATTATTTTAAGCATGCCAACGTCCCATCGATAGCTACCTAATCCCGCCCACCGTTATGAAAACTTCTGCCCAGAACATTTGTGAGATACTCGACGCCCGTATGGTCGCTGGCTCCGAGTCGGCGGAAGTTAACTCGGTTTTTACCGATACAAGAAAAGCACAAATCGGTGGTTTATTCGTGGCGTTAAAGGGTGAGAGCTTCAATGGTGACGATTTCGCAGCACAGGCACTTGAAGACGGTGCTTCGGTGGCCTTGGTCAGTAAATGGCAGGGCGGCCTTGTTGAAAGTGCAAAGGCGGTGATCGAAGTTCCGGACACGCTGATGGCATTGCAACGTCTCGCTCATTGGTGGCGCAGCCAGCTGGATATTCCTGTGGTTTGCATCACTGGTTCCAATGGAAAGACCTCGACCAAAGACTTCGCCACTTCCGTGCTCGCTCAGAAGTTTTTCGTGAATGCAACGCAAGGGAACCTGAATAATCACATCGGTTTACCACTCACGGTTCTTGCTACCACTGAAGCGCACACCGCAGCGGTATTTGAAATTGGAATGAATCATTCTGGTGAACTTTCACCATTGTGTGAGATTTCCCGCCCACAATACGGCATCATCACCAATATCGGCACCGCGCATATCGAGTTCCTCGGCTCACGCGAAGCAATTGCGGAGGAGAAAGGAACGCTGGCACGCTACCTTCCGGACACGGGGATATTATTCACACCAGCTGGCTGCGACTTTAACGAGTATTTCCGTGCGAGAACTCATGCGAAGCTAATCCCAGTGGGCAACGGAAGAGGTGTCGTAAGAGCCGAGAATCCAAGACCGAATGCTAATGGGACTCTAATCGATCTGGTGATTGAAGGGGAAGAAACCATAGAGGTTTCAATCCCAGTTCTCGGGAAACATATGATTACCAACGCGCTGCTTGCAGCCGCATTGGGCTGGAAGCTTGGTCTTACTCCACGAGAAATCGCCAAGGGCCTTTCTTCCGTGAAGCTTACCGCTGGGCGCATGCGTCAAATTAAGTGGGACGGAATTACCTTGCTCGACGATAGTTATAACGCGAATCCAGAATCCATGGCCGCAGCTCTTGAGACGCTGGCTGAAATACAGATTCCGGAGGGTAATCAACGGATCGCGGTACTCGGGAAAATGGGTGAGCTTGGCGCGCATGCTACCGGAGCTCATCGGGGGGTTGGTAAACTTGCGAGCTCACTTGGGCTAAAATGGATCGCCGTCGGCGAGGGTGCTCAAGAAATCGTCAGCGACAGCGACTCACCATATTTTGCTGATATTCACGACGCAGCCAATTGGTTGCTTGCCAATTCCCGCTCGGGGGATGCGATCCTGTTCAAGGGAAGTCGCACCGCCGCTATCGAAAACGTTCTCAAAACAGCTTTCCCAACCGCATGTTAACCGCCATTTACGATTTTTGGTTCGCCGCTTTTCAGGCCGAGATTCTCGCCGATAAGGAAGGCTGGGCGCATACTTTCTCTTTTCTGAACTTGTTTCAATACGTGACGTTTCGCGCTGCGGTTGCAGGGCTCCTAGCATTTGCCATCTCGATCATTCTTGGCCCCTACATCATTCGAAAGTTGATTTCACTGAAAGTCGGCCAACCCATTCGTACTGCGGAAGAAGTTCATAAACTAGCCGAGTTACACGGCGGGAAAATCGGAACGCCTACCATGGGAGGGGTTTTGATTCTCGCCAGTGTCCTGATTTCAACTCTTGTCTGCGCAAGGATTTTCAATCCCTTCGTCGCTGTTTGCGCCTGCAGCATGTTAGCCTGCGGTCTGCTAGGATTCGTTGACGACTACACCAAGGTCAAAAAGAAAAACTCAGATGGCGTTTCAAGTCGCACGAAACTCTTCTGGCAGTTTGTGATCGCGCTGATCGCTTCGTGTTTTATCTATTTCAAAACAGAGATTTCCGGATTTGGGGCAACTGCTGAGCAGATTCAGAACGGTATTGCAGGATTCCGTCTCCGAGATGCTTGGATGGGAATCGGCGAGATCTGTTTCCCGTTATTTAAGGAGCCATTAGTTAACCTCGGAATCTTCGTAATTCCGTTCTTTATCATCATTATCATCGGTTGTTCAAACGCGGTGAACCTCACCGATGGTCTGGATGGTCTGGCAACTGGCTGCACGATTTCTGTCGCTCTTAGTTACGCGATGCTAGCTTACCTAGCCGGACATTTTTTCATGGCTACCGAGTATTTGGTAATTCCGCACAACCGTTACTTGGCTGAATTAGCGGTGTTTTTGATGGCGCTGGCTGGTGCGGCTTTCGGTTTCCTATGGTTCAATTGTCATCCCGCCAAAGTCTTCATGGGCGATACGGGTTCGCTGGCGATCGGCGGTGCACTGGGGACCGCAGCGATATGCACCAAACAGGAACTGCTCTTGGTCATCATTGGTGGAGTTTTTGTGATGGAGGCGCTCTCGGTCATGCTCCAGGTAGGGTCTTTCAAGCTCCGCAAGAAGCGCATTTTCAAAATGGCTCCCATTCATCATCACTTTGAACTTCTCGGTTGGCATGAATCTCAGGTGATCATCCGTTTCTGGATTCTCTCAATCATGCTGGCCCTATTTGGAATCGCCATATTAAAAATAGCTTAACTCATTGTGAAACAACCTTTCTCCATCTCCGGAAAACATGTGGCCGTCTTTGGTGCGGGCCGCTCCGGTATTGCTGCGTGCAAGTTGGCGCTGCGAGAGGGGGCAAAGGTTTCCATCTGGGATGAGCGTGGCGAGGAGGCTTTTGTGAATGTTCCTGAAGGTGTGGAAATTCATCCAGCCCTCAGTGAAAGCGCCGCTTCAAACTTTTCAGCTGACCTAATTGTGATCAGTCCCGGAATCGATACCTATTCGGTGATGATCCAAGCTTTTGCTGCAGAAGCCCCAATCATAGGAGAGACTGAGCTAGCTTCGAAGTTCTATTCTGGAGATATCATCGGCATCACAGGAACCAACGGAAAAACAACCACTACCGAACTGGTTTCCCGTATTCTTAAGCACGCAGGACTTGGTGGGACGCCATGTGGAAATTACGGAGCGCCACTTTCCGAGGTGGTTCTTGGTTCGGAGATACCAGCCGCCGTTGCGCTTGAACTATCCTCATTTCAACTCGAAACCATTGATCAGTTACGTCCGGTCGTGGCAGTTTGGTTGAACTTCGCACCAGATCACATGGATCGCTACCCGTCGGTAGATGATTATAAAAAAGCGAAACTAAGGATTTTTAAAAACCAAACTTCGCGGGAGACAGTGGTCTCTAGGTTTGGAGAGGATCTGGGTGCGTTGGCATCGCGTGTGGTGAGTTTCACTACCGATCCACAGGAAGTAGATTCGGCGGATTTTTTCTCAGATGGTAAAACGATAACTTTCGAAGGTCAGGTGATCCTGAACCTTGAAAATGAAACCTCATTACGTGGTCTTCACAATGCGGAAAACGCAATGGCTGCGATAGCTGCCTGCAAGGCTTATGGACTTGATTCAATAGCATTTTCCGCTGCGATTGCAGGCTACACTCCTCCGCCACATCGCTGTGAGTTGATTCGTACTCTCGACGGGGTCGAATACCTTAATGATTCTAAAGCGACCAACCTACATGCTTTAGAAAGCGCTCTGCGTTCGCAAACACGGCCGGTCATTCTGATCGCTGGAGGAAAGGAGAAAGGTCTCGATTATACTCCGCTTCTTCCGTTGCTCAAAAAACACTCGCTGGAGAGCGTAACCTTCGGTCAAATTGCCAAGCCATTGGCAGACTGCTTTGGCGCTGCGCATCCCTCCACTTCGTTTGAGACAATCGAAGAAGCAGTCAGCTACGCGCGCTCGATCGCCCCTCGCGGATCCACTGTCATCCTTTCTCCGGGTACCTCATCCTTTGATCAATTCAGCGGATACGAACAGCGCGGAGATACCTTTAGAAATATCGTCAACCAACTTTCCTAACACGCCACCACCACCATTATGAAACTCGATCGAATCCCAACGCGTCGCAAACCTGTGAAAAAAAAGGTCTACGCCCGTCTATTCAATAAAACCAAACCTCGGCGCCAACGGGCATCTGCAGCGGCGGCATCACCAGAGGATATGGAGGGAGCTGGTATCAATATATCCCGCTCACTATCTATTATTTTTGCGATCCATATTCTCGCGATTGGTATGATATTCATACATAAACAGTATCTTTCGGGACGGACTGCTGTGCCTGTCTCTAGCACTCAAAAAGCTGAAGCTGAGGTAGGTGGTAAAGCTCAATTAGAATCTCCTGCTTTAAGTAGCGGCGCTAAGCCATACATGGCAAACCAAGGAGAAAGCTATGCGGCGGTCGCTGCCAAGTTCGGAGTCGACGAAAAAGAGCTTCGCGACCTGAATCGAGGAACTGAGATTCGCTCCGGGGTAGTGCTCCGTATTCCTCAAAAGAAACGTATCGTTGCAGCAGAGTCTGCGGAGGTGATTGCCGTTCGTGATCAGCAGCGATTGGATCAAGCAGATGATGGACTGGTGGAGATCCTCCCCCCGACTCATGGCGCTGAGAGTAAGGTGGTTCGGCCAGCTAATACAGATTCGAGCAATATCCCTAAAGCTAGGCCTATTTCCTCGGCCCAAACACACAAGGTGAAAGCTGGTGAAAATATTTGGCGCATTTCCAAAGAGTATGGAGTGGGCCAGAAAGAGCTAATGACATTGAACAAGATCACCGATCCAACCAAGCTAAGGGTTGGGCAAATACTTCAACTTCCTTGATCTTTAACATTTCCAAACCCTGAAGCCTCACTAAAACCTCATTGTGCTCCGACATAGCTCCACTCTTTTGATCATCGCTGTTGCCATCCTTTGCGGGCTTG
>Ga0307940_1001551_pt1 | contig 12783 bp, 15 predicted proteins | sample OrgLakmetagen124_FD_201835 | JGI IMG/M metagenome (GOLD analysis project Ga0307940, IMG submission 201835) | Saline water microbial communities from Organic Lake, Antarctica - #124 | ecosystem: Environmental > Aquatic > Non-marine Saline and Alkaline > Saline | place: Antarctica: Organic Lake... | reverse complement strand
AGTAAAACAGATACAAGAGAAATTAAATCTAAGACCTAGAAAAAGGTTCAATTATGAAAATCCTATATTTGTAATGGATCAATTATTATTTAACCCAGAAGTTGCATTTATGACTTGAATCCGGCGTTCTATTCTTTTAGAAACATTACGTACAGGTTTTGATGCTAGTGGCGATGGACTGTTTAGCAACGCCGCTAACCATCTATTAATAAGTAGTATATACATTTCCGTAATTCAATTTTTATAATAAAATGAAGTTAAAATCATATATAGCCAATCATTACACAAATTTTAGAAGTTTTAGTTCTAAAAGAAAAATTATAGTAATAGAATCTGACGATTGGGGTGCGATTAGAATGCCTTCAAAAAATGTATATAATCAACTGGTTAAGGAAAACATTGTAAGCCATAATAATCCGTATGCAAGGTTTGATTCAATAGCACTAGATAATGATTGGGATGGTTTGTTTCATATATTGAGTAAACACCGAGATAAAAATGATAAAAATCCTTGTTTTACCTTAAACTTTATAGTTTCTAATCCCAATTTCGAAAAAATAGAAGACACAAATTTCCAAGAATATCATTATGAGCATTTTATAAAAACGTGTACAGGTCAAAAAGGATCTGAAAATTATCAGAACTACCTTAAAGAAGGGATTAAAAATGGTTTTTTATATCCTCAACTGCATGGCAGGGAACACGTAAATGTTGTGAGGTGGTTAAAAGCACTTCAAGATGGCAATGAAAAGTTTTTAAAATCATTTCAATATGGAACTTATTTTGTTCAGCCAGATACACTAAATTTTAATAACAAAAGCATATTTGCTGCCTTTGATTATGATCAGGCTAAAGAACTTAATGATCATCAAAAAATATTGACAGAGGCTAAAGAATTATTTGAGGAATATTTTGGGTTTAGCTCCAAGTCAATCATTTTTCCGAATTATATCTGGTCGAATGAACATGCAAGGTTTACCCAGAAGTTAGGATTTGAATATATTCAAGGCACAAAATTTCAAAATATTTCCAAACAAGGTTTTGGTTACAAAAGAAAATTCAGATTTACCGGCCAGCAAAATGAGTTTAATCAAATAAACTTAGTTAGAAATTGTTTTTTTGAACCGTCCAGTTCAAAAAAACGTAATACAGTGCAAAGTTGTCTTAATGAAATTGATATTTCTTTTTCTCACAATGCGCCTGCAATAATTAGTAGTCATCGATTAAATTATATTGGGGCTATTGATGAAACAAATAGGAACAAAAACCTTAAATTATTGGACGAATTACTTAATAAAATCTCGCAGAAATGGCCGGAAGTAGAATATTTTACTAGCCAACAATTAGGTGCTTTAATATCAAATAAATGAAGAAGATATGTTTAATATCCCCATCCTTGAAAGTAGGGGGAATACAAAGAGAATTAGTGGTTTTAGCCAATCATTATTCTAATAGAGGTCATAAAGTTCATTTTCTAACATGTTTTGACTCGACTGAGTTTTATGAGTTATATGATAAAGTTGAGCACATAGACTGTAGCACTAAAAGAGCCTCAAATGAAGGTAAAATTTCTAAATCTAAATACTATTACTATCTCCTCAAAAAGCTAAGAAAGACAGTTAAAAGATTAGATCCAGATACAGTATTAACATACGGTGATATTATGGGTCCATTAGTTTTGGCTGCCCTCTATAATTTAAAATATCCAGTTTACATTGGAGATAAGACCAGTCATGATTATAAGTTTAAGTTTCCGCTCCCTCTTTTAAAAAAAATATTGTACCCCACATCTGCAGGGTACATTGCTCAAACAACTAAGGCTGCAAATTATAGAAATATGGAGTTTGGAGGTAAACTGGATATCACAGTAATTCCCAACGGCATACGAGAAGTCAAGTTATTCCCTGAAGTAGTAAGGGAAAATGTTGTTTTATATCTAGGGAGGTTTGCATGGGAAAAATCTCCTGACAGATTGATTAAGGCTATTTCTATATTAAAGGATAGTAATTGGAAACTTATTATGGCAGGTGATGGCCCGCTCTTGGAAGATATGAAACTTTTAGCTAAAAATCTTAACGTTCAAAGTAGGATTGAATTTTTAGGGCAAGTGAAAGATGTTGATTCCTTATTTGCTAAGGCATCTATATTTGTGTTACCATCAATTCTGGAGGGTTTTCCTAACGCGCTCTGCGAAGCAATGGCAGGTGGTTTATGTTGTTTGTGTTACTCTACCATATCATACGAGGATATTTTTGAAGATGGGACTAGTGGTTTTGTCATAAAAGAAGATACTCCCGAAAGTTTAGCAAAAAAAATTGATTATTTAATTGCGGAGCCAACAATAAGAAAAAAGGTAGGGATTAGAGCTATGGCTATTAGAGAGAGACTGACGGCTGAAAATGCCGCAAATGCTGTTTTTACTAAAATATTCGATATTAAAAAAGAATAGGTTTTGAGGATTATTAATTTATTGAATTACCCATAATTTTCCTGAGAGCGTTATCTGTTTACGGTGTGGAGTACTATATTAACACAAAACACAAAATAAGTTTAAGGGAATTAGTATTTATAAAACATAAAGTGACATGAAAGTTACAGGGAGGGTAGTTGCACAAAAAGCTATAATGTACATACAACATGGTATTTCAAAAGCTCTACTTTTAATTTTGATTAATCTGTTCAATCAATAACACTTTCTAATAATTTATCTGCAAAAAATTAATAAATCTAATTGTATCTATTTTATGAATATTTTATTAAGCTTTTACTATTACTTACCTAAATTAGAGAATAAATCTTTAATCTATAAAGTTTTTATAAGAATAATAGCCAAGATTATTAAATTTAATCTTGATTTTTGGTATCCTATTTATCTGATTAAAACAACTATTAATCCTTGTCTTAACACTAATATAGTGAAACCAGAAAATGAAAAAGTAATCGCTAGTTTAACTAGTTTTCCCGCAAGAATTAATTACACATATATTAGTTTAGAATGTTTACTCCGTCAGAGTGTGAAACCAGATAGAATAATTTTATGGTTAGCATTAGATCAGTTTCCCAATCAATTAGATGATTTACCTCAAAGCATTTTAGATTTACAAAGTCGCGGGTTAGAAATAAAATTTTGTGAAGACATTAGATCTCATAAAAAATATTATTATAGTTTATTTTTGAATCCAAAAAGCAAAGTAATTATGTTTGATGATGATCTTTATTATCATAAAGACATTGTTAGACTTTTAATTAAAAATCATAAAAAGTATCCAAAATATATTACTGCATCAAGAGTGCATAAAATGAAATTCAAAGATGATGAGTTATTGCCCTATAGATCTTGGGTTCATAATTATCAGACAAGTAAACCAGCAATATGTCTACTTCATACAAGTGGAAATGGTACTTTAATACCTTCTAAAGAAATTTTAGATGATATTATATTTGATAAATCACTAATCAAGGAATTATCTCTTAATTCTGATGATGTTTGGTGGAAGATTAACTTAATAAGAATGGGAATAAAGGTTTCTGTATTTAATAAGTACAATAGGGATCCAATTACAGTAAAATCCACACACAATACTTCATTAGTAAGTTCAAATACATTTAAAGGAGAAAAAGATAGGCAGATTAAAAACACAATAAGTCATTTTGGAATTAAGTTTAATAAAGAAGAGGAGTAATAATGAGTAAGAAAAAACTAATCATTGGTATTACAGCAGAAGGTTCTGTTAACTTATTACTGGGGCAGTTAGATTATTTTAAATCATTAGGTTATAAAACCTATTTGTTAGGACCGCTTAGCGAAAGATCTGCAGCATTCTGTAAGAAGGAAGGTTGTGAGCATTTAGTAATCGACATCGAACGAGAAATATCACCTTTAAAAGATTTGAAAACTTTGTGGTCTATTATAAAAATATTTAAAGCCATAAAACCAGACATTATTAACCTGGGTACGCCCAAAGTGTCTCTGTTAGGGATGATAGCAGGAACTTATGTAGGAGTTAAAAAGAGGATATATACCTGTAGAGGATTTAGATTTGAGCATGAAAAAGGCTTTAAAAGGACATTGCTCATTTCCATGGAGAAAATTACTTCAAAACTAGCACACCAAGTCATTTGTATTAGTAAATCTGTAAAAACACTGGGAATCAATCATGAAATTTTTAATGAAGATAAAGTTGATGTAATTCATAAGGGAAGCAGTAATGGAGTTAATCTCAATCTATTTAATCCTGAATTAGATCAATATAATGATGTAAAAAATAAGGTTAGGGTAGACCTCAACTTAGAAAAATCCTTTGTATTTGGTTTTTTAGGTAGAATCGTCGACAGAAAGGGAATCAATGAGTTATTTCAAGTTTTTAATGAAATCTACAATAAAAACCAAAACGCAAGGCTATTGTTGGTAGGGCCATTTGAAATGAACCAAATAGCTGATAAAAAATTAATTGATAAAATAGATGGTCACTCAGGCATTATTAATTTTGGCAAAGTAAAACAGGAAGAAGTCCCCGGTTTTATGTTGGCCATGGATGTTTTTGTGTTACCAGCTTGGTGGGAGGGTTTTGGAAATGTGTTGGTACAAGCCGCAGCAATGGGTTTGCCAGTTATTTCGACAACAGGAACTGGAACAGTAGATGCGGTTTCAGATGGTTATAATGGAATTCTAGTCCCCGTAAAAAACAAAGAAAAATTACAAAATGCCATGGAAAAAATGATGGGTGATAAAAAACTTAGGAAAGAATATAGTGCTAACGGCATAGTTTGGGCTCAAAATTTTGATCGACAACTGATTTGGAAGGGTTTAAATAAAATATATAACCAATAGAGGTGTATACTAAATTTATAAAACCAGCTGCAGATCGTTTGTTCGCTCTTATCCTATTAGTGTTGATCTCTCCTATACTTTTAGGGGTTATAATAGTGCTAAGCTTTAGCAATAAGGGGGATATTTTTTTTAAGCAAAAACGTCCTGGTAAACATGAAAATATATTCATTGTTCTAAAGTTTAAGACCATGAATGATAAAAAAGATAATAAAGGCAATCTTCTGCCAGACAATAAAAGATTACATAAGATAGGCTTACTGTTAAGAAAAACATCCCTAGATGAATTACCACAACTTTTCAATGTTTTGAAAGGAGATATGAGTTTTGTAGGGCCTAGACCATTATTAGTTGAGTATTTACCCTTTTATACTGAAAGACAAAGAGTAAGACACACCATAAAACCAGGTATAACGGGTTGGGCACAAATCAACGGGAGAAATGCTATTTCTTGGGAAGATAAATTCAATCACGATATTTGGTATATAAAGCATAAAAGCTTTGTATTAGATATTAAAATATTATTTTTGACATTCTTTAGGATCGTTCAGGCCAAAGACATAAATGAAAAAAATACTGCAACAACAACTAAATTTAAAGGCAATAACCTATGAAAGATAAGCTAATAGAAGAATTTAAGGATATTCTAGAACTGGAAGACGAAACCATAGAAGCAGACAGTAACTTTAGGGATTATGATGATTGGGATTCTATTGCTGCCCTTTCTGTGATGGCCTATTTGGATTCAGAATTTAATTTCTCCATCAAAGCAGAAGATTTCAAACAAATAAATACAATAAATCAACTCGTGGCTTTAATGAATAAAAATGCTTGAGTTAACAGATAAAAATGTATTAGTTACAGGAGCTTCGTCTGGAATTGGAAAACAAACAGCTTTTCAACTATCCCATCTAGGAGCTAATTGTTTTATTTGTGGAAGAAATAGAGAGCGGCTTACCTCTAGTTTTAATCAACTCAAAACTGTAGAGGGGCAGGTGCATAACAGATTTGAAGCAGATTTGTCTGGTGTAGAAGATATTAAACTTTTGATTGATAAATTACCTGTTTTAGACGGGGTAGTCTGTAATGCTGGCCTAGTTAAAACAAAACCACTAAAATATATAGATGAAAAATTAATTGATGATATTTTTGATGTTAATACTAAAGCAATTATACTGCTTATAAGCGGCTTGTTAAGGGCGAAAAAAATAAAAAAAGGAGCCTCTATTTGTATGGTTTCTTCAATTTCAACTTATAAACACACTCCTGCAAATAGCGTTTATAGTGCGTCTAAAAGTGCATTAAATGCATTTACGACGTCATCTGCCTTGGAATTGGCTAAAAAGAAAATTAGAGTTAATGCTGTTTTGCCTGGTTTTATTCAAACTAATTTACTCGAAAATGATGATGTTGGAAGTGAACAATTGAAAAAGCATTTAAATAATTATCCTCTAGGTCGATTTGGAAAACCTGAAGATGTCGCAAATGTCATTTGCTTTTTATTATCTGATAAGTCAGAATGGATGACAGGAAACTTAATCAAAATTGACGGTGGATTTTCAATACATTAAAATATGAATTTAATAATAATAGGAGCCAGCGGCTTAGCTAGAGAAGTATTTGATTTAGCCCATATGTGTTATGGTTATTTGCCTAACTTTGTTGTAAAGGGGTTCTTAAGTGATGGTCCTTCCAATATTAATGATTTGGGATATCCTCCCGTCTTAGCAAAAGTGGACGATTATGAAGTACAACAAGACGATCGCTTTTTCTGCGCAATAGGAAATGTCGATGACCGTAAGAAAACAGTTGAAATTATACAATCTAAAGGAGGTGAATTTATTAACCTGATACACCCCAAAGCCATCATGTCACCGAGTGCGAAAATAGGTATAGGTATTGCCATTAAAGCCTACAGTTCTGTGGCTAGTGATACCTTTATTGGTGATTTTACATATTTACAGAGTTCGGTTATTTTAGGACACGATGTGAAAATTGGTAAATATTGTCACTTAAATTCATTTTCCTTTTTAGCGGGCTGCGTAGAGGTAGAAGACCAAGTTATTATCAATGCAGGTGCTAAAATCTTACAATCAAAAAAAATCAGAAACCACTCTATAGTTGGTATGGGATCAATTGTGATAAGAAATGTAAAACCTTATACTACTGTTTTTGGAAACCCTGCGAAAAAGATTAATTAATGAGTTGTAAACTTGAGCATATTGAAATTGAAGCACTTTCTTTTTGTACCCCTGATACTCCAAGTGGTACAGCTGAAAATGAACAAACAGCCTCTGACTTGGCCTTTCAAGCAGCACTCAAAATACTAAAAACGGTTAACATTGTTTCCGAAGAAATAGGAGCGATAATTTTTTTATCGTCAACTCCAGATTATAGAAGTCCAGCGACTGCTATGGTACTTCAGAAAAGACTAGAATTGCCGCTAGACTTAATAGCCTTCGACGTGAATAGTTCTGGAAACGCATTTAATCAAGGAATACAGATAGGACATTCTTTATTAAATTCTTCCAATTCACGATATGTATTGATATTGTATGGAGAAACCCCTTCAAAACGAATTAATTTTGATGACAAAGAATCCAAAAGTCTTAAAGACTATGGAGCTGCTATTTTAATTGGTGGGTCAGAAAGTGGAAAACCAATGCAGCTAGATTTTTTCACTAATTCCAAGTTGTGGGATGCCATGCTGGTGAAATGTGGCGGCTATAAAAATGCTAAACCACAAGGAGAAGATCTTCCTTATTCCAATTTAAATGACCCTGGAACTCTACACTTAGATAAAAAGCGTATCGAGAATTTCCAAATTCAAGCCTTTGAAAACTTGGACGTCTTAAATAAAATTAAGACTACTGGAATTTATTTTTTATCTAACTTTAAAGCTAAACTACTCGCCGAACTTTGTAGCAACTCACTTACTGAAGAATTTTTAAAGTCAGATTTATCGTCCAAGTATGGTGGAGCTACTCCTCAAATTCAATTACAAGACTTAATAAATACATCTAAAGAGCAGAAACTTAATGTGCTATCCATAAACTATGGTGAAGGATTGCTAGCTTCGTGTTTAAGCTTTGAAATTAGGAGTAACATTTTAAATTTTAATTTGAAATCGAACTTAGCTTATCTAGAGGGCGATATTTCACATGATCTATAATAAATGAGAACAAGTCACTATGATAACATAAAAATAGCTGGTCTTTCAGTTTGTCTTCCAGAGCAAACCCGTGAAGTAGATTCTTACGTTAAAGTTTTTGGTAAAGAGAATATAGCGAAATTTAAAAAAATGACTGGTGTCAATTCCGTGTCGAGAGCCCTACCAGAACAGACAGCTTCAGATTTAGGAATTGAAGCAAGCAAGAATTTATTAGAAAAGTTGGATGTAGATAAATCTAAAATAAAAATTGTAGTTTTTGTATCTCAAAAGCCAAACTTCAGGCTTCCATCCTCAGCTTATTTCATTCATAACCATTTAGACCTGAATTCAGATTGTGTTTGTTTTGATATTAATCTAGCATGTTCAGGATTTATTTATGGATTGAATACAGTAGCTGGAATGTTACAATCTTACGACATAGAAAGCAAAGCTCTCTTAGTCACAGCAGATACATCTATAAAATCTTTAGCTCCGAACGATAGAACGATGTCAATGCTTTTTGGCGATAGTGGTTCAGCTTGTTTACTTTCTAAAACAAATGAAGCTCCAGAAATTAATTTTGCCTTTAAGTCAGACGGGTATCGGTTCAAAAGTATTATTACTCCGGCAGGTGCTTATAGAAACATGGGGAAACCTCAGGAAAGAGTTAAATGGTCTGATGATATTTTAAGATCCGATTATGATACTCATATGAAAGGAATGGAAGTCTTTGGGTTCTCTATTTCAGATGTTCCTGCTCTAGCTAAAGAATTTCTTCAATATTTAGATAAAACACCAGAAGACTATGAACTATTTGCATTGCACCAAGCCAATAAATATATTTTAAAACAGTTTTCAAGAAAAATGAACGTTCCGATTAGCAAAATTCACTTGGTGTTAGATCGGTATGGGAATAATTCAAGTAATTCAATTCCCTTGGTATTAGCAGATATTTATGGAGAAAGTCAAAACGATGATAATCCAAGTGTTTTTATGTCTGGTTTTGGTGCTGGTTTGTCTTGGGCGTGCGCAGAAGCATTAATAAATAAAAAAATAATTTTGAAAATTGTAAAATCGAATAAAACTTATGAGTAATATAGATAGATTAAATAAAGTTTTCATAGAAGTTTTTGAAGTGGAAAAAAATAAGTTAGGGAGTGATTTTTCAATAGATAATGTAGACAATTGGGACTCTATAACTCAACTTTCTTTAGTTTCAGACATTGAAGATGAATTTGATATTATGATTGATTCTGATGATATTCTTGATTTCAAATCGTATGATGCTGCAAAGATAATTATCGCAAAATATGAAGTTAACTTAGAAGACTAATTATATGCTGGAGAATAAAGTATGTTTAATAACAGGGGCTAGTAAAGGAATTGGTAAAGCAATTCTAGAAGTATTTGCTGATAATAACGCCATTATATATGCTAATGCTAGAAAAGAAGGAGATTTAGACGACATACTCAAGGTTTTTGAAAATGCTCAAGTTGAAATTATTCCGGTATATTTTGATGTGACTGATTTTGATGCGATAAAATCTTGTATTCTACAAATAAAAAAAAGGCATAAGCGCTTAGATGTTCTGGTCAATAATGCTGGGATGGTTACCTATGAAATTTTAGGGATGATAAATTTCGATAAATTCAGAGAAATGCTTGAAGTTAATTTGGTTGCTCCCATTTTTTTAATGCAGATGGCAACAAAGCTCATGCTAAGACAATCTTCGGGTTCAATTATCAATATAACGAGTAAAGTAGGAGTTGAAGGGGTTAAAGGTCAATTGAGTTATTCAGCTACCAAAGGAGGATTGAATTCAGCTACATTATCTGCAGCCAAAGAGCTTTCATCCAAGAATATTAGAGTAAATGCAGTCGCGCCTGGCATGATTGGGTCTGATAGATTAAAAAACGTAATGGAAAGTAAATTTAAGGAAAAGCTAAATGATATTGGTTTCGGCAGATTAGGAACACCTGAAGAAGTGGCAAAAGCGTGTTTATTTTTAGCCTCAGACCATTCAAGTTATATGACAGGCCAGATCATTGAAGTTGATGGAGATTTAAAATTATAAACATGTTTTTAGCCTTAGATTCTATTTCTAAACCAAATCAAAATGCTTTAGTCGATTCTTATGGTAATTCTATTACTTTTAAAGAACTCATAGAGGTTACAAAAGACTTAACCTCAGTTTTTGGTAATAGAGCTTTAGTTTTTTTGCTTTCAAATAATGAAATAGGTTCAGCTGCACTTTATTACGCTTGCCTATCGAACAAAGTTGTACCGTTAATTATTGGGGCAGATATAAGTATAAAACAATTTGATGATTTAAAAGAAACTTATCATCCGCAATATATTTGCTATCCATCCCGCCAGCAAGAAAAATGGAAAAAGTATTGCGGAGACCATATTACCTCATTACTCGATTATGGTATTGCTAAAACAAATTTTAAAACAATACAATTACAAGACAACTTAGCTCTTCTTCTTTCCACTTCTGGATCTACCGGGAGTCCCAAACTAGTGAGGCATAGCTATGATAATATTGAATCGAATGCTAAAAACGTAGCAAAAGTTTTTAATATCAGTCCAGAGGATAAACCCATTGCTTTTCTACCCCTTCAATACACTATGGGTCTTTCTGTTTTAACCTCCCATTTGTATGCAGGAGCGACAGTTTATCTTACAGATTTGAAATTGACTGATAAATTTTTTTGGGAATATCTTGAATCTTCACAAATTACTAATTTTACAGGGGTGCCGTTCAGTTTTGAGATTTTAAATAAGCTGCGTTTCTTTAGAAAAAATAAATATTCTAGTTTAAACATAATTTCACAAGGGGGAGGTAAATTAAGTGAAGAACTTTATACTACAATCGCCAATTATTGCAGCGAAAATCAAATAGAATTTATTCCGACTTATGGTCAAACAGAGGCTACAGCTAGAATGTGCTTTCTGCCTTCAGATAAATCTTTAACTAAAGTTTGTAGCATTGGTAAAGCCATACCCGAGGGGAAAGTTTATTTAGTTAATGATCAACACCAAATAGTAAATCAAACTGGAATAGCTGCAGAAATGGTCTATGAAGGTCCTAATGTTACGATGGGTTATGCCAGAAATTATCTTGATCTATCTAAAAATGATGAGTTTAAAGGAGTTCTTTTTACAGGTGATATAGCCTACCAAGATGAAGATGGCTATCTTTTTATTGTTGGTAGAAAAAAACGATTTCTAAAATTATATGGCTTAAGAGTGAGCCTAGATGTAGTAGAACATTCTATTAAAAACAACTTTAAAACAGACGTTTACTGTACTGGCGATGATACACAATTGAAAGTAATTATCACAGAAGAAAAACTACTTGAGGACGTTAGACATTATGTGCTTGAATTTACTAAACTTTATCATAAAGCGGTAGAGGTTGTCTTTAAAGAACATATTCCAAGAAATGAATCGGGTAAGGTACGCTTCAATGATAAAGATTAAAAGATTTGTAAATCCGCATAGAGAAGCGAATACCTACGTCGTTTATCAAAATAAAAAGGCTGTCATCATAGATGTAGGTAACATCAACACAAGCATTTTAATAGATTTTTTAAATCAAAATAATTTACATTTAAATTCAGTTTTTTTAACCCACGAACACGCCGATCATTGTTGTGGAGTTGATAGTTTAGCCAAATGCTTAGATTTTAAACTTTATTGTTCTGAAGAGTGTGGTTTAAATATAAGAACACCTAAGCTTAATTTCTCGAAATATTTAGAAGATATAGATGATTTTAGTCTGAAGAAAAAAGCTATTCATATTAGCCAAGATACAATTCTTCACATAGATTCTACAGCTATAAAGTGTCATGAAGTTAAAGGTCATAGCCCAGGAAGTATGGCTTATGGGATAGAAAACTTTTTCTTCACAGGTGATACTTTTATGCAAACTAAAACTCCATTAAGCTTCCCGAATTCATCAAAAAGTGATTATAATTTGTCGATAAAAAAAATAAAAAGGATTTTAATTAAATCTACTTTAATATGCCCAGGGCATGGAAATATTTATAATTTTTTAGATAGTCCAGAAGGGGAGAAATGAAGTTATGTGATCTAGAATAGTCATTAAAAAGGATTCTAATTATTAAATATCAGTGGTACTAACCATTAAAAACCAGAGTTATTTTAAATTTATCTTTACAAAAGATTGATTTTATTTATAATAAAATACAGCAATTTTATCTAAGTTAAATCAATTCGGGAACTCTATTTTTAAACTTCAAACCCTCGCAGTTTTCATATTGTGTGGGTTTTTTTTGTTTTAGAATTTATCACTCCAAATTCAAAGTAATACCAAATTATATTTATAATGCCGTATGAATAAATTGAATTATTTTTTGATTGATTGAAATCAAAAATAACTAGCATAGCCTTAGCTACGGTAATTATTTTAGATGAAAAGCAGGCGAAAAAGAAACGATTTATTGCGTCATTATAGGTCTAATTTGGTATAATAGCAAAAATCACCAGTACATAGAATTCTGAAGACAGAGAAAGAAGAGGAGTATGTAAGAAAAATAATTGGTAACTAGTTTAAGGCCAAAAGCCAGCAGACTAAACCTAGCTAATTCAAAATTAATAATCCCTAAAGTCACCGCTTAAACTTGACCACATATCCAATTCCTTGAAGGACCACCCAACATTCTTTTTTATTTACATATTGGACAGTCCCTTCTATGTTTTCAAAGCCTAATTCAGTCATGTCTAATTTTTGACCTGGACGCAACTGATCTAGTTCATGAGACTCGAATTTGCTAT
>Ga0307940_1001547_pt1 | contig 12794 bp, 10 predicted proteins | sample OrgLakmetagen124_FD_201835 | JGI IMG/M metagenome (GOLD analysis project Ga0307940, IMG submission 201835) | Saline water microbial communities from Organic Lake, Antarctica - #124 | ecosystem: Environmental > Aquatic > Non-marine Saline and Alkaline > Saline | place: Antarctica: Organic Lake... | reverse complement strand
ATAAGGGAATAAGGTCATTTCTATCGGTCGATATATCTTGAAGATTACCTAGCCATCGGTTGACTCTTATTCCCTTTCACTTATATTTACAAAGCTAATTTTTCATAGTAATACAAACATAGGAGCTGTCGGGAGGGGAAAAGCGATATTCGGATTCAATATAAAGCTTAGGTGTGTTAACGGATATACAATTAAAAATTAATAAATAATATCCTTGCATTCTTATAGCCCACGGTTTTAATCGTTTAGGTCAAGAAAAAATTCGTTTTCAACTAGAAGTTTACTTATATAAAAAAAATGTAGCTTCCATTAGCAGTACGTAAACACCCTTTGCCTGCGGCATTTCCCTCAAGGGAAAAATCTTGATTCTAAACTAAAAGGTTTAATCTGAAAAAAAAACATCCTCTTCCCTTGAGGGAAGATAAGAGATGGGTGTTTCTCGCTACTAAGAAAAAATTCGTTTTCAACTAGAAGTTTACTTACTAAAAAAAAATGTAGCTTCCCTTAGCAGTACCTAAACACCCTTTGCCTGCGGCATTTCCCTCAAGGGAAAAATCTTGATTCTAAACTAAAAGGTTTAATCTGAAAAAAAAATATCCTCTTCCCTTGAGGGAAGATAAGAGATGGGTGTAACACAGCTATAAGAGGGAAGATAAGAGATGGGTGTAACACAGCTATAAGAGGGAAGATAAGAGATGGGTGTTTCTCGCTACTAAGAAAAAATTCGTTTTCAACTAGAAGTTTACTTACATAAAAAAAATGTAGCTTCCCTTAGCAGTACGTAAACACCCTTTGCCGGCGGCATTTCCCTCAAGGGAAAAATCTTGATTCTATGCACTCATATAGAGCATTTGCAGTTTTATATTTCTTCGGCTTTATTTTAACAAGGTTAAAACCGTGTAGAATACATGGAAGATCACCGTTAAAACCCTTATGTTTTCCTTGCATTTTATAGCCCACGGTTTTAACCGTGGGTTATATATGGATCATAAAGCCAACGAAAACCCTTAAGAAATGTATCGAAACCCACGAAAGTTAAAGGGGGCAAATCCAATTTAAAACAGAAACAAAAAACCCTGAAGCTTTGTAAAACTTCAGGGTTATAACTTAATTAGAAAGTCTTGTTTACTAAAGCTCTAATGCTTTTTCTACATTTCCGTTCATCAATAATTCTTTAGGATCTTCTAAAGCCTCTTTGATGGCGACTAAGAATCCAACAGATTCACGACCATCAATAATTCTATGATCGTAAGATAAAGCGACGTACATAATTGGACGTATTTCAACTTTACCGTCTATAGCTACAGGGCGCTCTACAATATTGTGCATTCCTAAAATCCCACTTTGCGGAGGATTAATGATCGGAGTAGATAACATAGACCCAAAAACACCTCCATTTGAAATGGTAAAGGTTCCTCCTGTCATTTCATCTACCGTAATCTTACCATCTCTAGCGCGAGTTGCCAAACGTTTTACTTCTTGCTCAACCCCTCTAAAGCCAAGGTTTTCGACATTACGCATTACTGGCACCATCAAGCCTTTAGGCCCTGAAACCGCAACACTAATATCTTTATAATCGTAAGTAATCATTTCTTTACCATCTACCATACTATTAACAGACGGAAATTTGTCCAATGCCCGAACAACTGCTAGGGTGAAAAAAGACATAAAACCAAGACTAACGCCGTGAGTTTCTTTAAATTTCTCTTTATACTGGGTTCTAAGATCAAAAATAGGCTGCATATTGACTTCGTTGAAAGTCGTTAACATAGCCGTTTCATTTTTAACACTTACCAAGCGCTCCGCTACCTTTCGTCTCAACATAGACATTTTACTTCTAGTCTCGCTGCGTTTTCCACTACCTGGCGACCCCATAGAATGTTTCGCTTCTGCGTTGACGGCATCCTCCTTGGTAATTCTACCATCTCTACCTGTCCCTTTCACATCTTTAGAGTCGATTCCCTTTTCGTCTAAGGTTTTCCTAGCGGCTGGAGAAGGTGTTCCTGTTGCATAAGTCTCTTTTGAAGCTGAGGTTTCCTCTTTAGTTTCTTTTGAAGCTGAGGTTTCCTCTTTGGTTTCTTTTGAAGAAGAGGTTTCCTCTTTAGTTTCTTTTGAAGAAGAGGTTTCCTCTTTTTTAGGAGCTTCTTTTTTATCTTCTGAAGAGTCTTTAGAAGAATCTTTAGACTTAGGTTTTTCTTTTTTATCGTCACCGCCAGATGGCTTTTCAGCCTCTGTATCAATTAAACAAACGACATCACCTACCTGAACAACATCCCCTTCTTGAGCCTTAAAGGTGATAATCCCTGAGGCTTCTGCAGGAAGTTCCAAGGTTGCTTTATCGCTATCTACTTCTGCAACAGCTTGATCTTTTTCTACATAGTCTCCATCTTTTACTAACCATTCTGCGATTTCAACTTCGCTAATGGATTCTCCCGGAGAAGGGACTTTCATTTCTAAAGCCATAATATTATGTGTTTCGTAACTTGGTTTTTATTATTTGTAGTCGTTTAAACAATTGTCTTTTGAATCATCGAATACATAATCGATAACTTCTTCGTGTCTTCTCTTGAATCTTGTTTGACTTCCTGCCGCAGGAGAACCGTAAAAACGTCTACTACAGACTCTAAAGTCTTTCGTTTTATCGTATTGCAACAGAAGATGCGTGTAAGCTCCCATATTTCTTGGTTCTTCTTGTGCCCAAACCACATCTTTGGCATTCTTATACTTCTTGATGACCTTATTCATCTCTTCTTTAGGCAATGGAAAGAGCTGTTCTACTCTCACTAAAGCCACATCGTTTCTTTTTTCTTCTTCTCGTCTCTTTTTAAGATCGAAGTAAAATTTACCAGAACAAAACACAAGAGTCTTGGTGTCTTTTACCTTAGCCTTAGCATCATCTATTACGGTTTGGAAACTTCCCTCGGCCAATTCTTCTTTTGAAGATATAACCTCTGCGTGCCTCAATAAACTTTTGGGCGTAAATACAATGAGTGGCTTTCTATAGTTTGTTTTTTGCTGACGTCTTAACAAGTGGAAATAATTTGCTGGACTGGTACAGTTGGCGACAAACATATTGTCTTTGGCACACAACTGAAGGTATCTTTCCATTCTTGCTGAAGAATGTTCTGATCCTTGCCCCTCATAACCATGAGGTAACAGCATGACTAAACCGTTTTGCGTTTTCCATTTATCCTCTGCCGAAGAGATGTATTGATCGATAATGATTTGAGCTCCATTACTAAAATCACCAAATTGTGCCTCCCAGATGGTTAGCGACGATGGACTTGCCATAGCATAACCATAATCAAACCCTACCACTGCATATTCTGAAAGAAGAGAATTGTAAATATAAAATTTAGATTGTTCTCCACCCAAATGATTATGAGGGACATACTCTTCTTCGCTATTTTCAGTTATGATAACCGCATGTCTGTGGGAAAAGGTTCCACGCTCTACATCTTGTCCAGATATTCTCACATCATGACCCTCTTTCAATAATGTTGCATAGGCTAGAAGCTCACCCATTGCCCAGTCGAGCTCATTTTTTTCAAAATACATAGTGTGACGGGTTTTCATGAGCTTCTTTATCTTCTTCATGAAATTTTTATCCTCTGGCAAGGTCGTGATGGCTTCCGCTAATTTTGAAAGTTCTTTCAAGTCGAAGGTGGTGTCCACAGGCTTGAGCATCTCATTCTTATCTGCAGGTTCATAACCCTCCCATTCTTCTTGGAGAATTTTGGTCATCATTACTTTATCCTCTTTCTTAGAGTCTTCGTATTCTTCGTTAAGCTTAGACTTTACACTTTCCTCTAATTGGTCCAAGTAATCTTTGTTTATGATTCCTTGTTCTACCAATTTGTCTGCATAAATATCTCTAGGATTTTTATGCTCAGAAATGGCCTTATATAATTTGGGCTGAGTAAATCTTGGCTCATCCCCTTCGTTATGTCCATATTTTCTATACCCCAACAAATCGATAAAGACATCTCTACCAAATTCCATTCTAAATTGTAGAGCAAAATTCATCGCATGGACAACAGCCTCTGCATCGTCTGCATTCACGTGGAGCACTGGAGATAAAGTCACTTTAGCGACATCGGTACAGTAAGTTGAAGATCTCCCGTCTGTATAATTGGTGGTAAACCCAATTTGGTTATTCACTACAATATGGATAGTTCCTCCTGTTTTATAACCGTCTAGCTGTGCCATTTGCACTATTTCATAGGCAATACCTTGTGCTGCGATAGCTGCATCTCCATGAACTACGATAGGTAAAACATCCTGTTCTTCTCCCAAATGATGGTCGTCTTGCTTCGCTCTCGCTATACCTTGTACAATAGAACCAACGGTCTCTAAGTGAGACGGGTTGGGAGCCATGTTGAGATTAATTTCTTTACCAGAATCGCTTTGGCGTTTACAAGTCCATCCTAAATGGTACTTGACATCCCCATCGAAACCATCAACATCATAATCTTTACCTTCAAACTCATTGAAAATCGTTTTCGCACTTTTACCAAAAATATTCACCAAGGTGTTTAAACGGCCACGGTGGGCCATTCCCATCACGAACTCTTTCACCCCTACATTTGCTGCAGCTTCTATTAAGGTATCCAAAGCAGGAATCAAAGATTCATTCCCTTCTAGCGAAAATCTTTTTTGCCCAACGTAACTTTTATGTAAGAAGGTTTCAAAAGTGACGGCTTCATTTAGTTTTCTTAAAATATTTTTCTTCTGAGTTTCAGAAAAATCAGTCTTATTTTGATTGTGATAAATTTTGTCTTGAATCCATTTTATTTCTTTTGGATTACGGATATAGGCGTATTCTACACCAATAGAATCACAAAATACGTTCTCCAAAAACTCAATGATTTTTCTCAAAGAGGTTTTACCAATCCCTATGACTTCTCCAGCTTCAAAGTCTATATCCAGATCTGACTGGGATAAACCAAAGTTTTCGATGTCTAGTTTTGGTGAATATTTACGACGCTCCCTTACAGGGTTTGTTTTAGTAAATAAATGTCCCCGGTGACGATAACCGTCAATAAGGTTGATGACTTGGAATTCTTTCTGCACATTTCCTGACACCTCAACCTTTTCGGTTTCTTTGGTTCCAGAATCTTTTAGGGTGACAGTTGTCGTTCCATTAGAGGATTCTCCAAGAGATTCTCCAGACTCTAGGCCAAAGTCGAAACCTTGAAAAAAGGCTCTCATGCTTGGCTCTGTAGCGTCAGGATTTTGTAAATATTGATTATAAAGATCTGCTAGTAGCGATGGAGACATCGCATTTAAAAAGGAATATTTGTCCATATTGGTATTACATCTAGTAATGTGTACTACAAAATTACAATTTCTATCTAAAAATCGGTTCATTTGGAATAATATTATCAATACTTAGGCGATAAGCCTTTAGGCTTAAACAAAATCGAAGCGCCACAGCAAACAATTTTATAAAAAACAAGTTAGAAACTTCAAAAGATTTATTTTAGCACAAAAAAATTGATGTTGGATTTAGAAGCTTATAAGTTGTCTTTTTTAGAATATATGGAGGCTCAAGTTCCAAAAAAAGAACCTAGAAATCTATATGAACCTATAGAGTATATTCTTGGACTCGGTGGAAAACGACTGAGACCTGTGTTGGTCTTAATGAGTGCCGATATTTTTGGCGGAGGCCGAGAAAAAGCAATGGATGCAGCGCTAGCCATTGAAATTTTCCATAATTTTTCTTTGGTACACGACGATATTATGGACGACGCCCCTCTGCGAAGAGGACAACAAACCGTCCATGAAAAATGGGACATCAATACAGGAATTCTCTCTGGAGATGCCATGCTCATCAATGCCTACCAGTTGTTTGAAAATTATCCGGCAGAACACTTCAAGCCTCTAGCAGAACTCTTCACGAAAACAGCTATTGAGGTGTGTGAGGGACAGCAGTATGATGTCGATTTTGAAGAAAGAGACGACGTTACTATCGAGGAGTACCTTAAAATGATTGAGTATAAAACCGCTGTTTTGGTGGGAGCTGCTCTAAAAATGGGCGCCATTGTAAGCGATGTTTCCCAAAGTGTGCAGAGTAAAATCTATGAGTTCGGGAGACTTTTAGGTATTGCCTTCCAAATTCAAGATGACTATTTAGACACGTTTGGAGAACAGGCCGTCTTTGGAAAACAAATAGGCGGAGACATTATAGAAAACAAGAAAACCTACTTATACCTGAAAGCTTTGGAATTGGCAGACCAGAGCAGCGCAGAGCAATTGAAACATCTCTACACTATTTCGCCAGAAAACCCATCTAGTAAAATAGAAACTGCCAAGCAAATCTTTGAAGATTCTGGAGCAGAAAAAGCAACAACAGCCAAAATAAAAGAATACACTGAAATGGCTTTTGAAAGCTTAAAAGATATAGAAGTGTCTGAGAAAGGAAAAGACTTCCTGATCCAATTTGGCACTAACTTGATGAACCGAAAGATGTAAATGAATTGCCCTTCACAACTTAATGAGGTTATCGACCAGGTAGACAAGTACGCCGAGGTTTGGGAGCAGCTGATACAACAAATCAATAAAGACCTCGCCTTAGTAGGACTTAGTGATATAGAGCTGCAAACCAACATTACCCCGGAAGAACTATGGAACGGGCTACAGCCCATCTTTTCTGAACTGATGCATCAGAAAACAGCAAGTTTTATTCATCTGCTGTATAGAATAGATATTCACGAAAAGGAAATTCAAGACTTAATGAGGCATGACGACTTTTTGGAACGTTTAGTCTACAGAGTTGTAGAACGAAGCTTTAAAAAAATATATTGGAGATCGATTTACAAGTAAAGGTCAGCTTTAAAAACGGTTTTAGCTTTATTTAATTCTTTTTATCTTTTCAGGGTGTTGATGAGTATCGAAAACATCCATTATTTCAATTTGATTTTTCTCGATATTTATCCAATAGATTATTTTATAAGTTTGATGTAATAAGTAGCGAAACTCTATATTCCTTTCTTTCAACATTGGCTCAATTTGTCCAATTTCTGCTTGTTTTTTTTAACCTTAACGTTTGCGAAACTATTTTTTTTGATTTTATTTTTTGCAACACTTAACCCTGATTTTTCTCTTAGGTATTTGAAGTTTTCTTTGAGTTCAGCTTTAGCATAATCGGTCCAAAATATTTTCAACTCCATTTATCAATCTCTGTTAACAGGTCGTTTACTTCAGTCAACCTTCCGTTTTTTGAATCTTTCAGTGATTTATCAATGCGAACATTTAATTCATTAGCTGATATTGATTCAACTTTTCTATTAGCTGAATGCTTGTTTTCTGTCTTTACTGTTTTTTCAAATTTTGAAATTGACTTTTCACTTTGAAGTTTCAAAAACTCTTGGACAAATTCTATTTTTCGTGTTTCTATGCTCATCTCGATGTTTTATTAAATATACAAATTTAATGAATTCAAAAATTCTACAAGTAAAATTCTGCTTTAAAAACGGTTTTAGCCTCTCCTAAAATAAAGACACTGCCTTGCTTCATCTCGAGTTGTAATTGTCCTTTTCGCTCAGAAATTTGTTCAGATTTTAAAGAGGATGTATTCAGCTTTTTGGACCAATACACCCCGAGGGCACAGTGAGCAGAACCTGTAACGGGATCTTCCAGAATACCCAAATCAGGCACAAAACACCTGCAAACTATGTCCCTCTCTGGAGTTTTGGATACTGCTGTAAATATGCTTTGACCAAGACCTAAATCCTGAAGTTCCTTGGCTTGTGGAACAAAATTTTGAAGCTCTTCCTCCTAGGATAATACCAACAGCTTCCAATCGTTGGTCACCTCGAAAGCCTCCTCCACATTTATATTCAATAACTTTTGATCACCTGCTAGAATGGAAATTGGCCTTAACTCATACTCTGGAAACTTCATCTGAAGCTTACCTCCTATTGATAGAATTTCCAACACATCCTTCATCGCGTTGAAGCGAATTGTTTCTGAGGATAATACGTGTTTAGTTTCAAAAAGAATATGAGCTGCAGATAAGGTTGCATGTCCACAAAGAGGCACTTCTGCTTTAGGAGTGAAAAACCGAATATCGAACTCTTTTTCTCTAGGAACCACGAAAGCAACTTCAGATACATTCATTTCCTTAACGATGTTTTGCATGAGATCTTCTTCCAAAAATCCGTTTTCTAATAGCATTACTCCAGCAGGGTTTCCTTTAAAGAGCTGATCTGTAAACGCATCTACTTGATAAATTATACCAAATTATATTTATAATGCCGTATGAATAAATTGAATTATTTTTTGATTGATTGAAATCAAAAATAAGTAGCATAGCCTTAGCTACGGTAATTATTTTTGATGAAAAGCAGGCGAAAAAGAAACGATTTATTGCGTCATTATAGGTCTAATTTGGTATTATAGCCATAAGTTCAAAATTTAAGTAAACCTAAGGTTTTTTAAAACCATCTAAAAACAAACTTTAACAACTAACATAGTAGTTTAACTATACTATTAGTTTACATTAGTCAAAAATTATAACTTATGAGACCACTGACCAGAGCCGAAGAAGACATTATGCACCTCTTATGGCAAAGAGAAAATGCTCGTGTTGCCGAGCTTATTGTAGATATGCCAGAGCCTAAACCTGCTTATAACACAGTGTCGACCATTATAAGAATTTTGGAAGACAAGGGATTTGTAGGTCATGAAAAAGCAGGTAGAGGTTTTAAATATTTTGCCCTTGTGGACAAATCTACTTACCAGAAAGCCAGCATGAAAAAGATGGTAAACTCCTACTATGAAGGATCGTTTAAAAACATGGTTTCCTTTTTTGTAAAAGAGAACAATATGAGCGCCAAAGATCTGGAAAGCATACTTAAAGACATCGATAAAACCGAAGACTAATGGGACTTTATATCTTGGATGTTATCCTTTTTCAAAGTTGTTTTTTGGGACTCTATCTGGTTTTTAAAAAAGAAACCTTCTATTCCTACAACCGCTTGTATTTGCTAGGAACTGCTCTGCTTTCTTTTATACTTCCTCTGCTAGACTTAGGCTTTTTGGCCTTCGATCTGGGGAGTGCTAATGCTGCAGAACAAACCACCTTTCAATTACAAAATTATTTTTTGATAGGTGAAGAAGTGATCTTAACGGCTTCAGGGCAAGCCTCTACTCCCCAGACGTCGTCTTGGACTCTAGACGCGATTTTGAAGCTTGTGTATCTTATGGGCTTAGGTGTATTCTGCATCAAATTCAGCATAGGGTATTGGAAACTTAAGCAAGTCATAGCGACAGCGACTTTTGAGTCGTATAAAGAGAACATAAAATGTTACAGCCTGTCCTCCTCCAACACTGCTTTTACCTTTTGGAATTCCATTTTTATTGGAGACCAAATTGCTGAAGACCAGCGAGATAAAATTATAGTCCATGAGCTGGAACATGCAAAAGCCAATCATGGAGTTGACCTGTTATTTTCTGAAATAGTACGCACTTTGCTATGGCTGAGTCCAGCCCACCATGTATTGAAAAGAGAGCTATTGCTGGTGCATGAGCTCCAAGCGGATGCAGTTGCGGCTCAGCACTTAAGCAAGAAAGAGTATGCCCAAAGCTTACTTAACCAAGCTTTTGGTACACAGAATTTTGAGTTTTCCAACTCGTTTTTTAACCATTCACAATTAAAACTAAGACTTATGATGTTACAAAAAAAGAATTCTAGCTCCAGAAGTAAATTAAAATATCTTCTGATTTTACCACTCGTTGCTTTAATGCTTACGTACACGGCCTGTAAAGAAGAAAGCAAGGAAGCTATCCAGCAACTTGCCGAGCAATCTGAAGCAGAACAACTCAAAGCCCAGTATATGAAAGAGCTGAAGGAAGCTGTGGCTAAATATGGGATGTACTCTGATGATATGCCGAGCAAGTTTAAAACTCCAATAGACGTTAAAAACAAAGAAGATTTCTATAGGCAGAATGCAGCTGTGACTTACATGGTGGAACAACTTGTAGAACAAACCAAAAATGATCCAGATTTAAGAAGTTACAACAAAGAATTACTTGAAAAGGTGAAATCTCAAACCTATGAGGATTACCTAAAACAAAAAAACAACCCTACAACTACGGTTACAGAAATTGAAAAGGGTAATAGCATAGGAAACGTGCCTTTTGCAGTTATTGAGAATGTTCCCGTCTTCCCTGGCTGTGAAACCTTGGACTCTAATGATGAGCGCAAAGAATGCATGAGTAAAGAAATAAGTCAATTTGTTAATGAGAACTTCAACACCAATCTAGCGTCTGGTTTAGGACTTAAAGGAACAAATAGAGTTTATGTCCAATTTAAAATTGACAAAACTGGCAAAATAGTAGACGTAAGAGCTAGGGCTCCGCATCCAATACTCAAGGTTGAAGGGGAACGAGTCATCAATAAATTACCCACTATGAAACCTGGTGAACAGGGCGGTGAGAAAGTGGATGTTCTCTACTCTTTGCCTATTACTTTTATGGTTAGTAATGAAGATTAAGACAAGCTTCATCCTGCTTATTCTTGTACACCTTTTTGGGGGTGTACAAGAATGTTTTGGTCAGGATCTAGATAGTTTGTTTGCTGTCGGGGAGTATTCTAAAGTCCTTGAGAATTATGAAAACTCACCCCCTACTCATTTTGAGTCTAAAATCCTAAGAGCTAGAAGTCTTCACGCCAAAAGGTTTTATAAGAAAGCTTTGGACGCCTATCGGGAGGCCTTATTCACAGAAGAGGATAACCCCAGATATCAATTTGTATATGCCAAGCTTTTAAAAGATAATAATCAATTTAAGCCTGCAGACAGTTTATTTACACAACTCCACGATCACTTTCCTGGCAATCCCGAGTTCTCTTACCAACTAGGCCTTACCAAAGCAGAGCTTGGCTCCAAGTCTGTGGATATATTTTATTTGAAGGCTTTACAACAAGACCCTAGTCACCAGGCTGCTGCCTATGCTTTGGCAACATATTATTTCAAGATTCGCAGTTTTAAAAAAGCAGAAGAAACTTGCCAAGTTGCTCTTACTTTCAACCCTTCCAATCAAAAGATAATCGGTTTACAAGGGCAAATCTACTACCAACAACGAAAATTGAATTTAGCCTTAGAAGCTTTTGAGAATCTCGAACAACTCACCACACCTCCAAAATTTGTAGTCGAGAAAATGGCTATTGCTTATGCCAATACGTCTCAACTTCAAAAATCGATTGTTTACTACAAGCGGTTACTTAGGATAGAGCCAAAGAATTTTAGATACCACCATCAATTAGCAAAAGTATATTCCATGGTTAAGGATTTTGAATCTGCGGAAAGCCATGCCCAGCTCTCCATTAAGTTAAAGGACACCAGCTTGGACCAGGAGCGTTTTACTTTGGCTCTGGCTAAGATTAAACAAGACAAATTGAAAGAAGGTATACAGTTGCTAGAGCTTGTCATAAAGAAGTCACCCAAGTATGAAAGAGCTTATGTAGAAATGGCATTGGCCGCAGATCGTCTCTATACAGATACCAATAAAAAATTAGCTTACTATAAACGCTACGAGACTCAGTTTGATAATGATGAAACCTCAGCTTTCAAAAACATCATTTACCGAAGGTTAACCGACCTAAAACGAGAAAAGCATTTTAAGGCGAATGACTGAGGTTTTTCTGTTTATTTTTAACTCCACTATTTTATTAGTAATCCGTTTTTACATCATAAAAATTAAGTTAGTTTTCGATTCGGAAAGTTTTATTATCCTTTCCTACACCTTTGATGGTTAAGGATTTCCACTCTTTTGGAAGAATAGGTTTTTTTTGAACAATTCCATTATCGGTAAATTCTAGTCCGCCAAAACCAAACAATACGCATTGCAACATCCCCCCCGCTCCTGTAGCGAAATAGGAAAAGTTTGAAGTTGCCACCTCCGATAATGCACCAAAAGGCGCTTGCTGATTAGGCACATAGCTTTCCTTGAAAAGGCGGTACGCATTTGATACATCACCTTGTCTTGCATACAATATCGAAAAAATAGATTTCCCCATCGCAGGTCCTTCTTTTGATAATTTAGGTTCATAATATTTCAAATCTTTAAGTATAGTCTCCTTGTCATCTACAATATTTAAAGGAAAAGAAAGTAAATTTACATCTGCTTGTTTAATTATTTCTCCATTATAATTTTCGTGTTCCTTAGTAGTACCATCTTTAAATTTCAGTATTTTAATTTTTTCTGCTACTGATCTCCATTTTGGATTTGGAGTAGCTCCAATTTCTATTGCTGCTTTGGTAGTAAATTCTAGTGCAGTAATAGCTGCGCCGTTAGTAAAAGCATTGTCATTGACATTTGGTGCAAATTCATTAGCCCCAACAACATTATCAATGGAATAACTACCGTCGTTGTTTGGTGTGACTCGGCTTAACCAAAAATCTACTACTTCTTTCATTAAAGGATATCCTTTTTCCACTAACCATTTTTTGTCTTTAGTAACGCGATAATAGTTCCAAAATGCAATTGCAATATCTGCTGTTATGTGATGTTCAAATGGCCCTGTGAGTGCAAAAGGTGGAGTTGCCTCCTCCCCAGTATCGTCACTCTCCCAAGGAAACATTGCTCCTTGATAACCATAATTTATAGCTTTCTTTTTTGCGGGCTCTAAACGGTCTGAACGATAATTAACTAAAGACCGAGCAATATCTTGATTTAGCATAAGTAAAGGCGGAAACATCCATATTTCCGTGTCCCAAAATATATGTCCGTTATAAGGAACCTGCAGAGAAAGTCCCATTGGAGGAATACTTAAATCTGAATCTCCACGT
>Ga0307940_1001507_pt1 | contig 13015 bp, 11 predicted proteins | sample OrgLakmetagen124_FD_201835 | JGI IMG/M metagenome (GOLD analysis project Ga0307940, IMG submission 201835) | Saline water microbial communities from Organic Lake, Antarctica - #124 | ecosystem: Environmental > Aquatic > Non-marine Saline and Alkaline > Saline | place: Antarctica: Organic Lake... | reverse complement strand
CTCGGGTAGACCTGCTTTGCTCCCACCGGCACTGAGAGCCTTCGCAATCGCGCGGTTTGAGTGGATTGCTTCACTGCCGCCACGCAGGATGGTGGCATTGCCCGTTTTGAAACAGAGGCCGGCAGCATCAGCCGTTACGTTGGGGCGGCTTTCGTAAATGATTCCGATGGTGCCGATCGGAACGCGCACCTGCTCGATGTTGATTCCATTGGGGCGATCCCATTGCTCTAGCACCTGCCCGACCGGATCAGGGAGTGTGGCGACGTGCTCCAAGGCAGCCGCGATATCTTCGATTCGCGCTTCATCGAGCTTCAAGCGATCAAGCATCGCAGAGCTGAGTTTTTTTTCTTCTCCAGCGGTAATGTCCTTTTTGTTGTCGGAGAGAATTTCTGCGGAATGGTCGCGTAGTCCCTGAGCCATAGCCTTCAGGATGTCGTTTTTCTGTTCCGTGGTGAGAGCGGCAAGTTTGTAAGCTGCAGCTCGAGCCTGCTTGCCCATGGTCTGGATTTGCTCGGTGATATTTTCAGTCATAAGATTTTCATTTTTTAGTAGAGGTCTTGTTTGACGCCTTCTTTGCAATTTTTTTCGCGGGCGCCTTTTTGCCCGCAGCCTTTTCAGCTACTTTCTTAGCTGCCGTTTTTTTCGCGGAGGCATTCTTGATCGCCACTTTCATGGAATCGTTGAGGAAGGATTGCTTTTTTGGAGCGACCTTCTTTGGAAAGAACTTGGTTGAAATTCCTGCGTCGTTGCCAGCGACAATATCGGCAAGGCGACTTGGATGGCGGCCGTTGGCGATGTGAACTTCGATTCCCGCATCGACGGCAAATTTGACAGCTTTGAGCTTCGAGGCCATCCCGCCCATCGAGAATTTACCTTTGTCTTTGCGGACATATTTAAAGACCTCGTCTATGTCGCTGACCTCTCGGACGAGTTTGTTCGTCCTCGGAGCAAGCAGCCCGTCAACGCTGGTGAGTAAGATCACACGGGAAACGCCGACAAGCTTTGCAACGCGCACAGCGAGCATGTCGTTGTCCCCGAAGTTGAGCTCACGAATCGCGACGCTGTCATTTTCGTTCACGATTGGAATGATGCGTGGATCTTTAAGAAGGCGGGTGAGCGTGTTGTTGATGTAGACCGAGCGACGGGGCGTATTGATATCGCCGGCCGTGAGTAAGATTTGCCCGACAGCGATTCCGAAATGCTCGAAAAGAGAAGTGTAGGAGTTTATCAGGCGAGCTTGGCCGACGGCAGCGCAGGCCTGCCGAGTGATGATATCTTCTGGATATTCAGTCAGTCCGATTGCGGAAATTCCTGATCCCACCGCCCCTGAGGAAACGAACAGACATTGGTGGCCCGCATTCATGAGTTCAGCGATGGCAGTGACCAGATGAACGAGAGCCGCTCGATCGATGGTTCCGTCAGCTTGGTTGGTGAGAACACCTGTTCCTACTTTGATGAGTGTGAGACCGCTTGCCATAAATTGTATGCGCCGACTCTGAAAGCCAACCAAAGATCTTGCAACCGAAACCTTAATAAATCCAAATGAACGACGGTAGTTTTCGCTAATTTGAAGGATCACTTTTCAAACCTAGGCCCCGCCAGCTATGGAGTGAGACGTGTAAGATTTTGGGGTATGAATTTTTAAATTTCAAAAAGAGATCCCTTAGAACAACTGGTGTAATGCAAGTTTCGAAGGAGCTGACAAAGTGTACGTTCGATTCTGACCTGATTCGGTTGACAGGAATATAATTTATAAGAAGAGTCCCACCGTTCTAGGGCGGTTGCGCCAAATGAAGCCACGAATTGCCATGAAAAGACCACTTCGAGAAACAAAATTGGATTCCTTCATTGAGGAAGTCTCCGGCATCAAGCTTCTTTGTTTTTCCGACGGTCTTCAGACTTTTTAAAGAATGAGTCTCTCAGCACCGATACTTCTGATCCTCTTGCTCGCTATGGTATCGCCATGGTGGGTGGCGCGGCAGCGTGTATCTTTTGTCGTTGTGGGCGGGTTGATGCATCTCGCAATTGTTATCTATTACATTTCGCTGCTGGTTGGGATTGTCGGAGGTGGAGAGCTTCCATCGGAAAACGGCGTGCAGCTTTTCCCAAGCGACATCATCGAGTGGAGCTTCCTCGGAACCGCATGGGGAGTGATGTTCGCGACGCTGATCACCGGTATCGGCTTACTGGTTTTTCTTTATTCCGCGGGCTACTTCGGAGCTGCTACGAAGGGCATTAGATTCTATCTGCCGCTGCTCGCCTTTGAGGCAGCGATGCTGGGAGTGGTTCTTGCTGACCATGCCATTCTGATTTTTCTCTTTTGGGAGCTGACAAGCATCAGTTCGTTTTTCCTCATTGGATTTTTGCACAAGGAGTTCACTTCGAGGTGGAACGCGCAACAGGCTCTGCTGGTGACTGGTGGTGGTGGGATGTGCCTGCTTGCCGCATTTCTGCTTTTGGGCTCGCAGTGGGGCACGTATTCATTCGATGCATGGCGCGAGCTTGCTAGCTCAGGCAGCGCACCTTCAATTACGGTATTAATACTCCTCCTGCTTGGTGCCGCAACCAAATCGGCCCTGTTCCCGTTTTACTTCTGGTTGCCTAATGCAATGAGCGCTCCGACTCCGGTAAGTAGTTACCTGCACTCTGCGACGATGGTAAAAGCAGGAATTTTTCTCATCGGCGCTCTATTTCCATTATTTGCTTCTTCGCATGAAATCATGTGGGTGATCACCGGAATCGGTGCTGCAACGGCAGTCACTGGACTGGTGCTTGGCTGGGTTCAAACAGATCTTAAGAAGATCCTGGCTTATACGACGCTCAGTGTTCTGGGTATGTTGGCGTTTTTGCTGGGTCTTGGAACACCGGAATCAGTCAGGGCAGCGGTTTTATTACTTTTGGCGCACGCTTGCTATAAAGCAGGTTTATTCATGGCCGCTGGTGCCGTTGATAAAGCTACAGGAACACGCGATTTAAATCATCTTGGAGCGCTCTGGAAGTTCTTGCCGCTACTCGGTGGTGCTGCACTAGTCCTCGCTCTTTCGGCGGTGGGCTTTCCAGCGATGCTTGGATTTTTAGCGAAGGAATATGGTTACGGTATCTCGATGCCGAACACCGGGCTGAAAGTTGCTGTGACTGGCTTCTTGTTTCTAGCGAATGTGGTAATGATGGTGTTAATTTTACGCGTCGCGTTGACTCCGTTCCATGCTCCGAAAGTCGGAACTCAGCTTGAGGTGAAGCCGCTGCCACGGTTGATGATGGTAGGCCCGATTATTCTGGCTTTGGTGGGCGTCGTGCTCGGAATTGGAGCGCCTTATTTGCTCTCACCTGTGGTTAATACCATCGTCGCTTCTGCGACGGGCTACGTCACGGATTACCAACTGGCTCTCTGGCACGGTTTCACGCCTACGTTACTCCTAAGTGTTGCGACGCTGATCGGTGGATGGTTCCTCTACAAGTGGGCAAGGACTTATGGGAAAACCAATCCTGTTTCCCGTGGTCTTGGCTTTGCTGAAGCGTCTTACAACGGAGCTGTTAACTTTTTAATGAAGGGATCTGCATGGATCAGCGGGAAGACACAGAACGGCGATCTTCGGACTTACCTGCATTACTTCTTCTCGGGCGTTGTGATATTGGTCGTCTACAATTGGTGGCGGTCCGGTTTTACCTTGGGTCAGGCATTCGATGGAATTCAGGAAATTCCCGTAATTGAGGGTGGCCTGGTAATCGCGCTAGCACTTGCGGTTCTAATGGTGGTGATGACTTTGTCCAGAATCACTGCCGTTCTAGGTCTCGCCGTTGTAGGGCTTGGAGTGGCGTTTCTTTTCGCAAGACTGGGTGCTCCGGATCTTGCGCTGACTCTGATCTTGGTTGAGTCACTGACGGTGGTATTTTTCATCTATATCATGCATGGCTTACCAAAGCTAAGAAGTATCACGAAACTGAAGGGTAGGATTTTTGATGGTATTCTTTCGGTGTCAGTTGGCTTAGTGATGGCGTTGCTCGCTTTAAAAACCCAGGCCGTCCAGTTGTATCCGTCGATTTCCGAGCAACTCACTGAATGGAGCTATGCGCTCGCCAAGGGCAAGAACGTAGTGAACGTCATTTTGGTGGATTTCCGCGCGTTGGATACGCTTGGTGAGATCACGGTCGTCGCCCTGGCGGCGGTCGGTGTCAGTATGCTGTGGATACGGCGTGGAAAAGAAACGGAAGAGGGGGGCGAACCATGAAGTCATCATTATTGCTAATCGCGTCGCGTTTCCTTTCGTGGCCATTTTTCATCATTTCCATCTGGATTCTTTACCGTGGTCATAATCTGCCGGGAGGTGGTTTTATCGGCGGGCTGATTGGTGCTAGTGGATTCTTGTTTTACGATCTTTCAGGATACGGGCGTCCCAAAAGCGGACTATTCTCGTTCAGGCCGTTGTCTTTTCTTACACTCGGACTCGGGCTGGCGGTTCTAAGTGCCGTGCCGGGTCTCTTCACAGGGGACGGTTTTCTCAAAGGCTTTTGGCTGCCAGGTTTCTACTTACCATTACTCGGAAGCGTTCACCTCGGGACGCCTTTGATTTTTGATATCGGCGTTTATCTAACCGTGATCGGCTTTATTTTGCTGTTAGCGGAAACTTTATCGGAGGAGGACACGATATGATTACGGTTCTCTGTATCTTGATCGGACTGCTATTTGCCGGCGCGACTTACTGTCTTTTGCAGAGAAGCTTAATGCGTGTGCTCATCGGAATTCTCATGCTCGGGCATGGTGTGAACCTCTTGCTGCTCGCTTCGAGCGAACCACTTTCACGTCAGGTGGCGATTTTAAATGAGGATGGTGTGCCGCGTGATGTGGGCTCCGCGGATCCTTTGCCTCAGGCATTAATTCTCACTGCGATCGTCATCGGTTTCGGTCTCAGTGTTTTCACTCTGGCGCTGGCAAGATCCTGCTTTGTTAAAAGCGGTGATGATGATGTAAGGCAGCTGGGCGAGGAGGATATACCATGAACGATTTTCTGATCATTGGGCCAATCCTGATACCGCTCATCACATTGATTGTGTGCTTGGCGTTGGAGATGTGGGGTAAAAAAGCGTCAACGGCATCCTTTATTGGAGTGGTGGCTACCCTTGCTGTTGCTACAATGCTGGTGACACGTGTCAACAGCGGCGGGACGTTGACGATGGAGATGGGTGGTTGGCAGCCTCCATATGGAATTGTCATTGTCGCGGATCTACTTGCTGCGCTGATGGTATGGATCAGCGCTTTCGTGGTGCTTGTGGTTCTGGTCTATGGGATTAATGGCAAAATGCCCGGTAAGGGCGGAGGTCACGTCCACGTGTTAGTGCAAGGTCTACTTCTCGGTGTCTGTGGATCGTTCCTCACCGGCGACCTTTTCAACCTTTATGTCTGGTTTGAGGTGATGCTGATTTCATCTTTCGTTCTGATGGCGAGAGACAAGGGCCGCAAGCAGCTTGAGGGGGGATTGGTTTACGTGATTTTAAACTTGGTGGCTTCCGCGATGTTCCTTTGCGGAGCTGGGTTGCTTTATGGTGAGCTTGGAACTCTCAACTTCGCGGACATGGCAGTGAAGATGCAAGCTCTGGACGACCCCACTTTTGTAAACACCACTGGGTCCTTGTTGTTTGTCGCGTTCGCTGCGAAGGCAGGGCTTTTCCCGTTCTATTTTTGGCTGCCGGCATCGTATCACCGGGCTGGACCTGCTGTTTCCGCTTTGTTCGCCGGATTGCTGACAAAAGTTGGTGTCTACGCGTTGTTAAGGACTTTCACCTTAGTGTTCACCGATGCGAATGGATTTTCCAGCAACATCATTTTGTATATCTCGATGTTTACCATGGTGTTTGGTGTGCTGGGAGCAGTTGCCCAATATCATGTGCGCCGCCTTCTCGCGTTCCATATTATTAGCCAGATCGGCTACATGGTAGCGGGCTTAGCCATCGGGACGCCATTAGCCTTGGCCGCCGTCATTTTCTATACGCTTCACCATATCGCGGTGAAGACTTGCTTGTTCCTCGTTGGGGGTGTTTTGGAAATGCGAACGGGAACTCCGGACATTCGCAAGCACGGCGGCTTTTACCAAAGCAACCCATTGCTGGCGGTGCTCTTCTTAATACCGGCTCTTTCGCTGGGTGGTATTCCTCCGCTTTCGGGTTTCTGGGCAAAACTCAACCTGGTTGAAGCGGGTATAGCCCGTGAGGAATGGTTGTTCATCTTCGTCGCACTGGCAGTCGGCATACTCACCTTGTTCTCCATGGTGAAAATCTGGAACGAATCTTTTTGGAAAAGCCCGCCTGCTGATGCGGAGGTCAATTTACCTTTGTGGCCTGGTAAACCGACTACTGCGATGGTCATGCTGTGTGTGTTGACCTTGGTATTTAGTTTCAGTGGGAAATTTGTTTTCGACCTCTCGGAGAAAGCGGCTGCGGCGCTTCATGATCCGAGTATGTATATTGAAGCCGTGTTAGGAGGAGGTTCGGAGTGAAGACGTTACTATTTTTCAAGAGAGTCTGGGGATGGATTAAGTTTTCTCTATTTTATTTGGAAGAGGTTGTTCGTTCCAATCTGTTTATCGTTTGGGACGTACTTACTTTTGGTGACCAATCAAATCCAAGTATTATTGCTTTGGATCTCCCTGATGAGATGACCGATAACCAGATCCTTCTTGTTTCCAATATGATTACGATGACCCCCGGCACATTGTGCTTGGACCTTACCGAGGATCGGAAAAAACTGTTGGTTCACATCCTTTATTCGAACGATATCGAGGAAACCAGAAACTACCTGACGAAAAGTTATGTTCAACGCATTATCGATCTATACTGAAGTGCCTGTAGTCGTTCCTACGTGGGTAATTATTTCCTCGGCAACCATGCTTGGGCTGGCCCTGATTTTCGCTCTTATTCGGTTTTTCCTTGGGCCGAAGACTCCAGACCGAATAGTGGCTTTTGACCTTCTGTCCAGCTTGGTTATGGCCTTGTTGCTGTTCACCGGTATTACAACGGGTAGTGATTTCTATCTACAAACCGTATTGGGGTTCTCACTGATCCTGTTCATTGGCACAGTCGCATTGGCGCGATATCTGGACAGACCGGTGGGCGTCGCAGTTACTAACGAAGAGAAAGACACAGATTAAATGATGGAATGGATCGTATCAGCAGGTTTGTTAGCTGGCAGCTTTTTTTGCCTCGTTTCTGCGTTCGGATGCCTACGAACAAAAGACTCTTACGCGCGAATGCACATTGCCACAAAGGCGGTTGCCTTCGGCGGTGCGATCCTCGTTATCACCTACGCACTTTCCAATCCAACCATGCCGAACGTAATTATCGGCGTCATGGTGGTCGGTTTCTTTTACATGACGCTTCCGCTCGCAGGGCACTTTCTTGGAAGGGCGATCTACAGACGCGGGATCCAGCCGGTGGTGCCGTTTGTGAAAGATGAGGCCGAGGGCGTTTTAATTCGTCACGAGCGTAAAGTCCCTGACAAAAGTTGATCGGGCAGATTTTTCCGGCTCTTCAGCTCTTCAGTTCGGTCAGCTCCTCGGGCTTATCGAAGAGGTAAGTGGGCTCGGATTTTTCGAGGGATTCGCGAGAATTGAAACCCCAAGAAACCGCAGCATGGGGAATCTGTGCTTTTTGAGCTGCTCTCACATCACGTAATTCGTCCCCGATGAAGATCATCTCGGAATGTTCGAGTGAAAAGGTTTTCCGTATGGCTTTGAGGTATCGTGCTTTGCCGGTGAGCTTGGAAGTCGAAGAGACAAAATCGAACAAGTCACGGATTCCGTGATTACGGAGAAATACATCGACGTTGGTGGTTGAGTTCGATGTCAGGATGCCAAACCTTTCAGTGTGCGAGCGCAAGTCCGTGAGTGTTTCTTTCATACTCGTGATCAATTGAAGCCTATCAATGTTCTTGCGCATCATGCTGGTTCCTCTGGCGATGATGGTCGGTACTCGGCGCTTTGGAATTTCAAGCTTCGAGAGAATCTCTTTCAGTGAGAGGTGACGAAGTTCTGCCATTTCCTCTTCTGTAACCTCCCGTATGCCATAATCCGGTGCCAGCTGATTAAATATCCGGCGCGTCTCTGACAGCGTGTCGGCAATCGTGCCATCGAAGTCAAAGATTAGAGCTCGATATTTCATAGGTATTATAATGAGTTCTCAATCGAATGTTTGCTAGCTTCAAATCGATACGGTTCAGAGCCGAAGGTTGGGATTAATATCGCCGTTCAAGGCATCGCGGCTACCCCCGAGGAAGCGTAATAACCCAGCAAAGGCTATCATCGCGGCGTTATCGGTGCAAAGTGTGCCGGTAGCAATATCCAGCCGGAAACCTTCGCGCTCGCAGCGTTCACTGAACGCCTCTCTCACTCTGTGGTTCAGGCTCACGCCTCCGGATAATCCGATGATTTCAACTTTCGCGGCTTTCGCGGCACGCATGGTTTTCTCAACTAAAACTTCTACGACAGCTGCTTGGAATGAAGCGGCGATGTCGTTGAGCTTTGGGCTCTTCTCTTTTTGCAATGTGTAAAGCACCGCAGTCTTGAGGCCGGAAAAGGAGAAATCAATTTCGCCGCCTTTCATCATCGAGCGAGGGAAGTTGTAGGCTTTGGGATTTCCAGTCTTTGCGAGTTTCTCGACTTCAGGCCCACCTGGATAGGGAAGCCCCAGCATTTTACCGACCTTATCAAAAGCTTCGCCGGCTGCGTCATCGCGTGTGCCACCGAGCTTTCGGTAGGTGCCTGCAGCGCTAACCTCCATCAGTAGGGTGTGTCCGCCGGAAACGATAAGGCCGATATGGTGCGGGACTTCGGTGCGCTCGATAAAGGGAGAGAGTAAATGACCCTCAAGGTGATTTACACCCACAAAGGGTTTACCTGAAACGCATGACATTGCTTTTGCGGCAGTGCTACCAACGAGTAATGAAGAGGCTAGTCCAGGCCCCATGGTAGCGCCGAAAACATCAATTCCCGAAATGCTCATTTCAGCGTTCTCTAAAGCCTTTTCGACTAGCCCGTTCAGGCATAACGAATGGCTGCGTGAAGCAACTTCCGGCACCACGCCACCGTATTCTCGATGCTCCTCAATCTGGGACGCAATCTCACTTGCAAGGATCTCTGCTCGCCCTCCTCGTTGGCCACGCAGGATCGCCACTGCCGTCTCATCACAGGAACTTTCAATCGCAAGAAATACCGCCACGCCCGAATCATTCACAGGCACTTGCTGCTGGGCAATAGCTAAGAAGGCTTTTGAGCAGTTCAGCAGAGTATTTTTGACCATTTACGGCGCAGCTAGGATTCAATATTTCTTTGGAATTCAGGCGATAGTTGTTGGACGTAGGGGCTTGGTTGTTCCAACGTCCGGCATGCGTTTCTCCGATGTTTATCCCGAGATGATTCAGAATCCGACTCCGACGATGCGTCGCTTCATGAGTCTGCTGGATGAAGATGTCTCGCTGGAAAAATTAGCCCAACAAAGCCAGCAACTGACTCGTCAGCATTTTGGTAAAACCATGCGCTTGTTTGCTCCGCTGTATGTCTCAAACGAGTGTGTGAATAATTGCTCTTACTGTGGATTTTCCCGTGATTCTGCGATTTTAAGAACAACTCTCACGGTCGATCAGGTGGTTACTGAGGCGAAACATCTGCATGACTTGGGCTTTAGAAATCTGCTTCTGGTAGCAGGGGAGCACCCGAAATTTGTTTCGGAAGGTTACTTGCAAAAATGTTTGGACGCGCTGATTCCGTTGTTTCCGACTCTTGCCCTAGAGGTCGGGCCGATGGAAGACGAGCAATACGCGGAAATCGTCGAGCACGGAGCGGAGGGACTGATTGTCTATCAGGAGACCTACCATCGTGAAACCTATGAGAAACTGCATACGGCTGGGCCTAAAAAGAAATTTGATTGGCGGCTGAACTGTCCGGAGCGTGCTTATGCAGGAGGGTTTCGGCGGATTGGAATCGGTGCCCTTTTCGGTTTGGCGGATTGGAAACATGAAGCTATCTCACTCGCGGCCCATCTTGAATACTTGTATAAGCATTGCTGGAAGGCGCAGTTTTCCGTGGCATTTCCAAGGATGCGTCCGTATGCGGGAAATTATGAGTATGAGGCGGATCCCGATCGCTATCTCCCGGACGCGGCGCTTCTCCGGTTGGTGACGGCATTCCGTATTGTTTTTCCGCAGGTCGCGATGGTGCTCTCGACACGTGAGCCCGCGCCGCTGCGTGATTCCATGGCTCCATTGGGTATCACGCACATGTCGGCTGGCGCGCGCACGGAGCCAGGCGGCTATACCGGTGCTGGCTCAGATGACCTTCATCTTACCGTCAAAGGGCGGCGTGTGGAGCTGGAGCAGAAATCCGGAACGGAAAAGGCGACTGAGCAATTTCAAATCCACGACACACGCAGTCCTGCAGAAGTGGCGGAGATGCTGAGAGCTCAGAAAATCGAGCCGGTTTGGAAAGATTTTGATCAAGCCTTGGTTCAAGCCTGAACTAGTTCAGAGATTCTTTAAGATCGCTGATTTAGTAAGGTTTTCCTGACTATAAAACAATCTTGCCCTTTTTTGTTCAACGGGGGATGCTCTTGGAGGCAAATATAATGGCGAATCGAGTTAACAAAAAGCGGGGTCAAAGGGAGGAGCCAAAGAAGTGGTCCAGTGAACTCGCTGGCGTGTGTTGGATGATCGGCGGATTAATTTTGCTGCTTTCCCAGTTGTCCTACAGTCCGGCGGATCTTCCTGAGTGGGGAATGTTTGAAGCGTTTGCAGATAAGGGAGACGTTAAAGGTGGCAATTGGTTAGGGCCAGTGGGAGGTATTCTTGCTTTTGTTCAAATTCTCCTTTTGGGGGCTGCAGGATGGCTGCTCTCGCTTGGGTTCATTTGGTTTGGTGTTACCAAACTTGCATTCCGTTGGTTGCTCTGGCCAAAGATTTCGATCGGATTGGTCGTGGTTCTGGTTTCTGGATCGATTTGGCTACATGCCTCGGGTTGGTTTTTTTCAGAATGGGCAGCGCGCTGCCGCATGCCCAGCTCAGGAGGAGTGATTGGAAGTAGTCTCGCTGGAATTGGACTTATTCCTTTTATCGGTAAGCCGGGCACCATAGCTCTTGCCAGTGCTGGCTATCTTTTTGGTTCCATCTGGCTGAGCGGCCAAACTCCAAGTCTATTTGCCAAGGCTTGTTACATGTTAATCAAAAGACGTGTTCTCGCTTGGCGTGAGAGCAGGACTGACGCAGGGCGCGCCGCCTCTCGCGAGAAAGAACTTCTTCATGAGCGTGAGCGGCAGCGTGAACATCGTCGGCTTGAGCGGGAAATCGCAAAACTAAAGGATGCTGAAACCGATGAGCCGGGACAGAAGGAGCTTCCGATCCGTGAGCTTCCCACTCCTCAGATAATAGATTCGTCGCAGCGGCGGTCCGGTAGCGAACTCAGCACTGATACCAAACCCTTCGAGCGGAAAAAGTCAGGACATCAGTCTCTTTCAGTAACTGATTTTGAAAACTACGAGCTCCCAGGTTTTGATCTTTTGGACAAGGCTGAGGAGGAGGTCGAGGCAGCGGATCATAGTGAGCTGATTGAAATTCAAACGACCATTGTTGATACACTTAAAGCGTTTGGAATTGATGTCACTGCAGGGGATATCACACGCGGGCCTACGATTACGCGCTATGAAATCTATCCTTCGCAGGGATTGCGCGTTTCACGCATTTCACAGCTGGAGGCTGATCTAGCACGTGCAACCCGTGCCGAGCGAATCAATATTCTTGCGCCAATTCCCGGTAAGGACACCGTTGGCATTGAAATAGCCAATAGTAATAAGGTTGCTGTCCCGCTGCATGAATTGGTGCACGACGCGGATTTCCGGTCGGCGAAGAAGAAGATCCCGCTGGCACTCGGCAAGGATGTCTACGGTAAGGCCGTGATCGGTGACCTCGCTGCAATGCCACACTTGCTAGTGGCTGGTGCGACTGGTTCGGGTAAATCCGTTTGTATCAACTCAATCATCGCGTCGATTCTTTTCAAATTCGGTCCTGATGAACTGCGTTTCATCATGGTCGATCCCAAGGTGGTGGAAATGCAGATGTATAACAAACTGCCGCACATGGTTGTCCCAGTGGTGACCGATCCGAAGAAGACTGTTGCCGCGCTGAAGTGGGTGGTGAACGAGATGGAGAAGCGCTACAAGATTTTCGCCAAAGAAGGGGTTCGGAACTTCGACGGGTTTAATAACCGACCTCGTCCCGACAAAGAAGAGAAAGCGGAAACTGCTGAACCTGAGGAGGAAGAGCCAGAGGTCAACCTAGATGATATTGAGGAAATCGCCACTGCTCTGGAGGATGGGGATCTCGGCCCGGAAGCGGAGTTTGAGGAACTTGAACTTGAGGAGGACGAAATCCCAGATCGATTCCCTTATATTGTGGTTCTGATCGACGAGCTGGCTGACCTGATGCAAACCGCTCCCGCGGATGTGGAGATGTGCATCGCGCGTATCGCCCAGAAAGCCCGCGCTGCAGGTATTCACCTGATCATTGCAACCCAGACACCGCGTGCGGATGTGGTAACAGGTATCATTAAAGCGAACATTCCAAGCAGAATTGCTTTCCAAGTTTCTTCAGCGCTCGATTCACGCGTGATACTAGATACCAAGGGCGCGGATAAATTGGTCGGGAAAGGAGATATGCTTTATCTCCCTCCGGGCTCAGCGAAGCTTGAACGCTCGCAAGGAGCCTTTGTTTCTGATCTCGAGGTGGAGCGCATTGTCGATCACTGTGCGAACCAAGCGAAGCCGCGCTACGAAAAAGACATTCGCGAGACCATTGAGAACGCCGGAAATGAATCGGAAGACGACGTGTCAGAAGCTGATGAAGAGCTGATCATAAAATGTATAGAGGTCGTGCGCCAAGAGCAGAAGGCCAGCACATCGCTGTTACAGAGACGTCTCCGCCTTGGCTACACACGCGCTGCGCGCATGGTCGATATCCTCGAGCAACGAGGAATTGTCGGGC
>Ga0307940_1001494_pt1 | contig 13074 bp, 10 predicted proteins | sample OrgLakmetagen124_FD_201835 | JGI IMG/M metagenome (GOLD analysis project Ga0307940, IMG submission 201835) | Saline water microbial communities from Organic Lake, Antarctica - #124 | ecosystem: Environmental > Aquatic > Non-marine Saline and Alkaline > Saline | place: Antarctica: Organic Lake... | reverse complement strand
GTTCCTGCTTGTTATTTTTCTCGTGATGTTTCTCGTGATTTTGCTCATGCTGCTGCTGCTGCTGCTGCTGCTGCGCTCGCTTCGGCCACTGAACGACGTAATGAAATATAAGGTCCCCCTTTTTTTTGTCCCTCACCGCTTTAGACAAACCCTCTCCTTCAAAGACGACTGGATCGGTGGGGTCGACGTACCTCCCGACCTCGCCCAATTCGAAGGCGTCGCCCATGACGTGCACCCTCTTACGGAATCCGATCAAGACCTCGCGCAGGTCCAACGGCACTTCGACGTGTACGTCCCCGTCTTCGTTCACCTCCGACACGCGCGCGTCGAAAGCCTCGAGGGATTCGTGCCCGCCACCGTCATCACCGTGAGGAGGTGCAGTAAGAAAAGTGGTTCGGTCGTGCACGATACGTAGCAACACGACTTCGTCGGGAGAGGCATTAGAGGAAACGTCCACGACGTGGTGTTTGCCGTCCGACACGCCGGGGGGGAGTTTGATGGTCAGATGCCTCTTGACGGGCCAACTCCCGCGACTGTCGCACCTGTCACAGGACTTGTCTGGACGCGCGGGCTTGGCTGCGACGTTACACGCGCCTTTACAAACGCCGCATTTGATTTGGATCGTCACGAACGATGCGATGCCGCAGTCAACCGTCCCTTTCCCGTTACATAGCGAGCAACGATTGAAACGGAGCTCGGGATCGCGGATACCTGTTCCGTCACAGTCGGTGCACTGCTCACGGACATTCACGTATACGCGCTTCACGCACCCGTGTTTGACATCGCGCATGCTCACCGGCACCTCCACGATGACCTGCTTCTGTTGCTGCTTCTGTTGCGCCTTCTCTTTTTCTTTCTCTCGTAGTGTGTCGGCTTGGCTGCGTGTAGCGGCGTTTATGGCTTCGTCGAACAGGTCCCCGAACCCTTTGAAGACAGGCGAATCGTCGTTTGCCCTCGCTCTCACTCCCGTCGTCGTCCTACCGAAACCGAAACCGAACCCGCCGAATGGCGAAGCATAAGTCGAAGCATCATAAGTCGAAGCACCACTCGCCGGAAAATGGACGTGGTCGGCATCGCGATCTTGACCCGTCAAATCGTATACCCGACGTCTGTCGGCGTCCGAAAGCACCGCGTGGGCTGTGCCCAGCTCTTGGAACGCCTCCGACGTCGCCTCTTTGTTCTTGTCGGGATGGAGTTGGAGCGCCATGACGCGATAAGCTTTGCGGATTTCTTCGGTGGTCGCGCTCGTTTTTACGCCCAATACTTCGTACAGAGAACGAACGGGTTGCGATGTCATGGTCACAGACGAAGAAGACGACGACAAACACTCCGTTTAGACGAAAGCGGATATTATTTGTCGAGTAAAAATGCCGCAAAAATGCACGGCTATCATTGACGATGATCGACACGGTACATTCGTTTGTCCTCGTAGATAGTGCATCAGACGGACAACTCACTCTTTGTAGACCTTTTTCCGTTCATGGCATACAACGGCCAATAAGCTATATGATCCATCAAGCTTACAGTTGGCGGGATGTCACATTTACGGCGTTTACAGGCACCCGTCCAGTCGAATTCGTCTTTCAAGAGGTTCACGCGCGCAAGCACCTGGTCGTCGTCGCACGTGTACACGTAGAAAGGCCAGGACGCGTGATGATATTCTTCTGGTGTCCGGCGCCGCACGGTATCTTCGAAATACCCCGTACCCAAAAAACTGTACTTGTCGATTTTGTAGCGGCATGGGTCTTTATTAGCTTCGTGTTCTGCGGCGAAGTCGAAACGCGTCGCGAGTTCGTCCACACGTGCTTTCAATACGGAGTCTTCGACAAGAGTACGAATAAAATCATCGGGCAACAACTGAGCGCGCGTCTTATACCTTTTGACATCATCGGACAGTCCGTTCCAAACCAGTTCATACAACGGATCGACTTCTTCGATGTAGACAGTGTGCGGCGTTACTTCGGGAGATCGAGTGCCGATGTCGGTCACGCATAAGGTGAAGAAGAGCACCGAAACATGAGCCATTTCAACCACCGTGCACACAGCCTCTTGAAATCCAGATGAAAACTTGTCAAACATCGTTTTCTGTCTGTTGTGTTGTGATCGCGAGGTAATATACATTTCCTTATTTCACCCTCTCTTCCAGGTCGACTCTCCGCCTGCCTTGTCCTCCAGACGAACGCCCAGCTCGTTCAAGGTTTTATCGCGGACACGATCGCAGGCGGTCAACAACTCCTTCTTCGTCGTAGCACCCGTGCTCTCCGACCGCGCAATCGTGCGGACGTCCGCGCGAAAAGAGGCTAGGGTATCCATAATTGCATCCGTATCGAGACGGACGCTCGTCCCTAGACACGCCGCATCGTCCTCGATGCCCATCACCGCCAGGACGTCTCTCACGTACGCCGCGCAAGCGCGCACCAGACACACATGCGGCGATCTCCGCCGCTTTTCGCAGTCGGAGAGGTATGATGTCACCGCACGCACGAGACTCGGTCCGCCATAACCACCATCCGTGCCATCGTCGGTTTCGTCGGAGGAAAAGGAAAAAGAAAAGGCCAGAGCGCGCAGCGCAGAGGAGGTGTCGAGGTCGTCGTGAAGAGCCGCGTCGACTGTTTCGCGGCAGACGGTGAGGCGCTCGCGCAGCAGACGCTCCTCCGGCCCGGGTGTATGATGCGACGACGCGTGTCCCTCCTCCTCCTTCAGAAGTTTGAGTTTAGACGCGACGGGGGCCGATCTCGTCGCCGCTTCGACGTTTTGGAAAAAGTTCCGAATGTCCCTTTCGCGACAACGCGCGGCGCTCTCGAAACTGTCTCCGTATGTCAGGGATCGATGGCGCGGCGTCAGTGCGAACATCATGCGCAGCTGTCTCGGAGTGCACTTAGAAAGCGCTTCTCGGATGGTCACTGAGTTGCCGGCGCTCTTGCTCATCTTTCCCCCGTCTCCCATCACGAGATGTCCCACGTGCACAAAATAGCGCACCCAAGACGATGTTGCCTCTGCCTCTGTCTCTGTGAGGGCCTGGATCACCCCATTGCTTCGGTCGTCGAAGAGCTGCTCTACATCATCCACGGCCGAGAACCCGTCCGAGCGTGGGGAGCGCGCGATCTGGTGGGCCTGCACGCGTTGACCGTCATTTACTCCGGGCGTGACCTCAGCACCTACTTTGACGTATACAGTCCGCAGAGGTACGAGGTCTCTCGCAAGTTACAGATGACCATCGGCAACAACAACAACAGAGGCAGAGGCCGTGTTCACGACGATGCGCCCAGTTGCGTCTGGACCGCTCTACACCTGGCGGTGAGGCGCAGGGTCATCCACTCACGCATAGCGTGGTTGAGCATATGTCCATCGGAGGCCTTCGTGGCGAGCCTACTGAATGCGACCGACTCCCAGGGGGATACCCTGTTGATGAGAGCGTGTGAAGAAAATGAAGTCACCACGGCGATGTGGCTCCTGTTCCGGCCCGGTATAGACGTGAACGTACGGAACATCCGTGGGCAAAACGCGCTCATGATCGCTTGCTTCAATCACATGGACGATGACGTCGCCTGCAAGATACTGAAGTCGCAGGGCATCGACCACCGGTACGTCAACACCCGCGACGACGTAGGAAACACCGCGCTCATGTGGGCGTGCACTTCCGGCACGGATACCGTCGCGTCCCTCATATTGAACGTTCCCGGCGTGGACGTCAACACTCGGAACAATAAAAGAGACAGCCCCCTCCTTATTTCGTGCAGGCTCAAACTATACGCGGTGGCCCTCCAGATTTTGAGCGTCCCCGGCGTAGACGTGAACGCTCGGAACGATGAGGGGGACACCGCGTTGATCATCATGTGTCGCGACGGACTAATGGGGGAAGACGATCGATCGCTCGCGTTCGACGTAGTCTGCCGTTTATTGGCCATACCGGGCATCGACACATCTGCCGCCGATGACGTACAAGTAACCGCCCTATCGCGGCTCTCCAGCACGCGCGCGGAAAGGGGGGAGGAGTCGACTCGTGCGCCTCTTGACTGAACACTCGGGGTGATCGTTCCATTTTTATTTATTTTGCAGCTGATCGTGTGTGTGCGTTCGTGGTCATGTCGAGGTAATCGAATAAGTTCTATCACAGTGGATTACCGACCGACCGATCGATCATCCGAGACGAATCGAGAAAAAAATCGATGGTGCCACTTACCGTGACTACGATCGTCACAGCTACACTGAATCAAAATTCATAATTCAGAATACAAACATGGCTTTCAAAGTGTTTGATGCCACCGGCAACGCACGTGTCCTTCAGACATCGGATCCGCTTTCGAGCGTGATAGCGCGCAAGTGCGCGCCGGCCAATATCGGCGGATACAACGGAGCCGTGATGTGCGTGGTGCACCCGTGTGACGACCCTGCGAAGGATCTAGACGCGGCAACGAGGAAGGCGAACGCACAAATCGAAGTGTGGGACGTCTGGACCCAGCTCCTCAACGACCGTCAATCTGATTCGGGCCTGGACGCGCTAGTGGACCGTCTGAAGAACGCACTTGAAGCGCTGGTTTCCAATCACTCCGACTTTGAACTGAGTGACGTCATCTTACACGTGTGTAGCGCAGACGACGAAGATGACATCGTCCACGTCCTGGGTGGCGTCCTGTCTGACAACATGTACCCCTTCAGCGAACGAGTTCTACGCGTGGTCGTAGACGTGTTGGAGATGTCTCGCGGAGTGAACTTCTTGAGCACCTTGTTCAAGCACTTGGCAGAGTCATTCGGATGGTGTGAAGAGATGATGCGGATACGTCTGTTTGAGGGATACAGCGAACTCCCTGACATCGTGACGTCTCTCGTCAAGATCGTCCTTGACTTAGGAGGCGAGAATCTGTTGCAGATGATGTTCCGGGCTTCTGACGAAACCGGATTCCTCATTGGCCAGAGCGCCTTCAACGCGCTCGATAAGCTGAAGAGCGTAGACCGCCGCTCCGACTCGCGCAAGCGCAAGCGTGACCTGAAGGATCTGGTGTGCGCCAACAAGGCACTATCAGTATACACCCGTATCCAGCTGGAGGAACTAGAGCGCGAGGAGCGCGAGGAGCGCGGATGATGGGTAGTTGAACACACCCCTTTTTTTTACCCGATGTAGGTTGTTCTCAAACCAAGCACAGCATCTTGAGCAAGCTGCGCAACTTTTCCCGGAACGCGTCATCGCTGTACAATACATTATTAGTAGGGTTGGCCAGTTCCGTATATTTCGCAGAAAAGGATGTAAGGACAAGAGGTACGGAACTGGCCAACCATATACATTGTTGAGCTGCAAGGATTGCGTGATATCTTCGATATACATCGCCCCGGCGATGATGTTCACCTTGTTTTTTTTCGCACGTCCGCTCGACGAGCCCGCCAATGACACACAGGAAACCGCACCGACCGTGGCTCTCGAACAAGCGGGCTCGCGCGCGGACTGGAGGCTAGTCGACTCGTGTATATTTTTGACTGGAAACTCGGGGTGATGTCCCACTATTTTCTTTTTCATTTTCATTTTCATTTTCATTTTCACGCGAACGTGTGCGATGTGTGAACACGTCAGACGTGATGCAGCAGCGGGGCGTGTATGGAGGAAAAGGCCTTCATCTCGCCGGTCTCCTTCGGACCACGAACTCCAGAAGATCGTCAAAGACTTGGTGGGCTACATTGATGGACGTGACCTGGCTCCCCTCTCGCGTAGGAGCATATGGACATCGTCCTCCGACGAAGCAGACGTGAAAAAAGACGCCCTGTACACATTCCTGAGAGAAAACGAGGTCGAGTACGACGACGGACACGGCCAATACACGTTTTGGCTGTTCGGCACGAAATACCGCTCCACGTACAAATTGGCAGTCTATTTTTCCCCAGACCTACCTTCCTCCAAACGAGAGTGGACGGCGAGGGGAAACTCCTCACGCAAACGACCTCGCCCCAGAAGAGATGAAGACCGCCGAGACGAGCGCAGTGACGAAGACGACACTTTCGTGCAGCAGCACCGCCCTGTGAGATGTGACGGAGGTACAGAAACCATCCTGGCGCGCCTGGCTCGATTGGAAGCAGAGGTCGTGCGCAAAGACGCCGAGATCGCCCGTCTGAAGAGTCGCCCTGCTCAAGTACCAAGACCAGTGTCGGACTCTGACCGGCTCGACTCAGGGAGTCAGACTCGCACGTCTACGCCGCGTTCTTCACCTCCTCCAGAGAATAATCCCGGACTCTTCGTTTACGCCCCTCCTCCACGGGCCATCAACCCGTTCGTGCAGCAAATCCATAGACAGGCGCGATCGCTGGAAGCTTTGCGGCTAGGCACCGTTGATGACTCCGTGACGCTAGAGGATGTGGAGGAGGTATTCGATCGGAGGATCGGGCACGATGGGGAGTTCGTGTGCACCCTCCGTGACAAGTGCAATTTCGGTCCAGGTGTCGTGTTGGACGCTTTCAATCACGTCGGGGTCACGTTCGCCACGGCAATGGAACAGAGTGGAAAGACGCACCTCATGGTCGCTTTGGTCGCCCTGGCCTCGACCATGAAACGTCCGTGTGTGGTCTTGGCTGGCGTGCCTCACGCCACGACATGCGAACTGAGCGACAAGATGAAGGACCCCCTGGAGTACCTGGGCATCCGGACGCGCTTCATTTCCAATGCCGAGCAACAGTGGACGAAGTTCTTGTCCGACCCCGACGAGGTGCGCGACTTTTTGAGCGGACACCTGGTCGTGGTGACGCCGGCTTACGCCATGGGACGCTGTACTTTCCTCGAGCGACTCGACGCACGTGACGTTTTGGTGCTCGTGGACGAGAGCGACGTGCTGTTCGCGCGGGACGAGTGGGCGGTCGGGTCCAAAGAGGAAGTCGTCGGAGACCTGTTGTCCGAGATCTCTGCGGAGGGAGCGCGAGCCTCTGGTGCCGTGATGATCAGCGCCACGCACATCGGCGACTTGCACATCTGGAACACCGTGCTACGTGACGTGTCCGTCAAACACATCAAAGTCGACCTGGACCTGTTGCGCGACAGAGGCTTCACCACGCATCACGAGATGGAACTGATCAACACCGTGGATTTGGGCGACGCCGTCAAAGAGAAGCAACACGGCCTGACGACTCTCGGATTCCGCCATTTGATGAAAGACTTCAAGGAGTGCGCGGGCACCAGGAAGCTGATGCTGGTGGCGTCCTGCCCTCGCGTCAATGCCGGCGACTCTACCCTGTTCACGCAGGCGGACCTTTTGATGCGCTATGATCCAGAGGCCATCGTCGTCGTGCATTACAGCGGCAACTGTTTCTTCAAGCCGAACTACGGCGATGCGACGTGCACCTGGACGCCCATGACCGTCATCAACCCCCTAGGTCTGACGAACAGAGAGCGGAAGCCCGCCAAGGTCAAGACCATCGGCCTGGCCCTGAGGCTGTTGCAGTTGCGCTACTGCTCCTGCTCATATCGTCCGGCCGGAGCCGATCCTGGTGCACCTGGAACCAGTGCTGCGGCAGAAGCTGCTGCAACAACAGTCGTCGACAGGCGCTTCATCGTGGTCGGCTACAACGCTCTGGCGCGGAGCACTTCTCCCCGCACAGATGACATGGTTCCCACGCACATGTTCGCTCTCATGGGCAAGGGCCGACACAGCGCGGACGTCAGACAGACGCTGATGCGACCCGCGGGACATAACACTGGCGTCCGTGCCAAGAACGGACATGGCGACGTCAAAGTCGTGACGACCGAGGCCGACTGGGAGCTGGTCTCGGTCATTTATGAGTTTCAGGAGATGATCCAGGACGAGATGGCGCGCAACCCCTCCTTCAACTTCGAGACTTTCCGCGACTACAGCATCGGGTACGCGTCGGTGATCGGCAGTGGGCGAAAACACGCGCGTCCGTCGATAGTGCTCAAGAACGAATGGGCCGTCAAAGCCACGCCCCAAGAGAAAGCGGAACACAAGGCGTGGCGTGACGAAACCAGGCGCATGCGGCTCGAAAGCATGCCTTCCGTATCTGACATTCTATCGGTCACTGGAGAAACAAAAATAGTGACAACGGCAGATCACGGCATGTCGTCAGACGGAGTCGTCGTCGAGGAAGATGAAGAAGAAGAGGAAGAAGATGCCCAAGGTGCCAACCGGGTAGCTGGTGAAGATCTTCCGTTGGAGCGCAGGGACGTTGACAGGAGCGTCAAAAAACACAACAGTGACCGTGGCCGCCTTTCGGGAGTCCCGGAGAAAGTCATACTTACCATGGCGGCGAGAGGGCCGATCACCGAGTCTTTGGCCGAGTTTGGAAAGGCGGCGGGCATCCATAACCTCACCAGTGGAAAGTACAAAGCTCTTCACGTATTGCGTTCCCGTGGACTGATCACGTCCGTCGGCGAGCATCCCCTCCGAATGACCACGTCGGGATGCCGCTACATTATCGACACGTGTGGCGAAAGCGCCTTGTCTGAATATTATAGGGAGTTATTGTAGTTCAGTGTGCTTCACAGTGTGACGATGGGCCGCTTGCGCACGATAGATCTATTCAGCGGTATAGGAGGATTTGCTCTCGCCCTGCTTCCCGTTTGTAAACCTGTGGCATATTGCGACATCCACCCTGATGCTAGGTCCGTGCTACAGTCCGCCATGCGACGTGGGCAGCTGCCTCGCGCTCCTGTTTTGGAGGACGTCCGGAAGTTCAATTCCAGGCGGAAAGTGGACGTGGTGACAGCGGGCTTTCCCTGCCAGGACGTATCCGTCATGAACAGAAACGGTAGCGGCGTGAAGGGTCTCAGGTCTGGGTTGGTGTTCGAAGTAGTAAGGATAGCAGTCGAAAATGGGGCATCGGCCATATTTCTAGAGAACTCCCCGAACCTGGAATCGAGGGGACTGGCTGACGTCATTTCTGCTCTGGAGTACGCAGGTTATTCGCGCGTGGCATGGGGAACGTTCAGCGCATCGGAAGTAGGTGCTCCGCACTTACGCAAGAGGTTGTATCTTTTGGCAATGAAATCCCACGAAAAGGCCTATCGTACGGTCAAAACACTGACGGACATTTATCGCACTCCTTCGGCAGCCGAGACCCTGTTACCGAATTTCTTAAAAGACGGGTGTTCAGGCTACACGGCTCGTGTCATAAGGAAGACGCCTCGAACGCTGGCCGACTTGTCTGCGCGCGGATTCTTGTTGGGTAATTCCGTCGTACCTCTCTGCTCTCGCAAAGCATGTCACGAGCTGGCCACGATGCTCCTCGACCAGCGGACAAATGCAAATGCAAATGCAAATGCAAATGCGTCCGTTTTGGTCCGTCTTCCTATTTCGTCTTCGCCGCAGATGAAGGCTTGGACAGAAGAGTTAGAACTACACGTTCCGGGATCTAAGTCGATTCCTCCGTCGACGAAAGACACGGTGCACAAACGATGGAATTGGTCGACGCCGTTGTCCATGAGATGGAATGCGACTCAGGTGGGAAGTAGGCGCGCCCTCCAGATCCTCCCGAACCAGATCTTGTACGAAAAGGAGACGCGTGCTTACATGGTCGATCGAGGCAATGCCGACGTCGATGCCTGGGTCGTCAACCCCCGATTCGTCGAGTGTTTGATGGGTTATCCCGTCGGATGGACGGAGTACATACACCGAAAATGAAAAAAAAAAACGCTACCATCGACACATAAACGCTGATTCGTCGCTCGACCATTTACATCCATTTACATCTAATCGTCTAATCGATTACACATATGGCGGCGACGACGCGCGCACTCCCCTCTTACACGGACCTCGCGAAGCAGGCGCTCATTCCGCCGATTCACACTTTCGACAGTTACACCCGTGCGAAAGAATTCACGCCTCTCGACGTCCCTCCTTGCCGCCCCGAGGTAGGGGCCTTTCCAAGAGGACCGACCGACGACGAGAATGACGCACGTCCCCTGGCACGCCTGGTACGCTCGGTCGCCCAACACAGACGAACAAGTACACGAACCTACGTACCGAACGCCGCCGACCACGACCACGTCCACTCTCACCAGTCCCATTCCATTGAGTCGGGCGCGTTCGAAAAGTGGCTCTCTGACCGCCTGCCCCCGGGGCTGGGAGATGCCATCGAACGCCACGCGAAAAACGGATTTTTGCGTTTCGGCTTGTTCTCCGATCCTATGGGCGGCTATTATAACGGCGACTGGAAAGCCCTGGACTCTTTGAATTCCTACGTCGCATCGGCTCTGGCGCGACTACTAGGTCCCGGCGCGTGTTTCGTGAGCCGAAGGGGGACGCCTCGTGAAGATCACCATCTCAGTACGTCACGCGGCGCATCGGACGTGTACCAGGCGTGGATCGACTGGAGCGCGGCTTTGGGAGCGGACTGTCCTCCATGTGACACGGATTTGGAACGAAGAGTGATCGAGACCGAGTTGCGCGCGCCGTACGTGTTCGTCCCGGTCCGACCGGTCGACGCGCTCAAGGACGACGGCACGTTCGCCAATCACATGATACGCCTGGGCTTCACGATGACGACGAGCACGACGACGAACGACGAATAACTAGGGTTGGCCAATTCCGCATATTTGGCGGAAAACTATATAAGGACTCGACATATTCTTATATCTTTTTTCATGTTGAGACTGTAGGCTTCCGTGCCCTGTGTGAAGAACAGGTCCGCGCTATCGAAGCGCTGGACGCCGAAGCGTCCTCGTTCTCTTTTCCTTCTCTTTCTCTTTCTTTCTCTCGTCCTCATCGTCCGTCGTCAAATGCGTTCGACCCGTTTCATCGCATCATGGACAACGTCTGTCGCACGTTCGATGCCATAGAACACCTGTCCACCGTACGCGGTACCGAAGCTCTGAAGAAGGCCCTGGACGACGCGCAGGTCCACAAGAAAGACACGCTACAGAAACTCCGACAGAGTAAGGCTTTCCGCGATGCGCTCGCCTCCGAATCCAAAGCCATCGCAACCGGACAGGAAGAAAACGAAGGCGAAAAAAGAGAAGGAGAAGGAGAAGGCGATTCGCATTTGCATTCGCGACGGACCGTTGACAACAAGACGACAGCAATGAGTTCGGCTACGGCTATGGCAATTGAAACGCGCGAACGCGTGCTCAAGAGGCACCTCAAAGACGTGCAGTCCTGCGACGAAAGAGTAGCCCGCTTGAAAGAGATCCAGACCGAACTCGGGGAGCAGTACCGCATTTACGGCGACAACCTGATGCACGCGGCCACAACACAGGTGGCATGCACGGTGGACGACGTGGAACGGACACGCGGCATACCGAGCTCCGTGCTCAAAAGCGCCGAGAGAGTCGACGACGACGGCAAGAAGTCCTGGACGTTCCGACTGAACCACTGGATGGACGTGATGCGCAACGCGCAAGACCCGGTACTGCGCGAAGAGATGGCGCGGAAACGTGCGACCATGGCGTCGGACATGAGCGCCTCCGCGCCGGACGTGAGCGCCTCCGCGAACTCAAAACAGGCACAGACACAGACACATGCACGCGACAACGGCCCCGTCGTCAGGCGCATACTCGCGTTGCGCCACGAACAGGCACGGCTCCAGGGGTTCGACAACTACGCCGAAATGTCGATCAGTCGCAACAAGATGGCGGGCAGCGCCGCTCGCGCTCTCGACTTTTTGGAAAAACTCCGTGAACGTACGGCACCGGTCGCGCAGAAAGAATACGAAGAGTTACTGGAGTTCGTGGGTGGAGACGAAAAGGAGCTGACCTCGCCGCACGTCCTGTTCCACGCGGAGCGTCTGTTCAAAGCGAACGAAGAAAACAAAGAAAGCGACGGATCTGCTCAAAATGCGGATACAGGAACGATCAACGTCGAGACGTTTTTGCACGGTATGTTCCGCCTGGCGAATCGATTGTTCGGGGTGTCGCACAGAGAGATCGACGCGGCGTCGGACGAGGAGTGGGGACTCGGGAGGTGGCATCCCGACGTCCGCGTATATCGCCTGACGGACGACGCCTCCGGAAAGACGATGGGCTTCATCTATTTCGACTTGTACGCGAGAGAAGATAAATCGCCGGTCGTACCCGTGTGGGTCGCCAAGATCCAGGCGCGAAGCCGGCTGTTCCCCACCCAGGCGCAAGAGCCGGAGCACCAGCCCGGGGTCCGGCTGCCCATGATCAACGTGTGCGCGAACTCCAGCGCTTCCGCACCGGAATTCCCCGTAAGCTCCATTTCGGACGTGTTCCACGAGTTCGGCCACGCGCTGCACTACGTGCTCAGCGAAGCCGAAGACGGGTCGTGCGGATACGAAAACATCGAATGGGACGCCGTCGAAATCCCCTCTTACTTCATGGAGAAATGGGGGAGCGACGAGGACACGCTCCGTGACCTGTACGGCATACGACCAGACGGGAGCGGCCTAGGCGTCGGAAAAGAGTTCCGCAAAGCGAGCAACACCATGCGCCAGATCCAGTTCGGCCTGGCGGATCTCGCGCTCCATTCCGCGCCCCCTCCTTCTTCGGACGACGAGATGTACGCTCTGCTGGCCGACGTGGCGCGTTCGACCACGCACGCGTCCGCCCCCGGTCACGTCCTTCTCCCGGAGGACCTCCGCTATCCGTGCTTCTTCACGCACATCATCACGGGCGATTACGCGGAGGGATATTACGGCTACCTCTGGTCCGAGGGTATGGCTTCCGAGGCTTTCGACGCGGTCAAAGCCGACGCCCGCAAAGGCATGGACTTTCGTCGCAAGTTCATCGCGCCGGGGAGCTCGACGGACCCTTACCGAAGCTTCTGCGAGTTCCTGGGTCGCGAACCTCTCCTGGTATGATTTAGGATTTGTACGATCAGACTAGCGTGACAAAACGAACGAGCACGCAAATTGTGTACGAGTACCCGAAATGCGAGGGCGGGACTCACGGTCGATTTCAATAAGGAGGAATAAAGCCTGGATTTCATGTTTGATCCAACTCCTTAGGCCGTGTCTCGTTAGGAATTGACACTGAAATCAGTCTTCCTTTTTTTCTCTGTTCATCACAGAAGCACTCTCAAAAAAGAGGTTCGAACAATGAGACAGAATCTAATTCATCAGAACGTTTTCAATTTCTTGTTGAAGCAGATAGACGAAGTGATGCCTGCTATGAGGAAAAGACGTGCC
>Ga0307940_1001482_pt1 | contig 13150 bp, 9 predicted proteins | sample OrgLakmetagen124_FD_201835 | JGI IMG/M metagenome (GOLD analysis project Ga0307940, IMG submission 201835) | Saline water microbial communities from Organic Lake, Antarctica - #124 | ecosystem: Environmental > Aquatic > Non-marine Saline and Alkaline > Saline | place: Antarctica: Organic Lake... | reverse complement strand
AAATATTCCTACCGAGCGCCTCCAGGTTACGCACCCCACCATTACGTACCTCTGTAGAGTAGTACGATGTCAGCATATCTGTTTGAGCGCGAAGATAAACCACTACCTGAACTTCCCGTGCCCAGGGTGAAAGCAAGTCTTTGAGCCATTGCAACTGGTACGGTTGGCGCAGCCGGGAGTGGAAATGCTCGCTAGAGATCACAACCGTATGAATGTGCTCGTCAAGGGACGACACTGCCCGCTGGAAGTCCTCTATCATCTTTTCCCTGAAGACCTGGCGCTGTTCGGGGGTGACAATGCCCTCCTGCTGCAGATAGTCATCCGCTGAGGTGTCACCTATGGCCGCAGCCGAAAGCCCTCTGGCTTCTATCCTACCGGGCGAAGCATAGTACGCGGTGCCCTGCTCCTGAAGCTGGGTCTGCGCTTCGAACAGATATCCCTGCAGAGTCGTCGTACCCGTTTTTTCAGTGCCGATGTGTACAATGAAGCAAAGGTTACGCCTCATAGCTGCTCCAGCACGCCGATGCGGGCCAGAAGCAGGTTATCAGCTTTTATGGCCGTTCCTGACTCTACATAGCAGGGGAATTCCGGTGCGTTGCCGGATGAACGAAGGTGAACGATATCACCGTTGTCCAGAGTCGCACGCAAATCATCGGTAGTGTCTAGCCTCACGATAGCAGCGGGCATTCTCAAATCCTCTTGCAGCTTGGCAGGTGCCGACATCCACTTGGCCAAACGAGCACGGCTGATCTCTGTAGGTATCTCTTTCAAGCGATCACTGGCCGTAAAACGCCCGGGCAGGCCGTCAACCATTGAAGATACTGGAATACCGTGTTCGGCAGCGGCCACCAACAGCGTTAGTGCCGGCAATAATGCATCTCGGGTGGGCAACGCTGCCAAATAGCGACCATCCGATTCGACAGCTGTACCCAACATAAAGTCACCGTTGGCCTCAAAGCCTGCAACGCACTCATACTTTTCTGCAAGTTGTGCCATCTCTTCCAAAATGTACGGTGAACCGATACGGGTTTGTTGAACATTGTCGAAAACGCCACAGACTTCAATCACGGCATTACAGCTAACCGGAACCGCGAGCGCCTGAATGCCCAGCTTGCGGGCGCACAGCAGCCCTACGATGTCGCCACGCAACCAACTGCTATGCTCGTCGGCCATTAGCGGGCGGTCTCCGTCGCCATCGGTTGTGAACAGCGCATCGAGCTGATGCTTAGCGGCCCAGGCGCGGCCCAGGGCCCTATCCCCTTCACTCACCGCTTCGGTATCAACCGGGACGGACGGTTCGCTTCGTCCGAGCACCACCGCTTCTGCGCCCAGCGCCTCCAGCACCTGAACGTTGAGATCACGTCCCGCAACGGAATGCTGGTAAACACCGATTCGTTTGCCGGCCAGCGGCTGTCCCGGAAACCATTCTACGTATCGAGCCAAGTAGCGGCGATTGGCAAGATCGCTTTCAGGCGCACGCTCGATGACACCCAGCGCGGGCAACTCGGCCGCTACGTTCATAATCGCCTGCTCGTCAGCTTTGGTGACCTCGCCTTCCGGGCGGTAGAACTTGATGCCATTACGATCGAAGGTAATATGGATGCCGGTTATCATGATCGCCGGTACGCCATCGGCCTGCAGCGCAGGAGAGGGCAGAATGCCATAACTCACCACTTTGATACCCGCCCTGTGTGCCCAGGCCGCTGTGCTGCAAGTCGCCGCCATACCCGGGCTGCTGGGTCGGCGATCCATACCGATCGCCAAGCGGTCTACTGCGCCCTGCTCGCGCATCACGATAAGAGACGCCACGGTAAAGGCAGAATAGACCTTGTCGGTAAACTGCTCCACCAAGCCGCGGGCGCCGCTGGTGCCAAACTTTATGGCACTTGCTTTTAATACTGAGCTAATACTGTTATTCATTTGAAATCACAGGAATGTAAAGGTTTTTTGCTCTTTCAACCATCACGCATAAAGCTCCGTAAATAACTCTGCACTGTCAATGGATAAATCATCACACCATTGTTCCCAACCAACGACTTCTGTCCACTGACTAATGAAAACGAAATCCAAGCCAGCTCCACTGGCGGCCTTATAGTCGTACTTACTGTCGCCGAGAAATAGCGCGGGGGACTTGATGATGCCTGAGGCAGTCTCACGCTCAAGGATCTCATCTTTGGTTTCCGGGCTGCCGAATATACCGCCGTCAAACCATTCGGCTATGCCACGCTGCTCAAACACCCAGCGCAATTCAGCCTGATCACCACCGGAGACGATCAGCCAGCGGACGCTTGGCGTGCTTTCGCGTAATGCTTCAAGACCAGGAGCGATGGCACAGCTTAGCAGGCCCTCACGCACCTGTCTGGCATACGCTCCTAGAAGTGTTTCCAGATTGGGGCCGGGCTGGCCAGGCACAATCTGCCTGAGAAAATGAGCAAATTTTATATAGCGTGAGACGCCGCCATTGGCTACGTGGTGATCCACCATAGCCTGTGCGGCGGCCTCACCATAGGGTAGCGTAGCTTGATAGAAAGCCGTGGTCTTGACCCGATTGGAGTCGAGTATCACGCCATCGCAGTCGAAGACCAGAGCCAAGTAACCGGCAATCGGAAACTTCTTGCTCATAACGTCACCAAGCCTTTTTCAACCAGACATTCAGCAATCACGAAGTCCTCGGGCCAATCGATATCAAAGCTAGCAAATTTGTCTAGCTCATAAAGATAAGGTCGTTGACCAATACGATCATCCAGATCTCGGTAAATACTGGCGGGCGCCAAAAAAATGCCACTGTTAACTTCATGCACAGGCTTCAACGTTTGGGTACGCGGCCATTTTTCGATGCTGCGATCGTAGTTCATTGGCTGCTCATCTTGCCAAAAAAAACCATGAATTGCCGTTGTGGTCATCAAGGAGTCGTAGCCCTTATGCAACTGATCAAGATAGGCACGCACTACTTGATCATAATATTTCTCTGTGATGAAGGGCGATGTCACGTGAGTCCAGAGAATATGGCCATCAGCAATGAGATCAAGAGCATGAGCTACCAACTGGTCTGTGCTGGTGGTGCTAGAGGATAAATTTTCCACTCGCCGATGCACACGAAGACGAGGCTCTTCCAGTGAGTCAGCAAAAGCCAGAATATCAGCATCGTTCGTCGTCAAAACGATTTCATCAATCAACTCAGAAGCTAATAACTGTCGTATCTTTACTTGAATCAATCCAAAATCGTATCCGGCAAATGGCTTGATATTTTTCCTTAAAACTCGCTGGCTTCCTGAACGGCAAGGCAAAAAGCAGGTCACTTTTTTTTTCACGAGACCATCCCGTAAATGCTTGTTTTAGCGACATCGTAACGCGATGGTGTGACGGCAATCAGTGGCAATTTGGCGTTAGAAGCAAGAAACTGCTTCACAACTCGGTTCATTTCCGTGTTGCGAGGATCTTCGCCAGGGTAGCCGTCAAATCCTGCTAAATAGAGGGAACAACATTTACCACTCGCTGCGATGGCAAATGCGTATGCCATGACAAGCGACGTCGGAGCAATACAATGGGTATCAAAAAACTCAAAAGTATCCACTTGTACATTCAGACCGAAGTCGAGCACGTCCTTGTTTGAAAGCGAGGCTTGCACATCCTTTGGCAGCATGGAGTAAGGCGTGATCAGCGGCTGCGGAAGCTGAATGTGAGCTTCGCAGTCTGCCAACAGACGTACCGGGTGGCAGGCTACACGCAGATCAATCAGCTCGGCATCGATCGCGCTCTGGGTGTTCAGTGCCAGCACCAGCGGCTTCTGGTCGCGGATGTAGCGCTCTAGCGCATCACGGTTGCGAGCAACGCCAGGTCCGGTGCCCAATAGCAACACATCTCGCCCGGCAAAGCGTTCATGCGGTGACCACTCGCCCTTAGGCTCACCTAGGTAGAAATCGCGTGCTGCCTCCAGAGTATTGAGGCGAAACTTCTTGCCTCCTTCTAACCGCAGATGGTCGATCACCGCCAAAACATCTTCCTCGCTATAGCGGGTGTCGCTCAGCATCTCCTGGATATAGGTGGGATGAATGCCGTACTTGCCGGCCAAGTAGTAATAGGGGTTGGTGCCCCAACCGTAGAGGGCCTGCATGGGCTTAAAGTGCTCACGCAACAACGTCATTAACGGCACCATATTGATCGCTTTGCCGCGACGCTCGGCGATATCTATGACGAGCTCTTCGGAGCGGGCGTTGCCCGGCCCGCGGCCCATGCCGGTAACAGTGGAGTCGACCCAGGTTACGCCCTCATCGATGGCCCGCAGGGTATTGGAGAGCGCTAAGCCTAAGTTATCGTGGGTGTGGATACCCATAGCCCCGTCATACTCGCCGCGAAACCACTGTACTACCTGAGCAACTTCATCCGGATTCATACTACCCATGCTGTCGGCGAAGTAGAGGACATCTATCGGGTACCCATTGGCCAGACTGGCAAGTGCCTTCACTTCATCTTCGGAGCGATCCGCCACCTGCATCAGATTGAAGCCCACCTGATAGCCGCGTTCCTTCAGCCAAGTGACCGCTGGCAAGGCTTTTTCGAGCTCGTGAGCGTGGCAGGCGATGCGTACCAAATCGACCGGAGAATCTAAAGCAGGGTTCGGGAACAAACGCCCCAGCGCCTCCTGCTGCGGAACTTCTCCCACAAGCTCGTTGCCGTTGATCATCACGCCGATGGTTAAATCCGGCGGAACAATAAGGCTGCGGATAAACTCATCGGTGGTAAACGCGCAAGGCCCTTGGAAACCCTGGTTCTTCAAGCTGCGGAATCCGAGCTCCACCACGTTAACACCCGCCGCTTGCATAGCATCGAGGTACTTGTGGATGAGATCCATGGAAAAATCCCATGCATTGTAGTACCCACCATCACGAAGAGTACAATCTAATAAATACATAGCGCCCTCTATTACTTGAATCGAAGTTTAAATATTGCCTATGGTGAAATCATCATCAACATCATAGAACGTCTCTCTCACCGAAAACTTACCTGCAGCTCTCTCTACAACCAAGACAGCCTTATCGTTAAAAGAAAGTGAAGACTTCAGGAGTTTTACTTTCTCGCACACGCTACGATAGAGATTAGTGTATGTAATCGCATTGCTTGCAAAATCATTATTAGCGAAAACACTTTTAATAAAATCTTCGTCAGGAAACTGTATCGTAGCATCAGTAGCCACCGCAGCATATACTGATAAGGAGCTATCAAAACAGTGCAATCGGCCATTGAACTCTCCCGGAATCATGACCTCCGCAAAGAACTTGTCAGGTTTTCCTGAATCAAAGTACTTGAAAGTAACTCTATCGTCAAAAGCCACAACGTCAAATTCTTTTCCAAGACCATCCAACACAGCGTCAGTTGATGAAGCTCTGATTCTTGAATCACCTTTCAAAATTACACTAGAAGTATTTTGCAAAGAAAGGTAATTTTTAATCACGTCAATGTAACTTAACTCACTAACAAATTCACCAGGCCCCTGCCCCCAATACCGAAGAAAAAGAAAGTCCCTGGTGATATCATTTTCAGTGAAAAATAGCTGCACACCTACAATTGATTTTAAGGCATGGAAAGCGCTGACAATATCGTTAAAAGAACACAATCTAATGGGGACAGCAATTTTGATAAAAGGTTTTTTCCACACAAACCCAAAGAACAGAACACTCTGATACTCAGGGAAGCATTCTTCTATTTTTGGTCTACCTAACTCATTTTTCAAACCATCTGAATATATGCTGTACTCTATACTAAAGTGCTCTATCAATTCCTTTGCAACATTTGCCTTTCCGAATGAATGCACCCAAATATGTTCTGGGAAACCTTTCTTTTCGAGTTTCTTGGCTTCGACAATCGTAACAACCTGCCCACCCACTGACTTTACGTAGCTATCTACAGGAGATGAAACTTGAATATCGTTTGGAACAACAATGAGAAAATCTGATTCTGAATTTTTTAAAAACGCCGTCAATAGCATCACAAAGGTTTCAGTTGGAGCAAATGCTGAATTTTTGTACATAAATTTACCCTGTAAAATAATATAAAATGCAGTACCCATTGCGCAGTTAATATTTTTATAAAACCTTATCTATCACCACATAATCTTTTTCCATTTTACCTTATCCGACGCATTTAACTTTCACTTAGTTTTACTCTAAAATATTGACAACTGAATTGAAATCTATTGACACCGATATGCAAATAAAAATTTTTCTTACACTTACCGATTGTATAATTACTTGCAGACTCTAAAATCATAAAAAAAGAGATACTCATAGCAAAAAATATAATATTTATTTTAATAGTAGCGCCTACTTTCTGCCCCACCCGAACAATTGCGCGCATTAATTTCCCTCAAGTTTTAACCGTACTAGTAAGGCCCGATCCATTTCTTGTTGAAAGCAACTTTCTGCTTCTGCGGTCCATAATGGGATGCTGGCCATTGATCTAGTTGTACCACGACCAATAGCCGTGCTTTGCTGTACTAAACTCTCATTTTTAGTGTAAGCCCTTGGCGGCAACTGCAGATGCTGAGACAGTATTTCGATCAGTTTGTCGGAACCCTCGGCAATAGTTTGATAATCCAGTGCTAGTGCGTCCTCTCGGAGAGCCCAGTTTTTCACACATCGTTGCCAGAACTGAAGCCGGTTTTCCTTTGAAACAGCATCTTGTACGCCTTCTTGCCTCATAAAATCCACAAATGACATATTCTCTGGAATTTGGTAAACCGGTTCATGACCTTTTAGGTTGAAATAATAGAGCGATTTCAGAACATTTTTAGGATGGCGGTAAGCGTGTACGTCTACTGTGAGATCTCTAATATTTTGAGCTTTTTCTTCTGAAACATGCCCTAGCTTTAAAAAATGCTTTATCTTCTTCTCTGGTTCTGGCTCATGAGTCTTCACGATTAGTGGGCCTTCTTTAAGCTTCTCTAAAGGCCAGTCAAGAACGTCTTCAAGATGAAAAAAATCACCTTGCACAGAGAAGTTTTCACGTATGAAATCAATTAATGCATGAGTGCCAGAGCGGCGATGAGAGCTCACTTGTATAATCATTATCACCAGCCTATCTTCAAATTGATTTTATCAAATAACATCTTGCTGCTTTGCTGCCATGTCAACCACGGCATAGCCTCCGAGTTGCGCACCTCACCCTTGCGGTATCCTTCCAACCACTGCTTGATAATTCCACTCGCTATGCCAACATTCATATCCTCCTGCAAATAAATCGCATGCTCACCCGCCACTTCTCGGAACACCGGAATATCCCTAGCAATGATCGGCATGCTTTTCTGAGCTACTTCAATAAGCGGAAGACCAAATCCCTCTCCATAAGAAGCTGCAATCAGGCAGATGCAAGCATTATAAACTTTGTCTAAATACTCATCACTTATGCCCGCCAGCCAGAAAAGACGCTGGTTAAATTCAGGGTGCTTCTTGATGCGTTCAGCCAGCGCTTCTACCTTCCAGCCCATCTTTCCAACGATCACCAGATTAATATCTTGGCCCTGCTGCCATAGCGCATCGAAGACATTGAGGGTATCGGTATAGCCCTTGCGGGGCTCCAAGGTACCGACCATCAAGAAACTTGGCCTTGCTTCTAGCTTGGCTAGCACCTCGGGGGCATCATCCGACATACCCTGGCTGGGCCCCGAGTTGTCAATGTCGGCGCCGTTGTGCGACCAGCCAATCTGCAATGGCCTTTCGCGCGCGGGACTATGCTCAGCCACCCATTCACGCAGCTCATTCGCCACGGTACGCGAGACGCAGATTACCCCATCGGTGGCGGTAATCGACCTCAGCCACTCGGTGAAACCTTCTTTATTGCCGGGCGGAAAAAACTCTGGCATCTGAATCGGCAGCAAGTCGTGGAGCAGAAACTTTACCGAGACACCATGGCGACGCAGCTGCTGATAGAAGGGTTGCTGAGCGATCTGTACCTGGGGCTGCATGTCCAATCCAAAGAACACATCGCCGGGTGCATAGTCGATCAGCTCATCTTCCAGTGCAGCTGAAGGCCAGTCCATGAAATCCAGGGTAAAACGTTTGGCATAGCGGTAACCATCGTCCACACTCCCGTAGACCGCCTCTACCCGATAACCTTCAGGCGGATTGCACAACCACTCCTTCAGAACACTTCGTACTACGCGCTGAATACCGCTGCGCGCGTCACGCTGGACTAGTTCAGAAATATCAACCAGCAGCTGCTTCCTGGGATAGTGCTTCTCCACCAGTTCGTGTTTCAACTGTTCGGCACTTTGCGCCCAAGTCTGCCAGCCAAGTCCAGTAGATTGAGGATGCATGTGCTGTTGATATAGCGCCAGCCATTGTTCAAGCTCATCGGCCAATGTCTTTTCGTTACGAGCCTGGAAGTAGAACGCGCTTGATTGGGCTACTTCACGGAACACGGGAATATCACGAGCGATGATGGGAACGCCATAGCGTGCAGCCTCAATCAGTGAAAGGCCAAAGCCTTCATTGATGCTCGCCGCAACCAATGCACTACTAGCCTGATAGACCTTCTCCAAGAATTCATCGCTAATGCCCTCCAGCCAGAAAAGCCGTTTGCCATGCTCTGGGTGCTCACGCAGCTGACTCGCAAGTTCGTCAATCTTCCAGCCCTGCTTGCCCACCAGTACCAGATTGATATCGCAGCCACGCGCCCATAATGTCTGAATCGCCTCAAACAGCAGGCCCTGACCTTTACGCGGTTCCAACGTCGATACCGCCAGAAACGTCGGGCGCTGGCGTATTGTCGCCAGTACCTGCTCGGCATCTGCGGGCAGCCCGGCCGAAGGCTTAGAGCCATCCAGATCACCACCGTTGTGCACCCATGCCATGCGGAAACCCGGCGTGCGGAATATACTGTGGGACTCTATCCATTCATTAAAAGCGTCAGCAGTGGCTTTGGAGACACATATAGCGCCATCAGTTGCTGCCACCATGCTAAGCCACTGTTCATGCAGCGCTTTGGCGTCTTCATCCTTGAACAAGTCCGCCAACTGGATCGGGAGCAGGTCGTGTACGAGGAACTTGACCGTTACTCCATCGGCCTGCAACTGACGGAAAAAGCGTTGATGCGCCAACTGAACATGATGCTGCATATCCAGCCCAAAGAAGATGTCACCACGCTGCCAGTGGATGGGGACCTGGTCTTCCAGAGCCTGCTGGCTCAGGCCTTCCGGCAGATCTACCCCATAATTTTGAGCCATTTGCCACGCATAGCAGTAGCCTTCTTCACGTGTGGCGTAGACCGGAATCACTTGGAAACCCGGCGGTGGTGAATGCAACAATGCCTGCAGGTAGCTGCGCACTACACGCTGAACACCGGTGGCTGCATCGTTGTCACGGACTTCAGAGACATCAATCAGTAGTTGTCGCTCCAGCCCTGCTTGTTCATTGAGAGCCAAGCTAGTTGCTATTCCACTCAGTACCAGCTTGCTGGGGGCGTCCAACTGTCTGATGACTTTTTCCCGCAAATCCTCTTGGGCAGAGGGCGGGGCTTTGGCTTGCTGCTGATGTTGATATAGTGCTTGCCAGGCTGCAATAGCCCGCTTGGCTGACACCTTCCACGAAAATTTTTGCGCTTGCTCTTTGCCATGCTTTATTAGTTGATGCCTGAAGTTTTCATCTGAAAGCGCTTGCGCCATTTTGTTGCAAATGGAATTAACATCCGTTGGGTCGAATAACGCATCGTCAAGCCCGATTACTTCTGGAAGACTGGAAGTGTTGGCACCGATAACTGGTGCACCGCACTGCATCGCTTCTAAAGCAGGCAACCCAAAACCTTCGTGCCAGGTGGGGAAGGCGTACACCTTGCAAAGGTTATAGAGTTGAACCAGTTCTTCGTCAGATACGAATCCTGTAAAGCATAATTCATCGCTTCTAAGGCCAGCCTGTTTCGCTAGTTTTCGCAGCTCTAGAATATTTCCTTGAGGCATCTTACCGGCAAAAAGTAACTGATGTGAGCCTCGAATATCAACGGACAGTAAGCTATAGGCTTGAATCAAACGTGGTAAGTTCTTGCGTTGATCTGCACCACCACTGTAGAGAACAAAAGGCCTCGATACACCAAACTTGCTCGTTAGCGCCTCGGCTTCATCATCTGTACTCTTTACCCGGCGGAAGATATCTTCTGCTGCTTCGGACGTGTTAATTACTTTGTTGGCAGAAACACCAAGATGGTTAATCGCTTCTCGACTGGATGACTCAGAGATCGACAGCAGCAGCGCAGCCTGCTTGAGATACTCCAATTTGTTTAGATAGTACCTACTAAATGTTGGGTTTGTTTCCAGGTACTGCTGCGGATAAATTAAAGGAATAAGGTCGTGCATCGTAACACTCACAGGTGTTGCCTGATCGTATCGCCCAATACTAACCACGGCGTCATCACCAAAACCTTCAAAAAGGCTATGGATGTGAATGATGTCGGGCTTCAAACTAGCAAGAAAAGCTTCACGCAAAAGCTCGGCGACCCTTCGACGCTCCTTGTTCTCTGTGTTGTTTTCATGAACTGGGCCAGGAACATGCCAAACAATAATGCTTTCTTGTGGAAGCAGCCCGTGAAATGCTGCACGGATTGGTTCAATGGTCTCGGCAAACAAACCGTTAAGAACCAAAATAACCTCATGTTCACCGCGGTGCCGAACAATCTCTTGGGTAAGGGAAAGTGTATAGCGGCCAATTCCCCTGAAGCGGCTTTCGGTCTGAGCACCCTGCATATCAATGACAATGCGCATTAGTGGGCCTCTCTCATGGTTGTACGCTTCAGTGCTTGATAGATCACACTGGCGTGACGTGTTAAACCATCGCCATTGTATTCTTTCACTTCTATTGGCACCCAGTTAACAGAAAGTTCTTTTTCTTCCATCCAAAAGCTGCCTTCCAGCACCATTGTTGGTTCCAGTAGATAATGCCCTGGAGTTTTTGGTGTAAGAACCTGCATCTCACAATCTAAAGATTCTCCAGATAGAATAGCCTGACTCAAAGGAGTCCGTTTGCTATCAAACTCATGAATACCTTCGTCTTGGTTGTACCAGTGATATGCTATAAATAAAGGCTGCTCATCTGTGGTTTCCCAAACGAATGGGGAGTTATTGGTTATTTTTATCCAAATTTTTCTCAAACCCGAGGCATAGAGCTCAAGATCATCATCTATCAAATGTACAGAGCCGCTAGAAATATGTATTAATTCAGATTTATTTTCTATTTGAGCAGAAGATTGTAATATTTTCCCGTTTTTTAAGCTCTGAATCATCTCCCCAAATTCGTTTCCATCTGTAAGGAAGCGTATCCATGCATCTCTTATTTTGGATGTATTTAAACTCGGCTTGTAAATATTCAGGGCAAGTTCTACTAATATTTTTTTATTCCTATACTTTAGGGCATTAATATTCATAATTGGATCCATTACTTAACTACTCGTCGTGATACTGTCCTGATGAATTCTGTTTCTTCATTAGAGAGAAAGAAATTCCATATTCTCGCTCCCAGGCGTGTTGCTCTTCCCTGTCTTGGCCGTTGATGGTCGGCAGTGACGCTTGTGCTATTACGGCGTAGTCAGGGCTAATGCCGGTAAGAAAGTCTTCCATTTCAAATCGCGATTTTGCGTGTATTTCGGAGGCTTCCTGAAGCCTCAGCACCTTTATTCGTTCAAAACCGTAATACTCTGGCACGAAGGCTAGCAAGAGCGGTGGCAATGGATTTTTATGGGTTGGGTCCATGTAAAAATTACAGCTTCCAACCGTGTAGTTTTCAGGATTAGGCGTTTCCATAATCAAAATGCCATCGGGCACTAAAACGCGTTTTGCCTGCATTACGATCATGCGAACCATCTCGAAGGGAATGTGTTCAACGACATGAATCAGGCTAATGCAAATGCGGCTAGCGGTGGGCTGCTCACGTAGGTACTCAAGCGCATCACCTTGTTTAACGGTTAAGCCTAGCGCTTCGCAACCGTCGAGCATCCCCGCATCCTGATCGATACCGTCACCTGCAATGCCGGCTTCCTTTAACACTTCCAGCCAATCACCACGCCCACAACCAAGATCTAATGCCCGCAGGCTAGGGTGGCGTGCGGCGATGGGACGAACGAAGGGAAGGTAAACACTCACGCGCTGTTTGATTAGCTCACGAGAGCCGCGAAATTTATCTTCAAAAGTGCGATAAAAGTCGTCGGTCAAAGATTTGGTTGTTGCGTCTTCTTCCCGGACAGCTTTGAACACTTCTTCTTCAATCAATTGTTGGCGCTGGTCTTGCCCTTGGTGGAGTTGTTGGCGGTTTTGCTCCGCCTGCTGCGTGGCATTCTCAAGCTCTGTTTCAAGCCGCGCCACGCGAGCCTCTGCAGTGCTTTTGGCCTGATGATTTTCATGGTTTTGATGAAGGGCTTCTTCTCGGTGTTTAAGCGCCTCATCCAGCTGGTGTTTCAAATCATCTCGTTCTTTTACCAGCAATTCGCTTTTGTCCCGCTGTTCATCGCGCTGCCGCACAAACTGGTCACGCTCTTTCGCAAGCTCAGCGGTTTTCGCTCGCTCGGCTGTTAGTGCCTCGGCGTGCTGTTCGGTCTGCTGCTTTACGCTTTCCGTTAGGCGCGTCTCATAGTCCGCTATTTGTTCCTCGTAGCGCTTCAGTTGGAGCAGCAACGGGTGGTGCACTAGTACTTGGCAGTTTTCCGGCAGCGTTAGGCCCTTTGGCGGTGTTTCCGTGCGGTGCAGGCTGGGGGGCACGGACACCGGCTGCTCGCGGCGGTGAGCAGGCAGCACAATCACCATAGCCAGGCGACCGAGCATTCCGCTCTCTTCCAGGGCTTGCAGGAGTGCTGCATTCTGGCGGCCTACGTCCAGAACGATCAGGTGCGCAGCACTGTCTGCGTAGTCTTGAAGGCATTGCGAAAGCAGGACGTCGATAGGTGTGGTGGGCTGCTGCAGTTTGTCGAGGCAACGCAGGCCGGGGTAAAGCCGCTGGGTGGCGTCATCAACCGGGTCTAGGCCGCTGGCCCACGACAGGCTGTAACGATAAAAGGTACCGGAGCGCTTTTCGGTATCGGCCAGGGCATGGAAAGTGTGAACCTGATCCAGCTCTAGGGTGGTCTCTTCCAAAGTGTCGAGCGCTTGGGTATCGGCATCGATGAGCCATACGTGCTC
>Ga0307940_1001470_pt1 | contig 13240 bp, 9 predicted proteins | sample OrgLakmetagen124_FD_201835 | JGI IMG/M metagenome (GOLD analysis project Ga0307940, IMG submission 201835) | Saline water microbial communities from Organic Lake, Antarctica - #124 | ecosystem: Environmental > Aquatic > Non-marine Saline and Alkaline > Saline | place: Antarctica: Organic Lake... | reverse complement strand
CAACCAGGAGTGCCTGTGCCGGGTTATCGTAATGCGGTAGACGAGTGGTCTCCTGATGCCAAGTTGGCCGTCGTGATCGAAACGGCGTCTATGTCCGAAGCTGAACTGAGCGCGTATTGCCGCCGGAGCCTGTTAACATAGTTGGCGCGTTTAAGGTCTCCGCTCTTTAACAATTAGCCGCCTTTTCCGGATTCAATGTGACTGATTCCGGCAAGCTGAGGTTTCAGATTTTCCAAGACCAGCGTTGCGGGTTCGCTGCTTTTGCAGCTTCTATTACCTGCTTTCGCTTTTCCAGGATTTAGTCAGCCTCGCCAGTATGGCGTTGCTGCGGTGCTACATAATTTAAGGCGCTGTGCCGATGCTCGGTGTTGTACCAGCGGACGAACTTAAGCACCCAGTCTCGGGCATCCTGGATTGTTTTGAAGCCGTTAACCGGGAACCCCAGTCGGAACTTCAAGGTTTTAAACAGTGATTCTGAATAGGCGTTGTCGTTGCTCACTCTGGGTCGGCTTTTAGAGGGCGTGATGCCCAAGTCGTAGAGCTTCTCCAGGAAGGTCGCTGCCTTCATCGGGCTGCCATTGTCGGAATGCAATACCAATGGTTTATCCCGAGACGCCAGATGCTCGCGCCAGTAGGCTTTTTCAATGACCTCTCGGGCCAGTTCGCCGGTTTCGTTTTCATACACTTCATGACCCACGATCTTGCGACTGTAAACATCCATTATCAGATACAGATAGAACCAAGTGCCTTGCGCCGGGCCTGGCAGCCATGAGATATCCCAGGACCACAGACAGTTCGCTTCAGACGCCTTGTGTGTCGTTGCCATGCGTTTGCGTTCAGGCGCTTTTTGACGACCTCTGGGGTGTACCTGGTCGTGTTCATGCAGCACTCGATAGAGCGTCGATTCCGACGCTAAATAACAGCCTTGATCCAGTTGATCGGCAACGATAAACGCAGGCGGGCAGCTTTGATACTCGGCGGTCTCCAACTCCAAGTGCAACACTCGGTTTAATGAACGCTTGATGGCGCTTCCTGGGTACGGTTGATCAGATCCATAAACACCTCCAGCGGTGCTTTGAAGCCTAACCTCTTTCGAGGCCGAGTGTTGAGCTGGAAGGCAAAAGCGTCCAGCTCATCCTGGCTGAACACAGACAGGTCCGGTCAGTTCCCTTGGGCATGTACTGCCGCAACAAGCCATTAGTGTTCTCGTTAATAGCTCGTTGCCAAGGGCTGTGCGGGTCAGCGAAGTAGATCGCCGTGCCGGTCCTTTGGGTGATCTCAGCATGTCGCACCAGCTCGCGGCCCTGGTCGTAAGTAAAGGTTTGACGCATCTCCAATGGCACCCGGTTCAACGCAGTACTGAAGCCCTGAACGGCCGCTGTGGCGGTGGCACCGTCCATCTTGGCCAGGAACACCAGACCACTGACACGCTCTACCAGGGTGCCAACGGCTGAGCGATTGAAGGCACCCTTGATCAAGTCGCCTTCCCAGTGCCCAGGCAGCAGCCGTTCTTCGACTTCCGGCGGTCGCAAGTGGATGCTGACCAAATCCGGGATTTGTTGGCGACGATCAACCCCGCCGGCACGGGGGCGGCGCTTGGTGTGACCTTGGCGCAGTCAGGTAATCAGCTCCTTGCGCAGCTCGCCATGAGGCTGAGCATAAATGGCTTTGTACACGGTCTCATGTGAGACTTGAAACTCAGGATGATGAGGAAACATAGTCTTCAGTGTGCCGCTGATTTGCTGAGGAGACCACTTGTTTCGCAGCATGTCGACGACCACCTCATGGAGGTCAGTGCCCTCGACCAACTTGCGCCGGGGCCGGCAGTGCAAGCGCGCTGAACGTGCTGCGAGTCCTGCTGCTTCGGCATCATAGGGTCGGCCTTCCCCTTTAACCGCACGCCGCTTCAATTCCCGGCTCAGGGTGCTGGGTGAACGGTTCAGCTCACTGGCAATGGCACGAAGGCTGAGGCCCTGGCGCTTCAGGAACATGAGCGTAACGCGGTCGGTGGTACTGAGGTGATGATAGTGTTTTTCCATGGCAACACGGTACTCGATTAGAGGGTGTTGCACTTAGTTATTGAGCGCGCGCCCTGACTAATTGCACAGTGCCAGCACCGCCTCACGCTCCTCTGTTGAGAGTTTGTTGTGTGGCTCAAATCTTGGCGCTAGCGGTCGTCTGTCCGCACGGACGGCAGTGTTAGAGCTCCACCGCTGATAAGTGCGCACGCTCAGATTTAGCAAGGCACAAGCCTTTGTCAGCCGGGCTCCGTTGCTCTGAGCTTCCTCAATCAGAACAACCGCCTGCTGGCGATCTGGGAGGCTGGTCATTCGTCCTCGTTGTTGGGGCCCCTGATCGCCGTGGCTTTTTTTGACAGTGTGAGCAGCGCTGCCACTTCTGCCAGAGCTTTTTCCTTGCGTCGCAGATCGAACTCAAGCTGCTTAACACGTTTTTTTTCAGCCTGGGCGGCTTGTCGGCTACGCTTGGACTGTTCATCCGCCTGGGAATTGGCACCTATGCAGGCTGTTTTCCAAGCTTCGATCTGTTCAGAATCATTGAACCACTACAGTGCTTACGGCAATATTCACTGAGTTCCGCCACCGTCATTGGGGCGGTCTCTAGTGCAATGCGAAATTTTTCTTCGCTACTCCATTTGTCAGCATTGGCTGGATTCGATGGCAAAACGGCACCTCGTTTTCTGGCGGCTGTTCGCCAATTGTACAGAGTTGCTGTACTGATGCCTTCCTGACTGGATAGCACTGCTACGGTCAGGCTCTGGGGTGGCACCATCTTTTGTAGAATGGCTTCCTTACGCTCCGGTGAATAATGGGGCATGGTTGTTCTCTGAAATAATCAGCCGACAACTACGCTGACACATAGGAGGGTGGCCCGGGTTAATAACAGTCGGTGTGGTCATATTATTTCGTAGAGAAGGCGATAAAGCGCCCGCAGAACCCATGATCCGTTACTACATCAGTTCGGTCGAGTTGAGCGTAAAAAAGCTCGCCGAAGGGGCCCGTCAGCACTGGTATATCGAAAATTGATTGCACTGATCTTTGGACGTTGCACTTCGTGAAGACGCCTGTAAAATCCATCGTGGTTATGCCGCTGAGAACCTTGGGTCAGTGCGTTATGTCGCGATGAATTAAAAAATGTGAAACGAATTTTAAAGGCGGCATCCGGCGCAAACAGAAGAAAGCGGCGTTGGATGAGAACTACCTTGCTGCGATTCTCGTTGAAAAAAATGTTTCATGCGCTTTCCCTGCCAAGAACACGGCTGGGCTATCGCATATTGAAATAGGTTTTCTGAGGAGAATGCTCAGGGGCTTCGCATACTGGCGTTTGTTTATTTAATACAGCGATCCAAGATAAAAATATGACTAAAAAAAATGTTTTGATTAATGCCGCCAACCTCCACGTAGGCGGCGGCATACAAGTTGCAACATCATTCATAGACGAACTCTCTCGAATCGACTCTGAAATTATCGATTTTCATATAATTTGTTCAAGCGAAGTTGATAATGGCTTAGCCAAATCTGGCACAGATACAAGCAAGTTTTTATCTTACCGTGTGTTTGATGTGTATGGCCTTGGGTCGTCGTTAAGAAAATTTTCCAAATTATTGCATGGGTACGATGCGGTATTCACAGTGTTTGGCCCAGATTACAGACTCGGAAGTCAAGCTAATACGCTGGTTGGGTTCGCTCAGGCCTGGATTATTTATCCTGAAAATGAAGTTTTTTTGAGTCTTCATATCCTGTCAAAGGTTAAACTTAGGTTAAAGAACCTTGTGAAAACCTTATTTTATAGAAAGGCGTCAAAGCTTGTTGTTGAGTTGCCGCACGTTAAGAAGTGCTTGGTCGCTAAATCAATAGCATTAGAGGATTCAGTGGAGGTAGTGTACAACTCTGTTGCGAGTCTTTATTTTCAACCTGAACGCTGGGAAAAAGTTGAAGTTGAGTGCTTTGAGCCCGCCTTCAAGCTTGGTTTTGTAGGAAGAGATTACCCCCACAAGAACTTGAAAGTTCTGCCAGAAATTAGGACTATTCTGAGTCGTGACCATGGACTTGATGTTGAATTTTTTGTCACCCTTAGCGAGAAAGAATGGGCAGCTAAATCAGCAGCCTTCAGGCAGTCTGTTAATACCGTTGGAGAGTTATCTGTATCGCAATGTCCTACCTTTTATCAGAAGATGGACGGCGTTATATTTCCAAGTTTGCTGGAGTGTTTTTCCGCAACTCCTCTGGAAGCTATGGTCATGGAGAGGCCATTATTTGCCTCAGATCGTGGGTTTGTTAGGGATGTTTGTAGCGACTTTGCACATTATTTTGACCCGCTTTCGCCAGACTCGGCAGCGGAGGCTATCGGGAAGTACGTTAAAAATATTAATGGGGCTGACCACCTCAGGCTCGCAGCGGGAAAGGCGCACGCTCAGTCTTTCTCGTCTGCGGGAGGGCGAGCTAAAGACTACGTTCAAATTCTCGAACAGATGGTGATTTGAGTGATGATTAGTGAGCATGTCGTGCGGATGAAGTTGAGTTTTTATTCGATTTTTAAGGGAAGGTCATATTTGTGATTTTTTGCGGTGACGTAGCATTAGCCAACGAAGATTCATTCACTTTCACCGGTTTCGATTGCTTGGAATCAAAACCTTGGTGTCTGAATCTTGAAGGCGCCATATTAACGCAGGGTGGCGCTCCCCCTACTTGGGGTACTTATAATTCAGAAGATTGGCTAGACAGCTTTTCCCATTTTCGTTTGGTGTCAGTGTGTATTGCAAACAATCACATTCACGATATTCCCGAAGGTATCGCAGTTACTCAACAGTATCTGGCTCGTCATAATTTGCAAAGTTTTGGCGCTGGAATTGATGCGATCGCAGCTGCTAACTCGGTGACAACTGCTAGCTGTGGCGAAGACTACACTTTATTGGGTTTCGGTTGGCGCATGATTGGATGTAAGCCAGTCACCAAAAGCTCGCCGGGCGTTAATCGCCTAGAAGGTCGGCAGGTTCTTTCTCAAGCCCGGGCGGCGTTGGAGAAGGCGGAGGGTGGAAAAGTCGTTGTCGTCATTCACGGTAATTATGAGTTTGAGAAGTACCCCCAACCTGCCCATCGCAAGCTTGCTCGAAAATTAATTGACGAAGGAGTGTATGCAGTTATCTGCCATCATCCTCATATTGTTAGTCCAGTGGAGCGCTATAAGGGGCGGACCATTGCGTACAGCCTCGGTAATTGGGCGTTCTCTTATGGGCGGTTCTTTGGTGGACGTCTGAAGTTTCCGGAATCAAGCTTTCATCAGATTGCGGTAGAACTGAATGACAACGGGGATAGAGTGCACCACGCTCGATTTGAGCCCCCCAATACTGTTCGATACCTGCGAACTGAGTCTGTTGGCGCAGAGGATTTTTCTTTGAAGCCTGAGTTCGAAGGATTTGATGACACAGCTTATCTTGCGTGGTTCAAGAAAAATCGTATCAAACGCCGTGGTTTGCCAATCTATCGGAATGCGGATCAATCCTTGGGGAATCAGCTCCGAAATTGTTGGGTTTGGGTTCGACAACGTTTAATAGAAGCGGCCGTTGTGCTTCGGTTCAAGACAATGGATCGGAGTTAGTAGCCGCTTTGATCTTGGATTCAATAAAATGGTCAGTGCGCACAGAATCTGTGAATAGTTTTCGGATGCCAAGTTAAATCGAGAAACAGGATATTTAAAAATTGAAAGCCTACACGTTTTATCAATCGTTGCCGGTTTTTCTACAAAACCTTGTCTGTACACTATATGGGTTTAAGGAAAGTAAAAGTCGTTACTCCAAAGAGTTTTTTACTTTTCTAGATCAGTTTCGTGATTCGGATTTCAGCGATGCACTTAATATTCGTAATACAAAGGCAATAAAATTAGAGTCTATTCTACTGTCAGCAAAAAAAAGTGGTCTCTATCCATTTTTACAGACGATTCCAGATTCAAGAATTAAGGAAGCCCCTTGGGATGTGCTGTCTGAAATTCCGGTTCTCTTGAAAGACGATATTCGAAAACTAAAAGCACGAACACCCAATGACAAGTCTCTTTACTCGGTGGTCACTAGTGGTACTACTGGTAAATCATTATTATTTTTTAAGGATAAAGAGTCCATTGCAGCTCAGTGGGCCATTTGGTTTCGGCACAGATTTAGATTTGGGGTAAAGTTAGGCGATATCAGTGTGAATTTCACAGGAAAGCCGGTTGTTCCACCTAATCAGTTGAAGCCGCCTTATTGGCGCTATAATGCAACTCAGAAACAACACTTGATCAGCATGCAGCACATCAAGATTGACAATATTGAATCGATTGTCAGTTTTTTGAATTCAGTAAATCCTAAGTTTTATTCGGGATATCCAAGTATAATTTCTGAAGTGGCGCGCCTCGCACAACTGAAAGGTTTGACTTTAGATAAAGACGCTGCTCCCAATGTTGTCTACACTGGAGCCGAAAAACTTTTGGAGTACCAAAAGGAGTCAATTGAGTCTTGGACAGGTTCAATAGTTACAGACCAATACGGGTTGTCGGAAGGCTGCTGCAACTTTTCAAAATGTGAGCATGGGAATTATCATGAAGATTTTGAGTTTTGTCATATTGAAATCGCGGACGCAGAAACGCTGCCCAATGGCTCTGTGCGGGGGCGTCTTCTTGGAACAGGATTCTTCAACCATGCGATGCCATTTATAAGGTACGACACCGGTGATATCGCAGTAATGGCTCCTGAGGACTTTCGTTGTGAGTGTGGCAGACAAAGCAGAGTTATTTATTCGGTTGATGGACGTTCCGATGATTTTGTTCTGACACCCGATGGCCGACGAGTGATGCGCTTTGATTATCTATTTAAAGACACGGATGAAGCCCTTGAAGCACAAGTAATTCAGGAGCAATTGGGATCCGTAGTTATAAAGGCTGTGTTGTTGGGAAAAGGTGACAAGCAGCAATTTGAGTTTAAGGTGCGCAGTCATTTTGATGAATATATCGCGGCTAAAATGGATCTGACCTTTGAGTACGTTGACGAAATAGAGCGAACAGGCAGTGGGAAATTTAAAGCTGTTTTGAATCGGCTTTATTTATAAATTGAGCATTAGAAAACTTCTTCGATTTTATTGAGCTGGCTCAAAATAATAAGGTTTTATTATGCATTTTTCAAAAATCTCTGTCGTTGGCCTCGGCTATATAGGCCTGCCAACGGCAGCTGTGATTGCTTCTCGCAAGCGTGAAGTCATTGGTTTTGATGTTAGCCCAGAAGTGGTAAATACCGTCAACAAGGGCGCGATCCACATTGTTGAGCCAGAACTGGACATGATTGTTCATGCCGCAGTGAAGGAAGGCTACTTACGAGCAACACTAACGCCAGAACCAGCTGACGCATTTTTGATTGCGGTGCCCACGCCGTTTAAGGTGGAGCAAGGGAAAAGCCACGTGCCGGATTTGAAGTATATTGAATCTGCAGCGAAAGCGATTGCGCCGGTGCTGCAGAGCGGCAATCTGGTGATTCTGGAATCCACCTCGCCGGTGGGCGCTACTGAGCAGATGGCCGCCTGGTTGGCGGAAGCCCGGCCGGACCTTACGTTTCCCCAGAGCCACGGTGAACAATCGGATATTCGCGTTGCTCATTGCCCGGAGCGGGTGTTGCCCGGCCATGTGATTCGTGAGCTGGTTGCTAATGACCGGGTTATCGGCGGGATGACGCCGGCCTGCTCCGCAGCGGCTTGCCGTTTGTACGAGATTTTTGTGGAAGGCGAGTGTGTAACCACCACCGCCCGCACGGCGGAAATGGCCAAACTCACTGAAAACAGCTTCCGCGATGTGAATATTGCCTTCGCCAACGAGCTGTCGCTGATTTGTGACAAGCTTGATATTGATGTGTGGGAACTGATTGATCTGGCCAACCGACACCCTAGAGTAAATATTCTTAAGCCTGGCCCTGGCGTAGGCGGGCACTGTATTGCCGTGGACCCTTGGTTTATTGTGAGTGAAACCCCGGAGCAGGCCCGGTTGATTCGCACCGCTCGGGAAGTGAATGACGGTAAGCCGCAATGGGTGATTGATAAGGTGAAGGCGGCGGTGGGTGCTTTTCTGCTAAAGCATTCCGGGCACACCGCGAAGGATGTTTCGGTAGCGCTGTTTGGTTTGGCCTTCAAACCAGATATCGACGATCTGCGGGAAAGTCCGTCTCTGACCATCGCCCAGCAGCTGAACCAAAAATTGGCGGGGCCGCTGTTGCTGGTGGAGCCGAACATTCATGCGGTGCCAGGCTCTCTGGCGGGATGTTCGTTGCTGAATCCCGAACAAGCCATGGCACAAGCGGATATTTGCGTTGTGCTGGTAGCGCACAAACAGTTCCGTGGACTGAATTTTTCAGCCAAGTCGGCAGAATTCGTGATTGACGTTGTGGCTAGTGGCCGCGCCTAGCAAGGAGTTTGGTTTGAAGGTACTAACAGTTTTTGGCACTCGCCCCGAAGCCATCAAAATGGCGCCGTTGGTTTTGGCGTTGCAGGGCGATGCACGGTTTGAGTCTGCATTGTGTGTAACCGGCCAGCACCGGGAAATGCTGGACCAAGTGCTTTCGCTGTTTGCGTTAACACCGGATTACGATCTGAACATTATGAAGCCGGGGCAGGATCTAACGGATGTCACTTCCGCTATTTTGCAAGGCATGCGTGGGGTGCTTGCCGACGCAAAGCCAGACCTGGTGCTGGTACACGGTGACACGGCGACCACCTTCGCCACATCTTTGGCTGCCTATTACCAGCAGATTCCGGTAGGACATGTAGAGGCGGGTTTGCGAACGGGCAATCTGTATTCCCCTTGGCCGGAAGAAGCGAATCGAAAATTGACCGGTGTGCTTGCCGCCATGCACTTTGCCCCTACCCAAAAATCTGCCGATAACCTGTTGGCCGAGGGCGTTACTGGAAGCGCCGTGCACATTACGGGCAATACGGTGATTGATGCGCTGTTCAAGATTGTAGAGCGGTTTGATAAAGATGCAGAGTTGGCGGGCTCATTGGCTGAGAGTTTTCCGTTTCTGAATCCAGATCGGCGCGTGATTCTGGTAACCGGCCACCGCCGTGAAAGCTTTGGCGGCGGTTTCGAGCGAATATGCGAGGCGCTGAACCTTACCGCCAAGGCATTTCCGGATGTGGACATTGTGTACCCGGTGCACCTGAACCCCAATGTGCAGGAACCGGTAAACCGCTTGTTGAGTGGGCTGAATAACGTGCATTTGGTCGAGCCGCTGGATTATTTGCCGTTTGTGTATCTGATGAGCCGTTCTTACTTGATACTCACAGATTCCGGTGGGATTCAGGAAGAAGCACCTTCACTCGGAAAGCCCGTATTGGTAATGAGAGACACCACCGAGCGCCCTGAAGCATTAGAAGCCGGCACTGTGGAGTTGGTCGGTACAGACGTTGAGCGAATGGTTGACCGACTGGAGGCGTTGCTGACGGACGAGGTAACTTATAACAGGATGAGCCTTGCGCATAATCCCTATGGCGACGGGCAAGCGTGTACACGAATATTAAACATTCTGCAGCCCTAGCCTGGCAGGCTTACATATTCCACCGTTGCTTGCGCGGATTCGGATTCTTAATTTTGAGGTTTTAATGAAACAAGTTCTTCAAGACATGGGGCAGGGCGCTACTACTTTAACCTCTGCACCATCCCCCGGCTGCACGTCAGGCAACCTTTTGATCAATACGTCAATCACATTGGTGTCTGCTGGCACTGAAAGAATGCTGGTGGATTTCGGTAAAGCCTCGTATATCCAGAAAGCCAGGCAGCAACCCGAAAAAGTGAAGATGGTGCTGGAAAAAGTTCAAACGGATGGCTTGATGACCACGGTAGAGGCCGTTCAGTCCAAACTGGCTCAGCCGTTGCCACTTGGGTACTGCAATGTGGGTGTGGTTTCCGAGGTTGGCAGTGGTGTGGAAGGCTTTAAGCTAGGGGATCGGGTTGCCTCCAATGGCCCTCATGCTGACGTAGTCCGTGTGCCGCGTAATTTGTGTGCGTTGATTCCGGATACGGTTTCTGATGAAGAGGCGTCGTTCACCGTAGTGGCTTCAATTGGGCTTCAGGGCATTCGGTTGGCAGAACCTACGTTGGGCGAGAGCTTCGTCGTCACCGGTGTGGGTCTTATTGGTTTGTTAACCGTGCAGCTGTTGCGTGCTCATGGTTGTCGCGTTCTGGCGATTGATTTTGATGAGTCCAAGCTTGCCTTGGCCCGCGAATTTGGCGCAGCAACTTGTAACCCTGCTAAGGGCGAAGACTCGGTGGCTGCGGGAATGGCCTTTAGTCGCGGGCGTGGTGTTGACGGTGTGATTATTACTGCATCGACCAAATCTACCGACCCTGTTACCCAAGCCGCTCGCATGTCCCGCAAGCGTGGGCGGATTGTTCTTGTTGGCGTTACCGGGCTTGAGCTGAATCGCGCAGATTTTTATGAGAAAGAATTAAGCTTTCAGGTTTCCTGCTCTTATGGCCCTGGCCGCTACGATCCTGCGTATGAAAATCACGGGGTGGATTACCCGATAGGTTTTGTCCGTTGGACAGAACAGCGCAATTTTGAAGCGGTGTTGGATATGATGGCCGGCGGCCAATTGAATGTGAAACCGCTGATTAGCCACCGTTTTGATTTCGAGAAAGCGCCGGATGCCTACAATACCCTCACCGCTGAAAAGTCAGTCTTGGGCATTTTGCTGGTTTACACGAGTGCGCCAGAAAGCCGCAGTGTAAAAACGGTAACTTTAAAAAATGGCGTCACGTTTGATTCGCAAAAGCCAGTTGTGGGTTTTGTAGGTGCCGGTAACTATGCGTCCAGAATGCTGATTCCGGCGTTTAAAGCGGCAGGGGCGCAGCTTCACTCTATTGCAACATCGGGAGGGATTAACGGAGTTGTTCACGGTGAAAAGGCCGGCTTTGCCGAGGCCACCACCGATACCCAGGCAATGATTGATCATCCAGATATCAACACTATTGCTGTTGTTACCCGCCATAACTCTCACGCTTCGTTTGTTGCATCAGCGTTGAGTGCGGGCAAGCATGTGTTTGTCGAGAAACCCCTGGCGGTCACTCATGAGGACTTGAAAAAGGTTCGCGATCAGTTTGAAGCGAATCAAAAGGCGGGCACCCGTGGCCATTTGATGGTGGGTTTTAACCGCCGGTTTTCACCTCAGATCCAGAAGATGAAGGCGTTGCTGGCGGCGGTTAACGAGCCTAAATCGTTTATCATGACGATGAATGCAGGCGCTATCCCGGCAGATCACTGGACGCAAGACATTGAAGTGGGTGGTGGCCGTATTATTGGCGAGGCCTGTCATTTTATAGACTTGATGCGCTACCTGGCAGGGTCCGAGATTGTCTCTGTACAGGCTCGACGCATGGGTGATGCGCCGGGCGTTGCAATTACGGAAGATAAAGCGGCGATCACCCTTGGCTTCGCTGATGGTTCTTTTGGAACCGTTCATTATTTCGCCAATGGTGCAGCAAGCTTCCCAAAGGAACGAGTGGAAGTGTTTGCTGCTGGCCGCGTTCTGCAGCTGGATAACTTCCGTAAATTGAAAGCGTTCGGTTGGCCAGGTTTCAAAAAAATGAACCTGTGGAAGCAGGACAAAGGTCAGGGAGCCTGTGCAGCCGCATTCCTGGCGGCGATTGAGAACGGGGAGGCCTGCCCGATTGCGCCTGAGGAGATTTTTGAGGTGGCGAGGGTTACTATTGAGGTGGCGGAGCAGTTGCGGGCGCAAACTAATTAATAATGTATCTCGATGCACTGGCACAATCAGACTTGTTGACGAGTTTCATTTGCTGATGCTAGTCGAGATTAAAGCCATGTTCGTTTTATCGAGTTTTTAAAACAGCAATGAAACGTTGGAGCCTGCTTTTTCATACCATTCGTTACCTGAAAATGGGACAGCTTGCGTACCAGGTGTATTACCGAATTCGTAAACCGCGCTTGAGGAAATTACCCGAACCGACATTGCGTAATCAGCTGAACGATTGGCCTGGCTCTGCTTTTTTGAACCCTGCAACGGATGATGGCAAGTCGTTTATCTTTCTTGGGCAATCTGCTCGTTTTGAAGGGAACTGGAATGACCCTTCTTTCCCCAAGCTTTGGCTGTACAACTTGCATTATCAGGATGACCTGAACGCTAAAGGCGCAGAAGCTCGCTTTGAGCTTTGCGCTGCGATGGTTAACGCTTGGATTGAGGGCAACCCTCCATTAGAGGGAAATGGCTGGGAGCCTTACTGCTTGTCTTTGCGCATCGTGAATTGGGTAAAGTTTTTCAGTCGCCTGGGGCCTGTTAAGGTCAAGCGACGTTGGGTTCGCTCGCTGGCTCAACAGGCGGATGCGCTAGAGCAGCAATTAGAATTTCATATCCTGGCTAACCATCTTTTTGCCAATGCTAAGGCGCTTGTGTTTGTGGGTGCCTATCTCGGCGGAGCCGAAGGAGATCGTTGGCTCCGCAAAGGTTTGACGTTGCTGGACAGGGAGATAAAAGAGCAGTTTTTAAACGATGGCGCCCACTACGAGCGGTCCCCTATGTACCAGAGCATTTTACTTTGGGATTTGGCGGACTTGATTGCTTTGAGCCAGGCAACACAGATCTCAGGTTTAAAACAGCGTGCCAGCGACTGGCAGCGGCGATACGTGAATGGGTTTGGGTGGCTTGTTGCGATGACTCACCCGGACGGCGGGATTTCTTTTTTTAATGATGCCACGTTTGGGATTGCGCCCAGCATCGAACACTTGACGCGTTATGCCTGCTTACTGGGGTTGCCGGCGCCCGGAGAAGCTCAGCCTACCGAAGTTCAGGGTATTCTGCTGCGGGAAAGTGGCTATGGTGTGATTGAATGGCCTGGCCAGCACCGTTTACTGGCTGACGTGGCCCCGGTTGGTCCCGACTATCAACCTGGCCACGCCCACGCGGATACGCTCAGTTTTGAACTCAGTTTGTTTGCGCAGCGTGTTTTCGTCAATTCTGGCATTTCTCAATATGGTGAGGATGCTGAGCGTCACCGGCAGCGCTCTACGAGTGTGCACAATACGGTTGAGGTGGATGGTGAGAATTCTTCCGAAGTATGGGCGGGTTTTCGGGTAGCCAGGCGAGCTAAACCATTCGATGTGGTACTAAACAACGATGTGGGCGAGGTACTGCTTTGTGGCAGTCACGACGGTTACAAGCGGTTACCCGCTAAAGTTGTTCACCGCCGGTGTTGGCGC
>Ga0307940_1001424_pt1 | contig 13544 bp, 9 predicted proteins | sample OrgLakmetagen124_FD_201835 | JGI IMG/M metagenome (GOLD analysis project Ga0307940, IMG submission 201835) | Saline water microbial communities from Organic Lake, Antarctica - #124 | ecosystem: Environmental > Aquatic > Non-marine Saline and Alkaline > Saline | place: Antarctica: Organic Lake... | reverse complement strand
TTCAGAAGCAACGACTGAAATAAGAGCCGCTACAAAAACGAGGCCAAGAACTCGAAAAAGGGGACAGACTTATTTTTGACGCCCGTAGACCGAGGGGCTATAGAAAATGGCGAATAGGCAGGTATTGTTCGGCGTCAACTATCCTGTCCGGTCCGCGACAACTATGATGGCCGGTTGGGTGGTCTTACTTCTTACTCTTTGCAGCCTGCTTGAGATGCTGCTGTCTTCGGTAACTTTCCCCCTCTAATTCGATAATAGTTGCGTGGTGTATCAGCCGGTCTATGGCCGCTACAGTCATCATGCTGTCTGGGAAGATTTGATCCCACTCACTAAATGGTTGGTTGGCTGTGACGATTAGACTGCCACTCTCATAGCGATGGGCGATGAACTCGAACAGTACCTGGGTTTCTGCATCCGTCTTTTTTACATAACCGATGTCATCGATGATGACGACCCTGTATTTATCCAGCCGTGTCATGGCTGTCATCAAGTCGAGATCGCGCTTGGCCTGTTGTAAGTGCTGAACCAGCGCTATGGCAGGGAACAGTTTGCAGCGTACCCCCTGTTCGGTGAGTTGATGACCCAGTGCATTAGCGATATGGGTTTTGCCAGTGCCGCTGGGGCCAATCAACAGCACATTGTCGGCATGGTGTGCCCAGTCACTGTCTTGTTGCAGCCTTGCCAGTGCGGTGTTGCAGGGGCGGCTGAACGCGCTTTGATCAAGCGCTGAGAAGGTCTTGTTGGCGGCAAGTTTTGCCTCGCGTACCCACTTCTGGGTCCGGCGCTGGTAGCGGTCTGAGAGCTCGTACTCACACAATGCCGCTAGGTAATCGGTGTGTGACCAGTTCTTCTCAATGGCGGTTTCCCAGAGCGATTGGTAATGACGGTGGAAGGCCGGCAGACGGAGTTCTTTTAACAGTAAAGCGACAGAGCCTGTCATATCTGTGCCTCCTGACTGTTGATCGAGGACAGTAGCTCGTCGTAGCTCACTAAGGTGTGTTGGCTTGATGCAGAGCACTTGAGGTCTGGGTTGCCGCGAAGGTAGCGTGACTGAATCTCGGTAATGGACGCGAACCGGCCTGCTTGGGCCTCAATCAGCAGATCCTCCCCCAGCGACTGTTCATCATCGTACTCGAAGGCCAGTCGCAATGTTGTCACGATCCATTTGCAGGCTTCTCGGGCTTCAAGGTGCGTATCCGCAAGCTGCCAGAGTTGACGGTAGTTGTCGTCCGGGAGTAAGTCATCACGCAACTGAGAGTAACGGAAGGCCTGCGGCTTCGAGGCCAGCGAGCGGATAACGTGCCGGTAATTGACGCTGCGGGCGCGATTCTCGCCAGGTTTGGGGTAAATGCGCGGTAATGTCAGTGCCGGCTGCTGTCCGACGAACAGCACCAGCTTGTCGTGGTGCAACCGGATTTGTACCGACTCTCCAATCAGCCGCGATGGCACGGTGTAAACAACGCGCCGGACTTCGATCGTTGAGCTGCGCGTCACCTTAAGGTGGAGGGTCTGATACTCGGCCGCCGTAAACTCCGGCAGAGGCTGCAAGGCCGCCTGCTCTTCAAGCGCGCGCGATCGGTTGCGCTGATTGAGCTTGTCGACAACGCGATCAATAAAAGCCTGATAGTGCGCAACACCGTCGAAGTCACTGTGACCGCGCAATAACAACTGTTGTGCCAAGCGTTTCTTGAGCGAGCCATTGGCGCACTCCACCACGCCGTTTTCATGGGACTGCCCCAGATTATTGCGAGTGGGTGTCATGCGGTAATGCTGGCACAGCTCGCTATAAGCCTCAGTCCACACGTTTTGACGGTTATTGCGTGCCGCGCTTAAGCTGTCGGTGCGGTGCTCAATGGGACTGCCACCCACCTGTTGTAAGGCTCGCTGCAAGCCCGCCGCCAGAGCCGCATAACTCTCACCACCTTGAACGACGGTAACCGAGCGCCAACCGCTGTAGGCCAATCGAAATTGATAGAGCAGGTGTGGAAAGGTCTTGGATTGAATCGTAACCGGGTTGTCGGGGTGGGTAAAATCAGAAAACCCCTGTTGCGCCACAACCGCCTGCTGGCGAAAAATGACCTCGCGTTCCGGCCCGTGTAGCGCCCGCCAGAGCTTCACACGGCGTTGCAGGGTGCGCAGAATGGTCTGATCGTAGTGCTCAGGGTAATGCTCTTGCAGATAATCAAGCAGAGCTGTACCGGTCAGCTTAGGCTCATTTTCTAACAGATGGAGCAACTCTGTTTCCCAAACCGCTTCCAGTGGATCTTCTCGGGTACGCCATTGCCGCTCGGTGTCAAGGCAGGGTTTTTGTGCTGATGTCTCGATGCGTCGCCCAGATCGGACAGAAACGCCTGCCTTGGCGGCAGCTACTTCTTGGCTTGCGCCATTTTGTCGGTGCTGCATGTACAGCTCCTCTTGTCGGTTGGTTATGTGTTGACCAGGCACCTTGTGCTCCACAGTGGAAAACAAAGTACCGATTGTTACACCCAACCGGCCAAGATAATTGTCGTTAACCGGTCATCCTAATTGTCGCCGAACAGCGGGCTAAGCAGCGCCGCTTTTTCCGCAATCCGGTACAACCCCATATCTGCGTGCTGGAAAATGTTTACTTTGATGAAGGTGAACTCAATGAATATATGGATGTAATCGGGCGTGACTTGTTCACCGACGAGCTGCGCGAGACTTTGTTGCAGTTCGAACAGGCCAAGAACTTCGGATCGCTGATCGTGCCAAAACTGCGCGACCCGGCAGAGACGTTGAGGATAGTCGATGCGCGAGATTTTGCGGGTGATCTGCTGCTGAGAGAGGTGCAGGAGCGAGTCGTGGCTGTGCTACGCATGGCCGAGGCGCTCTCCCCCACATATGATGTGGTCGTGGCTAATCCGCCTTATATGGGTGGGAGAGGGATGAACGAAAAGCTACAGGATTTCGCTAAGCAGCACTACCCCGACAGCAAGTCCGACCTCTTTGCGATGTTCATGGAGCGCTCACTGGCTATGTCCGTCAGGCATGGCATGATGGCGATGATCAACATGCAGTCCTGGATGTTTCTGTCCTCATTTGAAAAATTACGTGAAAAGTTGCTTTCTAACGTAACGCCTCTGTCGATGGCGCATCTGGGCGAACGTGCATTTGATACGATAGGCGGCGCGGTTGTGTCGACCACGGCTTTTGTCTTAGAAAACGCCCACCATTCGACTTTCAAAGGCCGGTATGTGCGCCTTGTTGAAGGCCGTTCAGAGTCAGAAAAAGCATCTCAAATGCGACAAGCCATCGAAAAACCAGATTGTGCTTGGCTCTATCGAGCCTCATCGGAAGATTTCAGCAAAGTCCCTGGAAGCCCAATTGCTTATTGGGCTTCCCAGAAACAAAGATTAGCATTCTCAAATTTTCCACGACTTGGCAGTTGGTGTCCAGTTAAACAAGGACTAGCCACAGCTAACAATGATCGCTTCGTTAGAGCATGGCACGAGGTCAACAGTAGTTTGGTGGGCCTTGATTATACTGATCTTCAGCAAACTAAATCAGGAGCGCACAAGTGGTTTCCCTATAACAAAGGAGGAGAGTTTCGGCGTTGGTATGGTAACGCAGAATTTTTAGTGAACTGGGAATTAGATGGTAGAGAAATTCGGAGATTTTCGGATGATACCGGCTATATCCGCTCGCGAGCGCAAAATACAGAATTTTACTTCAAGAAAGGTGTGACATGGACATTTATAAGTTCATCAAATTTTAGCGTTAGGATGATGCCTAATGGCTACATTTTTGATGTGGCTGGGAGCTCAGCGTTTCCAAGCAAAAGCACGGCTGAAAAGCTCATTGCATTTCTTGGGAGCAGCGTAACGTGGGGCTTTTTGAAGCTGATGAACCCAACAATTAATTTTCAAGTTGGCAACATCGCATCACTCCCAGTCGACCCTATCTTACTAAACAATATTGACGATGGTGCCGCGCAGAAGTTGGTGAAATTGGCAAAAGCCGATTGGGACGCCTACGAAATCTCCTGGGATTTCACCAAGCTCCTCTTGCTCCAGGCCGATCACCGAGCCGAGACGCTGGAAGGCAGCTATACCGGCTTGCGGGCCCACTGGCAGGGCATGATGGACGAGATGCAAAAGCTTGAAGAAGAGAACAACCGCATCTTCATCGACGCCTACGGCCTGCAAAATGAACTGACCCCTGAAGTTCCGTTGGAAGAGATCACGCTCACCTGCAACCCTGCCTATCGCTATGGCGGCAAGGCCTCGGTCGCAGACCGCGAGACCCGCTTGCGCGCCGATACCTTGGCGGAATTCTTGTCCTACGCGGTGGGTTGCATGTTTGGCCGCTACGCGCTGGACAAACCGGGGCTGATCCTTGCCAACCAAGGCGAGATCATTGAAGACTATCTGAAGCAGATCCCCGAGCCGAGCTTTCCTGCTGATGACGTCAATGTGATCCCAATGCTCGACGGTGACTGGTTCAGCGACGATATCTCCGAACGCTTCCGCGAATTTCTCCGAACCACTTTCGGCGAGGAGCACTATGAGGAGAACCTCCGCTTCGTCGAGCAGGCACTGGGCAAGGACATCCGCAAATACTTTCTGAAGGATTTCTACAACGACCATGTGCGGCGCTACAAAAAACGCCCTATTTACTGGCTGTTCTCATCGCCCAAGGGCTCGTTCAATGCGCTGATCTATATGCACCGCTACCGCCCGGATACGGTCAGCGTGGTGCTAAACGATTACCTGCGCGAGTTCCGCACCAAACTGATGTCCCGCCGGGATCACCTGGAAGCGGTCAGCATCAGCGCCAGTGCTTCTCCGGGGGAAAAGACAAAAGCACTGAAAGACATCGAAAAAATCAGCAAGGTCATTGTTGAACTGGGTGACTACGAGCGTGATGTGCTATACCCGCTGGCGACCAAGCAGGTGGAAATCGATCTGGATGACGGTGTGAAGGTTAACTACCCCAAACTCGGTGCGGCATTGAAGAAGATACCTGGGCTTATCAAGGGAAAAGGCTGATGGGAGGTAGATCTGTAGAATTAGTAACAGTTTCTCAATTGTTAACCCGATCTTTTTATATTCCAGCCTACCAAAGAGGCTACCGCTGGACTCAAGATCAGGTTGAAGATTTGCTGAATGATGTCCACGATTTTTTCCCGCGAGAAGTGACAGGTTCAAAAGATAAGACATGGTATTGCCTGCAACCGCTAGTAGTGAGGCCGGTTAATTTGGCAGAGTCAGACGCTGACGCCCCGTCGTCAAATCAGATCGAGTATGAGCTAATCGATGGCCAACAGCGAGCGACGACAATTTTTTTAATTGGCCACTATATTAATGAAATGTTCAGGGGAAAATTAAAAGAGCCCGAACTAAGTTTGCGGTACGAGACTCGGCCGTTGAGTTCTGGGTTTTTGAAGAATTTATCTGTCGATTTGGATGATAATGTCAAAATAGATCGTACAAATATAGACTTCTATCACATATCTGAAGCCTACCAGACAATTCATAAATGGGTTTCAAGATTGAATGAGGAGGGGTGCTTTAAACAAGACCGGTTTATTGATGTCTTTCTCAACCATCTCAAGGTGATTTGGTATCAGTCGGACGAGGCAGATTCAATCGCCATTTTCACGCGCATCAATATTGGAAAAATACCATTAACAAATGCAGAGCTTATCAAAGCACTATTTTTGAAAGATTCTAATTTTTCAGAACTTGCACAAAAGGGCGATATTCATTTGAAGCAGCTGGAGATAGCAAATGACTGGGATAGAATGGAGTCAGCGCTCCATAATCCCGAGTTTTGGTACTTTATCAATGACTCAGTCTATCAGCCTGAAACGAGAATCGATTTACTGTTTAGGCTGATTATTGACGGGAGTGAAGAGTTCTTGGGATATTCTGTCTTCAGGAAATTCAATGAGGGCTTTAGCGCGGATTCTTCAGATGCCATTGATGCCAGTTGGGAAGAGGTAAAGCAATGCTTTAGAACCCTTGAAGATTGGTACAACGACAGAGAGCGCTATCATAAAATTGGCTTTCTGATTGAGGCAGGAGAAAGCTTGCACTGGTTGATGAATGCGTCAAAGAAGATGAAGAAGTCTGAGTTTTTGTCATGTCTGGACGAAAAAATACGATCAAAATTGCCGAATCAATTGGATCAGATGGACTATAAAAACAAAAAGGTAAAGCTAGTTTTGTTATTGCATAACATTATTACGATGCTGAATAACAAAGAGGAGAAGTCAAAATTTCCGTTCGATCGATACAAGTCAAACGGCGGCTGGGATGTAGAGCACATACACTCTACCAAAGATGTTACCCCAGATGATGAAAAATCCAAGAGAGCGTGGTTGAGCGATGCTTTAGAGTACATCCAGAATATTGGATTAAAGGAAGAAATAGAGGTAGGTCTCAGTAACAGCGTGCTGGATGACGATCACTTTAAAGACCTATTTTCAAGAGTCGTTGATCATCTTTCAGGCCCGGGTGATCTTGCTGATAAAAATGAGTTATCCAATTTGGCCTTGCTTGATGCTGCTACGAACAGAAGTTACAAAAACGCTGTTTTCCCTGTGAAGAGAAAAGTCATTATACAGCGTGAGAAGTCAGGTACTTTTGTACCAATATGCACAAAAAATATTTTTATGAAGCTGTACTCTGAAAATGTTAGCGATATAACTTCCTGGTCCCCCGCAGACCGAGATAATTATCTATCTGATTTGACGGAGGTGTTATCACCATATTTGACCATCGAAAAGGAGGCTGGTCTTCATGGGTAGAGTTAAAAGCGAATCAGAAAAGTTAACCTTTAACCAGCTTTTATCCAGGTACACTGTGGAAATTCCAATTATTCAGCGTGACTATGCTCAAGGCAGAGAGAGCAAGTCTGCTGTAAGGATGTCATTCCTGTCGGCGATAAAAAATGGAATATTGGGCGAGCCAATTGAATTAGATTTTATATATGGCGACCTAACAGGAGAGACCTTTCAGCCTCTCGATGGGCAACAGCGTTTGACGACGCTATTTTTGCTTTACTGGTATGCAGCAATGCGAGGAAGTATACCAACTACGAGTGATCAATTCTTACAGAGATTTACCTACAAAACTCGTATAAGCTCGCGAGTATTTTGCAAGAATCTTTCTTTGTCACGTTTAAACCTGTCGCTTTATGATTTGCCTAGCAAGGCCATCAAAGATTCTGAGTGGTATAGCCTATCTTGGGATAGGGATCCGACCGTCTCGGGAATGCTTCAAACCTTGGACGACATTTCGAGACAATTTTCAGAAATTGAAGATCTATGGGGTGAGCTTAATAAAGATGTAAATCCCCCCATTTCATTTCATTTCTTGGTTTTAGATGACTTTGGCCTATCAGATGATCTTTATATCAAGATGAATGCCAGAGGGAAACCATTAACCGACTTCGAAAATTTTAAAGCGCTATTTGAAAGGCGTATTAAAAGCGAAGGCTGGGATATTCACCGGCCACGACAAGAGCATTTTGATATTCTTGTTGACACAACGTGGACAGATTTATTTTGGAAGCAATTCGTAATAGCAGATTATGAGAGCGCAAATCCATTGCGGGGTAAATTCCAACCAAGTGCCGTAGACGATGCTTTGCTAAATTTTTTTGAAAATGCCCAGGCATTAACATTATCGCTCTCTGACGAATCTGAAAGTGAAGAGGCCCGACTGCTTTTGAATCGTGCCGGTAGTTTGGAGGTCAGTAATGTTAGTGGGGATACGTACCGATACCTGTACGAGAGACTTCAGGCTTATGGAGCGATATCACCAGATTTATTAGATGTGCCATTTGGGTGGCACCGGCTTCTTGGTAAGGAGGAGTCATTACTCCGATCTATATGTGGGAAATCATCACCTAGTTTTGCTCAAAGACTGCTGTTTTTCGCTCAAGCAGAGTTCCTTGTGTCAGCTCAGATACCCTTTGATTCTACTAATTACCAGGACTGGATGAGAGTTGTGAGGAACATTGTTCGCAATTCAAGTATAGAAAATTATGTGTCTTTTCGGGGGGCAATGACCTTTCTTAAGGAGCTGAGTGCGGGGTGTCAGAATATCTATGAATTTCTGCATCTTTCTGAAATAAAGTCGAGGTTTGCGCGAGATCAGGTTAAGGAAGAAATGACTAAAGCGGAACTCATTTTATCTGATCCTGATGGATCGGTTAAGCGTGTCTTGCACGATTTGGAAGATACTTACTTTTGCGAGGGCAATCTGTCACTTCCATTACGGTATGCGCGTGATCCAAAGGGGGCGGTAATTCAACCAAGTCGACTGCTGGAAGCATTTGCGATTATCGACCAGTATTTTCAGCACGACATAAATGATCTTATTCGAAGAGCTTTGCTCACTCTGAATCAACCCGACTTTTTTCGGTATTGGAGTTCCTGGTTGTACGCGACTGAATGCCCTAAATATCGAATTATTGAAAATTTTGAGGATATGCGCACTTTCCTCAAATCCGGCGAGCTGCTTGGATCTTTTAACATTTTGTTTGATCAGCTAAAAAGTCAAACTCCAGATCAAATTATTGAAAAATTTGAGCCCATTGAAGACACACCTTCTTGGCGAAAAATGCTGATCAAAGAGCCTAAGTGGTTGGGACTGTCGAAGAAAAAGTACATAGCATTTGATGATAGCTGGGATCACTGCTATTTGATGGAAGGGTCGAAGGTCACCAATGATGATGCGGGAAGAAATAGGCTAACAAAGATCCCAGCGGAGGTTGAGGTTGAGTAATAGAATATATCAGGCGTTAACGAAGCTTTTTGAGCGACACCGAGTTGTTTTCTGGTACGACATCAAGCACGAGCTGCGCAGTGATTTTGAGTCGGTGTCACTCCCCGATGTGGAGAAGCTGGAAATCGCCAACAATGAGTACGGGCTGAAATACCGCGTCCTGCGCGAAGCGCCAACGCAGAAGTTTCTGCTGTACAAGGAAGGGTCGCAGCCAGCGGAACTGGATAACTGGTTGCTGGACGTGCAGTTGGCGCACGGTGAATTTCGTACCGACCAGGTGGCTATCTGGCTGTCTGAGCTGGAGCTGGGCCTGGAGTTTGCCGAGATTGCACAGGCTCACGCAGAATTCTTCCAGGCTGAAAAACGCAAGGATGCTTTGAAAAAGTGGCTGAAACCCGATGATACCGCCGGCCAGTTGCGGCTGAAAATGCTGGCTGTGTGCGCGGGTAGCGAACCCCGTATGGACTCGGTGGTGGAGACTTTGCTTCAGAAGTTGGCCGATGACCGGGTTGAGGGCATGCGGCTGATTGAACGCTGCGGGCTGGACACTTTCCTCTGGGAGCAACTCACGCGCTTTTATGGCTACGAATCCACTGAGCCGAGCCTGCGGGATTTCGTTATCGCGTTATTTAAATCTTGCTATGCCATGAGTACCGATGGCGAGTTCAACATGACCGGCGATGCTTTAGTGTTTCTTAAGCGCTGGAAGGACAGCCGTCAGTTCGAGTCAGGGTTTGAGGCCTTATCCGCCGAGTGTGCCGATGTGCTTGGCATTGAGCAGGATCTGGGCAAGCGGGATTTCCGGGACCTGATTGAATTGGATTACTTCCGCCTGATCGACCAGAAGATTATCAGTGACCTGGTGCGAGCCGTGGTTGGGCGCACGGTGACCAGTGGTGATGTGGCCCTCTGGGTGCGTCAGCGCCGCCAGGGGCATTGGTACGATGAATTCCGGGATCTTTATGAGGCCATCGAGTTTGGTGCCCGCTTTATCCAGATGCTCGGCGAGGCCAATCTCACCATGGAAAGCCTAGCCGATGGCGTGCAGCGCTACAGCCGCGCTTGGTTTCAGCTCGATCAGCTCTATCGCAAGTTTACCTACCATGTGCGAGTGTCCGGCCAGCCATCACTGATGGAGGAGCTGAGTAAGCAGATGGAAAATCTGTACTCCAACAGTTATCTGCTGAAGCTTGGGGATGCATTCCAGATCCACGTGGACTCAAGTGCCCGCTGGGAAGCGTATCCGGTCGTTCAGCAAAACACCTTTTTTGAGCACTGGGTACGCCCATTCCTGCGCAAAGACAAACGGGTGTGTGTGATTATTTCCGACGCCATGCGTTATGAGATCGGGGACGAGTTACTGAGCCTTATCCGTCAGGAGGACCGCTACAGCGCCGAGCTTGAGCCTGCACTCTCCATGCTGCCCAGTTACACCCAGCTCGGTATGGCCGCTCTGCTGCCCAATAAAACCCTGGCCATCGCCGACAATGACACCGGCACGGTGCTGGTGGACGGCCAGAGTTCCCAGGGCACTGTCAACCGTACCAAAACTCTGCAGGCGGCCCTGGAAGGACGTGGTCAGGCCATCCGGGCCGATGAGTTTATGCAGCTCAACCGCGATGACAGCCGGGACATGTTGAAAGGCAACGATGTGCTGTACATCTATCACAATCGCATTGACCACACTGGCGATAAGATGCACTCGGAAGGGCAGGCCTTTGAGGCGGCACAACAGACCCTGGATGACCTGATTCGCCTGATCAAGAAGCTGACGGCAGCCAATGCCAACAACCTGCTGGTGACCGCCGACCATGGCTTTATCTACCAGAACCGCGAACTGGATGAGAGTGACTTTCTGAGTGTGCCGGTGGATGGCGACAGTATTCTCTACCGGGACCGACGCTTCGTATTGGGGAAGGGCCTGACATCCTCCCCGGCGTTCCATCACTTCTCGTCCGCGCAGCTCGGTCTGGACGGGGATATGGAGGTGCAGGTTCCCAAATCCATCAACCGGTTGCGCTTGAAGGGTTCTGGCAGTCGCTTTGTGCATGGCGGTGCGTCGCTACAGGAGGTGGTGATACCGGTGCTGAAGGTGAATAAGAAACGCCAGAGCGATGTCAGCGCCGTTGAGGTCGATATCCTGCGCGGGGCCAGCTCGGTGATTACCTCTGGGCAACTCGCGGTTACCCTGTATCAGTCAGGACCGGTAACGGAAAAAATCCAGCCGCGCTTGCTGCGCGCTGGCATCTACACCCAGGCCGGCGAGCTGATTTCGGATAGCCATGAGCTGGCGTTTGATCTGACCTCGGAGAACCCCCGTGAGCGAGAGTTGCAGGTGCGCTTTGTGCTTGCCCGCAAGGCGGATGAGGTCAATGGCCAGGAAGTGTCCCTGCGGCTGGAGGAGCAGCATTCAGGCACGTCTTACTACAAGGAGTATAAGTCGCTCAGCTATACAATGCGGCGGTCCTTTACCAGCGATTTTGATTTTTGATGGAGCGGGTAGATGAGTGAGTTTTACTCTGCCGTTGAGGTAGGAGACCTGGCCAGGGTTGAGTCAATGCTGGCAAGCTCTGAAGAGCGGGCTGTTAGTCCGGAGGAAGTGAGCGATGCAGGTTTTAGACTTGCTCTGGACTCCGGCTTCAAAAAAGTAGCTTGGGCATTGCTGAACGACGACCGGTTCAATCCGAACATTGATAACAGTGAGCCACTACGCCGGTGCATACGGTTAGGGTATCTGGATATCGCTTCTGCGCTATTGGAAAAAGGCGCTAATCCCAACTTTCGTTGTGAAGAATCCAACAGTGCCATGCTGCTCGCGTTGGAGTACGAATACTTCGATCTTGCCCAAAAAATGATTGATAGTGGTGCTGAAGTGAACATTCGCAATTGTCGGGGTTGGACGCCCTTGATTTGGGCCGCTATTAAGGGATACCGAAAAATTGTCGATTTTCTGATTAATAACGGCGTGGATATTCACATTTGCAACAATGATGGCTGGAATGCTTTAACCGGTGCTTTCTTCAAGAATCGAACGGATATCGTTAATCTGCTGACGGAGAAGGGCGCGTACTTCGGTCGAAAATACAGCGAGGCTGCGCTGCTCTCAGCTTTTGAACAGGGTTATTACGACCTGGTTCGCAAGCTGGTTGGGGATGGTGCCAATGTGAACATTCTGGATGGTAATGGGGATCCGTTGCTGATTCTGGCCATTCAACGCGGAGATAAGGATATTGTTGATTTGCTCCTGAAATATGGGGCGGATGCCAACTGCAGGACCAAGAAAGGCAATCCTGCTTTGACTGCGGCGTTGACTGCTAAGCATTTTGAAATAGCGGCTGCTTTGATTTCTTTCCATTCCGCCGTGAATGTAACCGGAACCAATGGGAGGCCCCCTTTGCTTCAAGCTGCTTTTGACGGCAGATCGAAACTCTGCCAGTCGCTTATTGAGAGTGGCGCAGCGATTAACAAACAAACAGAAGATCAGTTCACGCCGCTGATGGTAGCCGCGCAAGAGGGGCACATAGATACAGTTAATCTATTAATCGGCGCGGAAGCTGATTTGAACCTGAAGAACAAACATGGAAATCGCGCTGTTGAAATTGCTGCTGGGCGAAAATTTTCGGAAATAAGTGATGCGTTGGCCAGGCAAGGAGCGTTGGGCTAATGGTCGCTGAATCGGAAGTCTTCGATGCTGTCCGTCGTGGCTACCTTGAGTTTGAAGCAGCATCGAACACTGAGATTCTGGATTATTTTTCGACTATTGATGAAGCGTCAGTTGCCGGCCATGCAAGTCATATCAAAGGAATTCTGTTCGAGCAGGAATACGTCGATCTGCTATCCACACAAGGCGTGGAGGCTCAGATTTTTGAGGCTACCAATCACCCTGTAACAGACATCTCCATCTGGGAAGGTGGGGATGTAGTCGTTGGGTTGCAACTCAAGGCTACCGAAAGTGCCAGCTACGTAAACGCAGCTATCGAGGAGTACCCGGAGGTCGGCTTTGTAGTTACCTCGGAGGTTGCTGGTGGTTTTGATAGCGATATAGTTATCGATTCTGGCATTGAGAATACGGCTCTTGAACAGGCGGTAGGCGAGACCCTTTTGGATGATGTGGTAAACCCCGTAAGCCCGCTCTCGATGATCGGTTGGCTCATCGGTTTGCCGCTCTAAATAACGAAACATCAGAGGAAACATTGTGAGCGCACTGGATGCCAAAATTAATCAACATTTCCCCGGCGTAGTTGTTCGCAAGGATTTGGTGAAGGCGGTGAAGGGCAACGCCATTGTTCCCTCGTACGTGTTGGAGTACTTGTTGGGGCAATACTGTGCCACTGATGATGAGGCAACGATTGAAACCGGGATCATCACGGTGAAGGAAATTCTGGCCAAGCACTATGTTCATCGCAATGAGGCCGGCCTGATTCGCTCCAATATCAAAGAGAAGGGGCGTTACAAGGTTATCGACAAGGTGACTGTGTCACTTAACGATAGCCGAGATGTGTACGAAGCCGAATTCGAAAATCTCGGTATTAAAAAGGTGCTGGTCGATTCGGGAACCATCAAGAAGCATCCAAAGCTATTGGTGGGTGGAGTTTGGTGCATTTGTGATATTGAGTACGATTTTAGTGAGGATGGCCAATCCACCCCGTGGGTTCTCCTATCCTGTAAGCGCCGATAAACCGCCGTACTTCCATCCCGCACTGGCAGCCTGAACACTAGTCCTCGTGATCAACCCAACCCCACGAGGCACATATGACCCTTCCCGAACAAGACGCACCAGACCATTGG
>Ga0307940_1001404_pt1 | contig 13650 bp, 12 predicted proteins | sample OrgLakmetagen124_FD_201835 | JGI IMG/M metagenome (GOLD analysis project Ga0307940, IMG submission 201835) | Saline water microbial communities from Organic Lake, Antarctica - #124 | ecosystem: Environmental > Aquatic > Non-marine Saline and Alkaline > Saline | place: Antarctica: Organic Lake... | reverse complement strand
ACGTTTGAATCAAACTGAAACCAGCAAGTTGCCGCCCATTGTATACAAGCGGGAGAAACTACTGCTGAGAGAAGTACTCTTATACGATGATGGTCATTGTAACAAAATTGCATTGCCGGAGTATATATAAGGATAATATGGCATCATCACATCATACAATCACACGTTGTATGGAGACTGGAAGTGCGTCCGGCGATCAAGCAAGCAACGATCGCTTTCGTCTTCATCGGTTCGATATCGCACGTGTGACGACTGGCATGAAGGCGCTCATTATAGGGAGGCGCGCCACAGGAAAGAGCCGCCTGGTGAAAGATATACTCCAGCACAACCGCACAATACCCATCAAGGTCGCGATATCTCCGACGGAACGATGGAATCCGGAAATCGGGAAAGAATTTCCCGACGTGCACTTTTATGACGAGTACACGCCGACGATTTCCGCTAAGTTTGTCGAGATGCAGGAAACCGCCTCTAAAATGCTGCGAAAGGACGAGGCCACGAGCGGTCGGATCAATCCACGCGGTTTGGACCCCCGTGCGATCATGGTCATGGAAGACTGCCTCTATGACACTTCGTGGACCAAAGACAAAAACATGATCAAACTCTTCATGAACGGGCGGCATTACAAATCTACGCTCCTCATCACCATGCAGTACCAACTGGACATACCTCCCGCTTTGCGCAAAAACATTGATTTCATGTTTGTATTGCGAGAAACCAACGCAACGAGCCTGAAACGGATATACGATAACGCCAACGTGTCATGCTCTTATGAATCCTTCTGCCATTTGATTGACATATACACTCGTGAGTACGGCTGCCTGGTCATTGACAACACGACGACGAGGTCGAAGTTCGAAGATCGTGTGTTTTGGTACAGGGCGAACGATGCCGGGAGCGTGGAGTCTGCTGAAATGCATCACGCATCAAAAAAACGACGTGTCGATGACGGCAAGGACTAGATTAGGAACGGTCATCCCTACGTGGTCCGTCGGCGCGCAGGTGCCGTACGGCCAGGTGTTCAAAATCCTCCGGGAGAACAAAAACACCCGCTACTGCGTGAAAACCAGCCAGGACGACCTGTATGAGGCCGCGGCGCGTGGGCGCGTGACCTCGACCTTCTACAACCTGACCAGCCTGACGGTCGAACGTGTGGTGGAGGTCCTGAAGAAGCACTCTCAATCCATGAAGTTCACGCAGGACTACGCCGAGTACATCCACACCGAGCTCATGGGCTTTTACGGCGGGGAGGCGTACGAGCGGCTCCGCCCCCTTGTGGACAGCCTGCTGCGGAGGGTGCAGAAGGTGATGGCCGCGATGATGTCCGGGCGCTTGAGCGACACGTACATGTTCGTGTCGCTCAAGCGCTTCGAGGAAAAGCTGAGCCACGTGGAGTACGTCGAAGTGCGCCAGCGGCTCCCCGCTGCACAGCAACAACTCCAGTCACGAGCTGCTGATGACGACCTGCACCACCGTCGTGCTTGCCCTGCTGGTTGCTCTGGTGTCCTACAACGTGTACCGGGCCATCTGCTACAAAGGCGGGACGTGTGGCGGGTCGGAGGTGCCGCGCACGGCGGCGCTGTCCTTCTCCTTCTCCTTCACCTCGTTCGTCATCGTCATCAAGGCCTCCGTCATCATGCGAATCAGCGCCAGGAGCGGCTTCGACAGCCAGGTGTCGAGCTTGATCGGCCGCAAGCTGGTGATGTCTTCGGTGCGTATAGTGGAGCTCACGGGCCAGCTGCTGGAGTTCAGGGCCCGCAAGCACTTTGCCGAGGCTGCCGGCCGGATGAAGCCTCAGGACGCCGACGTTCCAGGAGGGCGTGTTGCGGAGCTTGAGAGCGAGAAGCTCTTGCATCTGAGAAAAGATGACGTAATCAAGTTTAGAGTCGTAGTGGCGCGTCTTGGAGTCTGGCGAACGGATATATACGGAATGGGCCAACCCTAGATATATAAGGTTTCGGTCAACCCTAAATCAAATTCATTCAAATTCATCAAAAAATTGACTACAAACCAAAATCAGAGCAAAGCAAAGCAAAACAAAGACGCAAAATGCAACGATCAAGCATGTCTGCGTTATTTCGCAGTTCTTTTCTAGACGCGCATATAGCCAAATCAAGACCCGCTCTACAAGGCGTGTCTTCCAACATGGTCGAGTTCCAGGAGTCCAGGACTCTTCGAGGAAAGCAGCCCTTTCATGCTGACGGAAACAGCGTTCTCCTTTTCATAGACCTGTCCGGATCCACCCGACAGTGTTGCGTCAGAGAGACATACGACCGCGTCCTGTCGGAAGTAATCGAAGAAGAGTGCGGACGCACGGGAGTCTCGTCCGTCATGTACGTGTTCTGGGGCACCGAGCTCTTCATCACCGACGATAGGAAGACCGCCGCGGAGATCTACAGATGCTTGAATGCGTACGGGACTTCCGCTTCGCTCCTGGTGAACGCCACACGCTCGATCCCTGGCGTCGAGGACGCGCGCGTCGTGATCGTCACGGACGGAGATGTGCCCTCTCACGAGATCCGCAGTTGTGAACACCACAGGTTCCGTGAGGTGTACTTCATGTGTGTCGAGCTGCGTCCTAACAGCACCGACCGAAGTCTTCCACTCATATTTGACAACAGCGCCTCGCTCAGCATAGAGTACGTGGACACGGTGCACGACACGCGAGACGTGGTGCTGCGAGATTACGACGGTACCAAGGCGGACGATATAGTAGAAGACTTTTGTAAAAAGGTGGACGACGTGCGGGAACACACCGACCGTACCGGATACCCCCCAGTACACGACCTGCACTTTGCGCCTCTGAACGACGCAGTGGGAGCGCTGTGCATGGCAACTTTCGACAGACCGGACAGGTTCCACGCCGTGCGCCACGAGGTGAGCGCCGTGATGCGTCTGATGAAGGACCACAGAAACAAACGCCAGGAGGCGCGTGTGGTGGAAAGGCTGGCGGACCTCCGGGGGGATCTTGCCAACGAGGCGTTTGATGACGCTGTCAAGTTCCTGCAGGACCTGCTGTCCAAGCTCGGAAGCAGCGTGACGTCCACCGGTTTCACGCACCGCGCCGACTTGAAGGCGCCTGGCCTCATGGAGCGCAGCGGCGTCGACACCGAAGACACGACCGATAAAGCTGCGTCCCCGTACGACAGCGCTTACCTTGAGCCCTGTCCCATCACCGGAGGCGACGAGGCGGTCGAGCATCTGATCCCCTTGGCCCCTCTTCCCGCCGATCTGGCAGACAACGAGATGTTCGTCCGCGAGCCCCTTGCCTTTCTGAGGGCGTTGACAGAGAAAGGAGGCATCGTCATGCCTCTGATGTCCAGACAGACGTACAAGGAGTGGGTGGTGACCCGCGGAAACGACACGCACCCCACCACGCGCAACAAGATAGGTGGCGTGCTACCACTGTATTCCCGCGTGGGGCCCGACGAGGTGAAAGTGCTCCGCTCTCAGATAGCGCACGCGTTTTTCGGCGGAAAGATGACGGGGCCTTGGTCGAGGTTCCTGGCCGCCATATACTTGGCGACGAAGAGCTGCTCTTTCGTGCAGCCAGAGGCCGTGGACGCGCTCCTCGGGATGACGCGTCAGGCTCTGCTGAAGAACACGGGCCCGGTCACCGGAACGCCTCTGGTGTCGTTTCCCGGTGCTCGGTCCAACGTCCTGCTGTCCTTTCAATACAAGCTCTTGTCAAAGAGGCTCGGATTCCGCGGGGAGAGCGACGTCTTTCGGTCGGTGCTCATGTTTCCCGGACTGGCGCGGAACATCCTCCAACTGCTCAGAGACGTCGGACGAGACGCGTGGGACCCGGAGATGTTGGCTGTCGACGAGCTGGAGCTCGAGCGCACCATTGACGCGTACGAGAGCTACGTCGCGATGTACAGACTGTACGGCAAGTTGGGCGAGAAGGGCCTGGCGAAGCTGATGCGCACGCTGTGGCAGGCTTACGAAAAGCTCGGCGGCGGCGACGACGACCTGGAGTCCGTGGTGTTCTTCTCCGGACCCGGCGACGACTCCCTGGTACGCCAGTATGGCATTCGGTGTCCTCCGGGTCTCGTTCACGGACTGTACACGTACTTGCTAGAGGGGATGCAGAGACACCGTGCATGTCTCGAGGGTGCCAACATCCAAGACATCAAGGGAGCCTATTTGGACTGCGTGCGTGAGTTGCCGCTGCCGGAGCCCATCGTTCACGAAGATGAACAGGATCCGCACAAGCAAGAAGCATACAAAGAGTCCATGTCGCTGTGCACGCGCACGTGCCGACCGTACATTCCGAACACCGGCGTACCCTTCTCACGTTCCGAGGCGGAGGCAAAGTACGGCAAGCACTTTCTGTCTTTGCACAACTGTTACGGCGTGTTGGTGTGTTCCTTGGGCCGGTTTCCCACGGAGGATGAGCTGTTGGCTTTCATCGCCAAGAGGAAGTGCACGCAGTCCGGAGATGATATGGCCGTATTGCCAAGGCGCGAACTCACGCGGGACGTGCTGCGCGTTATTTTCAGCGAGTTTGAAGAGCTCCGCGACAGGGACCCGGCTCTGACAGACGCTTCAGAGTTCGGACGCCGCTTCCACAAGTCAATGTATCCGTGGCACAGGTTCGACATGCAGAACAGCTGCTAGGCGCATCACCGCGCACCCCATTTTTTTTCTTGTAAAATACGGAATATTGAAAAAAAACAACCGGTTGCGTAGTAGGCTCTGATGTGAAATGTGTACGTCATGGTGCAATTCTCGAGGACGCCTGGATCGCGTCAGAGGCGAGCGAACGTTGGTGTCGTCGATCTGTAACATCCGTAGTACGGTATAAGGGTGAACAATTGGTTCCTTATCGATACTGTAACTCGTAACGCACTTCACCGACTTACCCATTATGAGTTCGAGGGTAGTCAGAGTGACGAGAGCGGCCGATACCGCCACGGTGATAGCAAGAAATGTCGTGCGTGGTTTTCTGGAGAAATTATATTGGATGCTCTCGTCAAACACGAGTCCTCCTACGGAGGTCGATGATATGTCGGGTACGGTGAAGATGGATTTCGCCGCCGAAGCACCGAACGTACAAACACCCACACACGATGCCGCCTATATCGACAAAGAACAAGAAAGACGAGTGGAACTATCGCGGACAACATACCGTCATACCGATCCGTTGGCAATACAAGGTATGTTCGATTGCAAGGTATTACGTGTGTTCGGCGCCCACGCATTCTGGGCAGCCGTCATGGTCGAACACCGAGCAACTCGCGATGCGTACGCGACAACATCGGAGGACTCCTCTGACTCTTCGGGTTCCTCGTGGTCGTCTATTGTCGAGGTCACACGAGGCCAGAGTTATCGAACGAAGCGGGTGTTATGTCGCCTAGTGGGCGTCGACGAGGTGCCGGACATACCTGGAATGCAGCAGCACGTCACGCCCCGGACGGACTATGACGACGACAGAACAAAGAAGTACAGAGCCAGGGATAGACTAATCGAACTGGTGACGGACAACGTCATAGTGAACGACTCGAGTAGTCACCCCCTCACCGACGCGCAGCTGCAGGAGAGACTGGATACCTGTAACGACTTGGTATTGAGGGATGCACTGACGCTCCAAAAAGGGATGGACAAATGGGGACGGCACTTGGCGACGCTGAGATCTAAGTTCGGCACGGACGTCTCGCGGACTTTACTGGACGAGGGTCACGTCGTCCCCTTCGAGACGTCTCTGAACGACGCCATTTTCAGCATATAAGACGTAGGGGCGAACGACATACAACAAATAATAAAAGAAAAACAAGGACAAGGACAAGGACAAGAAAGATGGCCCAGAAGCGAGTGCTCCGAGAACTGGATACCGTCACCAAAGGCCCTCCTCCGGGATGCGAGGTAGAACTCGAGTCCGAGACCGATGTGTTTTCGTGGGTGGCACACCTCTCCGGTCCCGAGGGGAGTCCGTATGCGGGGGGGCGTTTTTCGGTCAGACTCACTTTCCCCTCCGATTACCCGTTCAAACCAGTGGACGTCAAGTTCACCACCTCCGTTTACCACCCCAACATCAACGAACAAGGCGCGGTCTGTATGGACATGTTGAAGGACAAATGGAGTCCCGCCATGACCGCATACACTGTCATTTCTGCGCTCGTGACCCTTCTCGCTGAACCTAATTGGAACGATCCCATCGTCGCGGAGATCGCACAGACGTACAAGGACGACCCGGCGACCTACTTCCGAAAAGCCAAAGAATGCGTCGCGTCGCAACTACCACGACCGCCACACAAGTAGACCAGTACACGCGCCAAAAAGAAAAAGGGAAGAGGGGGATCACTTCGTCACTTCGTCCTGGTGGCGGTTATCTCTTCCCGGCGCATCATGCGCTGGTTCGGGTTCCTCTTCCCTTCGACGCACACACGGCTGTAGCGCTGACGCACCACGAGCACACCTCGTTCATCCGCCAATACCATCTTGACTGCGGGGGGTCCGATCTCGAAGAGGATGTCGGTCTCGGCTCTGTCTCCCTCGAACACTGCTCCACATGTGTAATCACGGATCAACTCGTGTAGATCGTTACGTGTCGTTTCCGACATATCAGACAGGTTCACTTTACTGGTCATCGGGTCGTACCAGGTGTCGATGTCGCGTGCGACGACCTTGCCGAACCGAGCGACCAGACGGAAAGCGTCTTCCGCTGCGTCAAATCCAAAGACCGCGGTCTGCATAGAGGATTTCGCCAACTCGTCCCACCCGACGTTGAACGTCACGTAAAGTTCGTACACCTGACGGAGGAGCACGAACGCTGACATGAGGTCCAGGTCCACCAGGTCTTCCAGCGTGACCTCTCTGTCGGATGTACACACTCCGATGTCACGACTCTGTGGTATCTGTTGCACCTGTTTCTGCACATTCGTAGACATCGACATCGACATCGGGATAAGATTCGTCACCACGTACGTACACTGACTGATGTTTCGTTGTAAATCTGAATTGAATCCAAGTGACGCCGATTTTTTTTGGCTATATTTTACATTATCCTGACGTTTTTGTACAGCGTAGTAAACCATAAACCATAAACCATAAACCATAAACGATAATATACATGTTTCCGTCATCGATCGGTTCGGGGTTGTAGTTCATCTGGTAGAACGTCTGCTTCGCATGCAGAAGGTGCGGGGTTCAAGTCCCTGCAACTCCATTTTTTTTGTTTGCTAAGCGCGGAAATGACCTCCGTATACTTTCCGCGATGGTACAGGTACATGCCGCCCTCCTTTTCTTGCATCTGAAACGGAAAAATTTGTTTCATTTTTCTTATTTCGACTGTCATTTCTGTTATCGTTATCGCTATCGCTGTCAGAGTCTATCTCTCCTACGTTTTTTTGCCTTTCCGCGTTTAGTAACTTCCACAATTCCGTCGGGTGGGCATTTTCAGTGTCGGTGTGTTCTTTTGGTTCGCCATAGTCATCGATGCCTTCGCCAGAAGCATGTTCATCGTGACTTTGTTCTTCTTCTTCTTCTTCTTCTTCTTCCTGTTCTTGTACGTAACCTATTCTGCGTTGTAAATCACCTTCGACTTCCTTTATTATACGTTCTTCGTCTACATCTTCGTGTTCATCGTCGACGTATCGATTATCCCGAACGCCGTGTTTGTGTTCGTTTTCGTCTTCGTCGTAAGCTTCTTCGTCTTCCGGCGAAGCGACGTGGGGTGATATAACAGTCTGGTTATCTTTCTTCGCTTTTGCCGTACTCGTCTTCTCATTCGTGTTCGCCACGTTCGTCTTTTCGACATCGTCATTTCCCGTGAATCCTAGATAGCTCAGGTCGTGTACATCGTGTGCACCAGAATCGTACTTGTAGCATCCTCGTAACATAAGTCGGACCAGTTCGTTCGTCGCGTTCAGGTAATCGTCGTCGGGATCAGTGGGAGTGGGATAACACTTGTCTAGACTCGGAATGACGGCTTTCGCGAATTCGAGCCACGCCAGCACAGAAACCACCTCGGTGGTCCGCCGCAAATTGAGATAAGACGTCCCCTTCATGACACCGTCGAGGTCGATCTTTTTGAACAACTCCGTTATCTTAGTGGACACTGCGAAATGGTTGGCCAATATTTCTTGTACCGTGTAATTTACGTAAAAAGGCTGTGCCGCTATGAATAATATGTCCCTCCAATTTATTTGTTTCGCTTGGAGGGGTACGAGACGGACTTTCTTTCGAGTCGCGTCCCATTCGAACTCACAACGCGCCGTGAATGCCATGATCATCTGAGTCACCTTTTCTAACGAAGTGCCGTATACGAAAAGCCGTGCACGGTCCCTGGTACACGATATAACCAGGTCCCGGACCTGGCGCTGGAACGTGCGTGATATCATGACTCCCATCTTCTTTCTCTCTCTTCCTCTCTTTTCCTCTTTTCTCTTTCTCTTTCCTACATTTTATTCACACCTCCCTTCACACGCGACGATGACGACGACGACGACGACGAAAAATCTTTGATTTTGAGATGTCCAGATCGTTGTTCTCGGCGGTCGTGACCGGACCGCTCAGTCTTATGCTTGTTCTTGTCTTTGTTTTTGTTTTTTTCTTTGTCTTTTTTATCGCCGTGTAAAGGAGAACCTCCTCCCGATCGTCTGAACTCCGAAGGAGAAAAGGCGTCATGTGCGCTATTGACCGTCAAAAGAGCCGATTGCATGTGCCTGACCACTTCGTCGTGTGGAGAGTGGGTTTCAGATATGCGGACTAACGCTTCTCCCAACGCCGCCCACATCACATCGCGGCCATCTTCTTTTTCGTTTCTCCACTCGCCCTTGACGTTGTCCGTCATCTTCGAATAGTAAAGGTACGTGAAATGCCGAAAAGACCGGATGTCGGAAGGCCTGACGTCTGTCGGGTACATGCCGAACTTGGCCAAAAACGGCACGACCCGTTCGTAGTTTCGCTCCAAGAAATTTGCGTCCATCCTCGCCAACACGTCGTACCAATACGCCGCGTTGAAAGTGGAACAGCGCACGATTCGGCCTCCTTCGAGGTGTGGATGCAACAGGACGCCGTGGTTGTTGTCGACCAGAGCCATTCGGTCTTCCACGCCCTTTGCGCTTTCCAAACCGTGGTACCTGGGACGCAACCTTTTGAATATCAACGGCGTCACTCCGGCCAAAGACTTCCGGTACTCCGCGCCCACGAGGATGCAGTGTTTGCGCGTGAACAATGGTCTGTTGAAACGGAAACCGATCGCCTCTTCGATACAGGGCACCAAAAAGTGCGCCCAGCGATCGTCCGAAGCCGTGTAAACGAAGAGCTCGAGGTCAGGCAGGCGGCCACTCTTGGCCAACGCACAGAACCATGCCAGATGAGGACGTAATACGCCCTGTCGCAATTTAGCCGCTAACTCCTGCTTCATCGCCTTGAGCTTGCCTTTCTGAAAAGTAGACAGTATCTCGTATTCGCAGACCTGGGGGTTGATCCTCCCGATCATCGTGCCGTCCATGTCAAGCAACAACACCCGCGGTAAGTTCTTGATATTTGGAGACGATAACGGAGGAGATGAAGGTGGAGTCGTGTTTAACTGTCGGAACAGCGCACCGACGGTGTTCATGCCCTGCAGTGCAATCAGTGCGGCACGATACGACGATGTTGATGTAAGGCGCGATAATATTTCAAATCCCTCAGATATTTCATGTCGATTATAATAATGACGACGCAGGCGATGCTACAACCTCTCGTTTGGGCGTCCATCGGAGCTCTTTCGGTGTGCGTAGTCGTGTTGCTCTATCGGGTGATGCGCACGCTGTTGTTCCCTCCCGACAAAACGGATGGCGACATCCAAGAACGACGGTCACCTGAACCATTCGCTTCGAACGAAGAAAAGGAAGAGGAAGAGGAAGAGGAAGAGGACGAAGACGAAGACGAAGAAAAAGAGAGACAGAAACGCGCCGAACGGACTCTGGAAGCTTTGGCACGGAACGTGGAAGAAGAACGTCAGGCGGAGCTTTTCGAAGCCAGGCGCCTCATGGAACGGAGACCCCCAGAGGTGCAACGCCTCAACCAGCTGGCCGACACGTTCGTTATAACGGACGGTGTGAACGGTATACCGTCTTGTCGGTGGGATCACCTGGTCGCCATCGGCGACATTTACGCCAAGGGCGCTTTCCCCCGTTTCTTACCCGACCCAGACATGGCCATGGAGTGCTACAGAGTGGGAGCCATGTGTCCAGACGGGCACATCGCGGGCATGTCCCAGGTCAAGTACATCGAGACCCGGACGACCGACATCCCGGACGAAGACAAAGCGGGTGCCACTTTCCCCGACGATCCGGGTCTACGCGTTTGTACCGACGCGCGCCAGGTCATCGCCGCCACCCCCATGCAGATGTTCGAAAAGCCCCACCAGATCAAAGGGATCGAAAACAGAAACGAAAACGCCGCCGCCGTTCCTAGTGCGACTGCGACTACTGCTGCGACTACTGCTGCGACTACTGCTGCGACTACTGCTGCGACTACTGCTGCGACTACTGCTGCGACTACTGCTGCGACTACTGCTGCGACCACGATACCTACTACGCCCAGAGACACGTACGACCCCACGGCGTACGTGGATGGCATGGCGGTGGGCTACAACGAAATCTTACCGGCGCACATGGTGGAGGAGCTCTTGCGCGAACCCGTGCAATATGATCGAGACGTACAGAACGAAGCGAACATACCCGCTTATCGTCACGACCGCCAAAATGTGCACGATCACGGAATTTCGACGGTGACCGACCACAACTTGCGAGCCCTGCTTACATGTAACACCAAAGACAAGAGGGACGCTCCCGCGACAGATACGGTGCGTTCGCACATCGCCAATTGCACCGACTTGGACGACCGCACCAAGCACGACGCTTTACGCGTACTCGACGGTCTGTCAAAATCGACGCACAGCACTTTCGGCACGAGCGAGCGAGAGGCGTTGGACGCGGTCTGGAAAGAGATCAAGGCATCGGAAAACAAAGACAACCTGGTCGAGACGTTGGCAAAGCAGCTCGCCAGCGGTATAGAAAACGGTCACACCGTCTGTTCTTCCGGCAAGATAGCTCGCATCGTGTCGACGCTGGACGGTACGTCGAACCAGTCGGTGCCCCGGCCGATGTGGGCCGTGCGTGAAGAGATTGCGGCGTTAGCTTCCCGGGTGCGCGACGAGTATGGAGCAGCAGATGGCTACGCAGACGAAGACCTGGCGCGGAACGAGTTCGCGAAGAGGGTGCGGACGTCTTATGTGGAAGGACTGGGTATGAGTTCGACCATCATCGAGCCCATCGTCCAAGAGTATTCGGCGGGATTTTGACGCCCCTGTCAAAAAAAAATATGTAGTAATTTTAACGTAGAGAACATCGCTCGAACCTGTAGAGTACGTACGTCATGCCCCCCAAAGGAAAATATTACAAAAACAAGGAGGTCAAGACTCTAAATCCGTTCAACTCGAACTCGCTGAACGCTTCGACCGACCCCGAATTCGAAAGGCCCGACGGGAACACAAACGCGCTATTCGGGTCAGTCACGCAAAGCGAGAACACAAACCTGCCTTTCGCGCCAAGCACGCCCGAGATCACAGATGGACCACGCGTCGACGACACGGTCAAAAGAGGAACGACTATACGCGCGAATGACACGACGAAACGAGACACGACGAAAAAAGGAACCGCCAAACGAGACACCGTCAAACGAGACACCGCGAAAAGAGACACCGCGAAAAGAGATACGGTACATGCACCGAAGAGGACCCATGCAAGGCGTTCGCCTACAGTTCGGCCCGGGCCATCTCAGAGGAAAGAACAAGGCCGGTCTTTCATGGTCAATTCGGACGGACAAATGACGGACGTAAAATTGTCACAAGCCCGACAAGCCAGGTTCCACACGTGTCTCAGTACCGCCGCATCCGATCGCGAACGCTACAACCTGGACGGTGTCACTTACCGTAATCCCCTCACCATGGATCAGATCGGTAACCTGTTAGGATACTTGCAGGATACGGACACCGTCTCTGAGGTCGGGGACCTGTTCACTTACACTTCCATGATGGTGGCTCAGAACGTCCTGTGTCGTTGGCCAAGACCCTCCGAGCTGGCAGAAATGGCCTACATGTTCGATAACAAAGCGGACACTGTGTATTACACTGGGATTGTTTACGTGCAAGGAGATGACGTACCTATGCTCGTGGGAAAGGACGGGGCGCAATTTGCTTCGATCACCGAGAGATTCAACCTGCTGTACATGTGGATGTCCCGAGTCCCCAAAAATGACGGTAGAACGTTCGAGGGCACACATCAATCTATCTTCGTATATTCCAAGAACCCGGACTCCATCATCGAGGCTCTGAGCAACATCAACGACGTCGTCGTCCCCGAGCTCCAAAACGCCGGATTCGACGTGAGCGTTACCGATTCGATGTTCGCGGTCACAAAACGTGACCTCAAGTCGGAGGACGAACCTTTCGGGAACGAATTCGCCTCGAACCCGGATGTAGATATCGACCAAGACATGGACATCCTGTTAGGTCATTTCGACCAGGAACGAGGCGGTGTGAACGTGCTGGCGCTGTCGTTGAAAGACAACGACAAGCGTGACGAATATGTTCAGCAGTATTTGCAAGAGGTGCCTGGTCGTCTGCCGCGATTCGTCACCAACTATCTGAACCAGTACCAGTTACCCGAGGGAAAAGAGCTGAACCGCGAACGACACGCACGCGGCGTCCGCTCCTCCTCACGCGAGACACAAAAAAGGCAGCTCCTTCGAGAGAGAAAAGGAACGCCCCGTCTCGACAAAGGCTTGGTACAAATGTTTCGCGAGTCCGGAATGTCAAAGAAAGCAGCGGAAGAAAAAGCTGCTTCGGAGGCGCACGCCCGGGCGAATGTCGGTCGAGGCAAGTCAAAGGGCGTGGATTATCTGGCTCAGGCACGAAATGCAGAGCAAGGGATAAACAACGCTCTCAGAGAAAGAGATCAAAATGCCGCCGAAACAAACAGGATTGATCAAAACAGGTTCGACGTCAACGCAGCCGGTGCGGAGTTGAGCAGAAGGTGGACACAAGTCGAAAAACAACTGGCACAGAATGCGGCACAAGAAGGACTACCACGAACGGCCCAGAATTTCCCTCCCATTTCCCGAGGAGGTAAAAAACGACCGACTGACAAGGCGAAGGCGAACAAAACACGGAATCCACAGAAACCGAAAGACGACAAGAAAAAGAAGCTCCAGAAGAAGTGAAGAAGTGAAGAAGTGAAGAAGTGAAGAAGTGAAGAAGTGAAGAAGTGAAGAAGTGAAGAAGTGAAGAAGTGAAGAAGTGAAGAAGTGAAGAAGTGTACGAAAGTTTCGACCCTCTAGTCGTCGCTCACAACCAAGTCCTTGCGCAACAAATATTGCACAAAGTGCGCGATTATTTCCGCAGGAGTAAACACGTCTTCGACCAAACGGTCGACCGATTCCGGCGCCGGAATTCGATCGAAACAGCGACGATATATACGCACTATCCGCATATCATGAAGACGGTCACGGGCGTATAAGTTGAAAGGAAGGAAGGAAGTCGCGGCTGTATGTACTCAAACGACTCGCTCGACGTGTCGGCAGCCTGCGGTGGTAGATTCTTTTTTTATGTATCTGATCTGGAACAAGGTGTTCTCCCGTCGGTTGGCCACCACATTG